>Ga0126342_10008687_pt1 | contig 18207 bp, 15 predicted proteins | sample Cyp1metagenome_FD_92528 | JGI IMG/M metagenome (GOLD analysis project Ga0126342, IMG submission 92528) | Coral microbial communities from Lord Howe Island, Old Settlement Bay, Australia - Cyphastrea 1 metagenome | ecosystem: Host-associated > Invertebrates > Cnidaria > Coral ... | reverse complement strand
TTTGACTTCGAAATGTGCTTCGCGCCACAAGGGCATCCACTTTTTCGACATCTCAACTTCCAAAAGTGGTCCGGGCCTGGTGTGCTCTGTACAGTTTGACTTCGAAATGTGCTTCGCGCCACAAGGGCGTCCACTTTTTCGACATCTCAACTTCCAAAAGTGGTCCGGAGCTGGTGTGCTTTGTACATGTTGACTTCGAAATGTGCTTCGCGCCACAACGGCGTGCACTTTTTCGACATCAACTTCCAAAAGTGGTCCGGACCTGGTGTGTTTTGTACATTTTGGCTTCGGAATGTGCTTCACGCCACAACGCCGTGCAATTTTTCATCTCTCATCTGGCCAGCTGGCTCCGCACCCGCCGCTTTAGCGAGCCTACTTTTCGACCTCCGGAGCCACAAATCATTGGAAAAACACCGTGTTTCGCGACTTTCCTACCTTTTCGCCACCTGGATCTTCTTTCTTCTGAGACTTTCTCTTTTTGATCTTCTTTCTTCTTCTCTTTTCTTCTCTTCTTTGACTCTTACCACCTCTGCTTTTCATCTGTCCATATTGTCGGAAGTTTGACTTCTAAACTTCCTTCAACAAGTTTGTCCCAGATCAAAACACTCAGGTTTGGACCCAGCATCTGCAAGGTCGTTACTCCTCCAAGACGGGTCAGGGAAACACATGGGTCACAACGACCCAATGATAGATGCATAATGAACGATGCACAATTCCCCCGGGAAGAGACATGATGAGACAAGATAATCCAATCCCTGGCCTGCATCCAGCAAGTGGCTAAGACGTGCATGCTGCATGGCACTGCAGCCTCAGCTCAGGGCACAAAGCTTTCCAGAAATGACAGAAAGAATGCGGGGGGGAAATAAGTCGCTTGACTTACTGTACTCATCAGGGAAAAGTCCATCACAGTAGGAACGCTGCACAAATACTGCTACTCTTCTTGTTCTGCTGCATTGCACCATTTCCATAAGCCCAAGATCATCATGCTGCGAACGTCCCACAATCGAATCAATGCAGAGTAAAGGCCCTGCAGTCAAAGCCCGAATGCGAGGTGCGGCACTCAAAAGAATGATTTCTACCTAACTGGCCTAACTTATTATGTTGCGTTTCCACGCCATGTCCATGCCCAACAAACTTGCACAGCGCAGTCTTGAGAAACCTTCTGCTGCATAGCCGTTTATACAGACCCGCCATTGGTCTTGTATGCCGCAAGGGCAAGCAAACAGGAACGAGCCGAGTCCATCGCAGTTCATTTGGCTCAGAATCAAGAAGGATCCAGAAGGATCAACCATAAACAACTGGGGTCTCTGATCCAAGAAACTTCTGTCTACTTTTTCTTGCTTTTCTTCGTCTCCTGATCTTCAATAGTCACAGAATTGGCACAATTCATTTGTAACGTGTCAGAACATGTCATCACAGGTCAACGGTATTCGACGATACTCGACTGTCCTCTTCCAGGAGCCCGTCCAAGGCCAAATCGTCCTTTGTCCAGGAAGGACTGCTAGGACTGCTAGGACTGCTAGGACTGCTAGGATTTGATCTGATGAGATGTGTATGACATTCAGTGTATGCTGGTATGGAGTTTAAAGGAGCCTAGAGAACACTGACTGCAGATGTATTCGCAACAGGTGGCCCAACACGTTGGAACATTTGGAACCTTCATTCATTTTCAAGCAATTTCCTTCGGACTTTCCAGCGATCACCAAGATCTTTCACACTCAGAGAACCACATCTCGGCTTCGGCGTGCATTTCGGTCACGGCCGCCTGGTGTCAATTAATTGCTGCCAAGCAAAGCCGTAACGAGTGTTGCAAGAATCCGTTCGATATATAGGGCAAATTGAGTAATTTACCAAACACGGCCAAACACTACAAGTAGAAGAGGGAGCGAGCGAGAGAGAGAGAGAGAGAAAGAAAGAAAGAAAGAAAGAAAGAGACAGCCTTTCTATCTATCCGTATCCGACTCAAAGCTGCGAATATATAGCAAACGTATACATATGTGTGTGTGCCTGACTTTTGTGTGTAATCACCTTGCTACGCATGTAGAGAGAATATGGTATAACAACAAATGCATGTATATACCGTATTTCTGTGTATATATATATATGTGCGTGTGTTGTTTTCATTGCAACACTTTGATTGCAAAAACATGATCTCCAGGCGTGCTTATCTGCAGTACAGTAAGGAGCGGCTTCGACCCTTCGAACCGCAGCTGTTCAAAGAGACCTGTCTCCTCATGTCTCTGCTGGAAGAATGCACGATCATCACTGTACAATTGAAAACACTACAGTACGTGTGTGTATATATATATATATTATATCTATGTATACATGCAGTTAAAACATTATCAATATTATATATATATATATGTATACATGCAGTTAAAACATTATCAATATATTATATATATATGTAAGGGCTGCCGCCCCTGCCGCCCACCCCGGAACAAAGGAGGGGCGACAGTTTGCCGGTTCCTTGCCCGGCAATGCAGCTTTAAGTTTCTTTTCGTCCCATTTTGCATGTCTTGCACCGCTTGTGGCACCACAAATTGCAAAGTAAGGTCTTTGTGCACGTTTTTGCTGCTCTATGCAGCGTCTGAAAAATGCTTCGACACAGGAAGAACTGCCCAACATGGCTTCTGAATGCATTAAGAAAAAGATACGCCCGGCGAGCCAACTTTACGAACCTTTTCGTCGCACTTTGCGTGTCTTGCGCGCTTGTGGCACCAAAAAATGCTTCAATAAGGTTTTTGTGCACGTTTTTATTGCTTTTTGCAGTATTTGCAAAAGGTATCAAAAAAGAAAAGACACTTTTGGGATGCGTTTTGCCTGCCGTGACGCACTCCATCTTGCTGTCGGCCGGGGTCGGCTGATATGTATGTTTATACGATATATTTATATATTATGTTAGATTATTACAAAAATATGTTTATAGATATTACATACATATATGTTTTTTCCTTGCCATACCCTGCTCCGACTCAAAAAGTCAGCTAATCACAAGGCGTGGGGATAGCCCAAAAAATAAAAGAGTCTCTGCATTGCGGCTGTATAAATACCGTGATCATCATCAATTTCAGAATAGACATGTCGGCTCAATACATGTTCATGGACATACTTTTTGGCATGATGCAGCCAATTCTGCCTTGGCTTGCCAACGCGTTTCTTTCCATAATCAAGTCGATGGGCTGAGTCTGGAAGACAAGACACTTGTCTTAAAGGATCGTCTGTATTAGTCCGGAGGATGTGTCCCATAAGTTTGGCCCTTCGATCATTATGAAATTCATTGAAATTCACTGAATAATTTAATTTTGCATTGGTCTCCAGGGGCAGCACATACAATAGAGGATGCCTCTTCGAGCACCCTTTGGTTCGTGCAGGTTCTATCGTAGAATTGTGGTCGGTATTAGTACGTATATATGTATTGAATATTATGATATCCGCCGACCCCACCAGCAGGGGGAGCGCGTCAAAGGGGAAATTACTAGCAGCAAGGGGCGAGAAGACATGACAAGCAGAAAGGAGCAAGAGCAAGAAGGCACTGGAAAGCGGCGGCAAGAGCACAAAGACACCTAGTTTCTTGTAGGCCCAGAAGGCAACGTTAGGCAGTACGGGCCGTTGCCGGGAGGCCCGTTCCGTCCTTCAAAGCCCTGCTGTTTGAGTGTGGCGAAGCCGCCGTTTTCGAGCCTTGGCAGCTGGACGTTTGAGGCTTGGCGGCTGGATTTGGATTGGTTGGCCAGCACCGAGCAGCAAGAGCAAGAAGGGCGAGGAAGCTTTCGCCGCCTTTTTCGCGGCCTTCCATCACGGCAGCCAAAACCACACGCCCATATCTGCAGATGTCACTCGGATACTCCAAGTCTTGCATGGGTTTTAGAACAACAACGCACACACCCCAAACCAATATCACTCCCCTCCCCCACGGCCGCCCCCAGGCTCCTGGCCCGGGGGTTGGCGGCAGGGGCGGCAGCCCTTAAATTATATTATATAATGTATGTATGTATGTATGTATGTATGTATGTATGTATGTATGTATGTATGTATGTATGTATGTGTATATATATATTATATATATACATATACATATACATATATATATCGTTTCTTTGCGAAGTGGTGAAAGTCCGCGTCAGGCTACCGCTGTGACAGAACAAACACCGGCTGAGTTCCACTCTTCGATCTGCAAAGAGTGGCTTGTCGTAGATCGCAACTTTCTCGTCATCCCCACCAAAGAAGCCGCTATCCTTAAAGAACTTTCAGATGTCAAAGCCCGGAATCCACATTTCTGACAATCCTAGACAAACTATGTCGCAAAGTTGAGGATGCAGCCATGCCAGCAGACTGGTTAAAGAGGCGTTGATCAAACATAGCCTCTGAGCTTGTGGGTTGCGCTGCCTGCCAGTGTAAAGAGGCAGAGACTGAATTGCCAAGCCCCTTCTATCTGCTCCTAAGCTGCCATTAGCTTGTTCTTTAACTTGTTCTTTAACTTATTTGCAGCTCACTAAACGTATCTCAACGTATCTCTCAACGTATCTCTCAACGTATCTGAACAACTTGGCCGGACTTGGCCTGGCCAAGTGCAATTCTTTCGGAAACATCGCGGTCTTCTTCGCGCCCGCGCTTGTTTTTCTTGCCTTCGAAAACAATTTGCATCCCGGAATCGAGCCCCCACAAGATCCTATAAGCTCCAATAAGATCCGAGAACACACAAGCATCACAAGCACAGGTCGAATGGCACAGTGACGTATTTGCCTGCCAGTTCCAGGCGCTGGTCTCGTTCTATCTCTCTTTGTCTCTCTTTCAAGACCTTCCAAACAGAAGATACAATAGCAAGACGGAGCAAGATCCTTGAAATGAAAGCGAACCTACATAGTCTCTGCACAGAAGTGGTCTCGAATCAATTGATTTGAACTTGTTCAAAAGATTTCAGCTAATGTTCTCTTTGTCCCTTGCTATCTTGGTCAAACACTTCCACTCTCAGAGAAAAAGTCACCGCTGCTCCATTACTAATTACGGAGAATTACTCACCATTCTGGAAACCACACCTCCATTCGTTGCCGCCTGTCGTCTGCATCTTGTCCATCCTCCCCATCTTTCGCAGGCCTGTGTTGCAAGGTGTCACCATAGAAGATCAATCTGAGCCTTTGAACCCTGTTTGCAGTTCAGCTCATTCTTGCTGAATCATAAAGACAAGTCTTACAAGCTTTGCTTAAGGCGTCTGCGCAGCTGCTAGTTCAGCACGAGTCTGGCGAGCCTGTCAATCACACACACAGGGAAGGAGCATCTGAGCAGCCAGAGCTGCTCCTTTCTCCAAACCATACGATTTATATCGATTTATTAATGCAATTCAATGCAATTTAAGAGTGCCAAGTGCATGAGAAATCATAAATGCTAGCTTTGATCGCAATTCCTGTCTCAGCACAACTAGAATACAAACAAGTACGACGCCAGAGAACACTGGATCATTGATACATGTCCTAAATGCATCTATACAGTACATATCGAAATTTAACACCAAAAACTCATCAACCAGGGGAGAAGCGAATAGAAGTAGACATAAGTAGCCGCTTGAAACTAAATTCATGGGCTTTGAGAGATTGATACCATGCCATGACATGGCCATTACATTGCGATCACAGCGCGAGCGATGAGACATGGCATGAGATATGGCATGAGAGATGGCATCAAACATGGCATCAAACAATATCAAACATGGCATCAGAATCAGACATGGCATGAGCTGGGTTACGGATGGTGAGGCTCCCAGCCTGAGCTGCCAAGTCGCGCAACTGCTGCTCTCTAATCTCCTCCTCGCGGACCTCGCAGACATCTAAAATCGGACAGGCCATGAAAAAGGCCTGAGAAAATCCGAACAAAGCATGGTCAAACATGTTTGAAGCATTCATTGTGACTTGCATGGCTATTGGACATGTTTGATTGCATAACCTCTTTGTCTACAGAGTCTACGCACCAAAAGAGGGAAGGCGTGTGACCTTGGTCTACTGCGATCTGGGCGTCGTTTGATTATCGTATACAAAATTTGGAAAGTTATATCATACCACATAAATAACATAGCAACAAAAGGCATATGTACATGTTTAATATAGTCTTGGTATATATATTTTTTTTTTCATCGTTTATTTATTTATTCATTTATTTATTTTCATATGCTTTCATCACAGTATATCTAGCAGTCAAGGCTGATCAGCCTGATTCTGTTTCAACGCAGAGCTGAAAGGGAACAGGAATTCCTGTAGCTCCTGCAGCCCTCCTGCTGTACTCCTGCCTTCTTCTGCCTGATCAGGTCGTTTCTGATTTTGATCTCTTCTCGGGCTTTACGCTCAGCAAGGTACCTGTTCATCCGGGTATCAGAACTGCAGCAGAACTTAATGCTCACTGGCGGAGGGGCAACTACTTTTCTTCTTCGCAACATGGCCTGCTCATGCCTGTTGAAGTGATTCAACCTGCAACCCATCCGTACAAGAAAGCTGAAGGCTCAGAGGGCGCAAGTCTTCGCTGATCGCTGCAAACTTGTCATTGACAGCAACATCCTGAGGATAGGGTTGCTGGAGCAATGCCATGAACCTTTAAATTTTAAAAGTACATGTCACTCTTAGGATTCACTCTGTTGTTCAACGAAGCTCCTGCAAACTTCGCCCGTCTGCTGACAAGCGCTTGTCCAGCGGGATTGTGTATCCCTGCGCCAGACTTGACAAGTTGGATTGATCTATCCGATTTGGTTTAAAATTTTAAATCAGCACAACTTGGAAAACGTCTTGAGAAACAAAAATTCACCCACTGCTGGACGCAACCTTTGCGTTCTTCCAGTTGGAGATGCATGGTGGAATCTTCCAATCCTTTTGGTCCTTGGAACAGCAGGGAACCGGGCTGAGCAAAGCGTCCGGATGGTTTCACCCCTTAAGGACGAGGCATTTTCCAAACACCGTCAGCTGCTTCAAGGACGTGACTATGAGGTGCAATGAGTGCTTCTTACTGACTCTCTATCTCTCTATTGTGTCTATTTCTTGCAGGACTGGTTCATTCGACACATTTGAAGCACATTTCAATCACAATTGGTGCAACATGTGTGCAACAGGTGCAGCTCCATGTCCTTTGCAGTGAGTTTGCGAGGAGGAGAATGATGAACAGGTGGCGGCGGCGAAGGTGGTCCGCGAGGCACCTGTGCAAGTGCGAGTTTGGATTTCCCAATCAAGTCAAACTGCAAGTGGGTCAAATAGCAAGCAATATCAAGCAATGGTGTCTGAATGGTGTCTGAATGATACAAACAAACTCAAAAACAAACAGAAAAACAATGCACAGACTTTAAAACCAGGGATCGTCTCAAGACGAGAAAAACAAAGTGGAGAGAGAGGGAGAGAGAGAGAGAGAGAGAGAGAACACGCCTTTTACCCGCAAAGCAACCAAGTGTGCAAATCCTTCCCCCCCAGTTGCCTTTTTGTGCTTAAACTTTGGAGGCTGGAAAGGATCCACTTGCCTTTCCACCAACTTGATTACACGTTCCTTAGCGTTGTTAGCAGTTGTTGCAGAACTCGCCAGGGAACTTCCACCTGTACTGTAAACTGATACGTTCACAAGTTAGATTCCTCTGCAGTGCTCTTGTGGAACGCCCCAAGACTGCTGAAGCACGGTGCTCTTGCACATCAACAGCTGCAACTAGGACATGCTCCCTGCAGTTGGGCGTGTAGCCAGGCCTGAGTCATAGATTTTGAAACCTCAAGCAGTCGAAACCTGAGTCAAACCTGAGTCATGTCAGTAGTTTTTGCTTGAAGAAACAAGGTTGATGCGCGTTGGGGTTCGGCGTGTAGCGAATGAACTCCGCTTCCTGCCAATGAATGTGGATGTGTTTCAGTCATCACCAACGCCTACACATTCTGCAGTCGGCAACACAAAATGGAGTGCTGGAGTGCTTCAAGTGCCTAGCTTTCCACCGGCTGCAAAAGTCTTGGAAACTGCTGACTGATCCCAGTCCTTCTGCTCTTGCTTCTTGGGCCTCATGGAAGTGGCATATCTCAGAGTGTTCACTGCAAATAGTTTGCAAGTTAGATATGTAAAAAATGGAACAATATTGTAAAGAGGCTGTTGAACAGAGGTTGGGACACGCCAGCTTGGATCTTTCCATTGAGAGCCATTTCCAAAGCCTGAATGAGGCAGTGCATTGCCAGTGCAATGCCAGTGCGTTGCATGCGTTGCAAGTGACTGTCTGGGAGATCAATTGCAATCGAGATGTCCCCCAATGTCCCGCAATGTCCCGCACCTTCTGCGTTCGCTCAGTATTCAGAACGTCAAGCTCAAGAGATGGTCTTTCAAGCTCCTGCGGTGACTTCCAAATGCACTAAGCGTCTGACAACTCTGACAACTACAGTATATATAGTTTTCTGAAAATGAAGTCCAGTCCACGATAAATTCCAGGTTCTGAACGCTTTCGCCGATTGTGACGGTGATCAGATTATAATCATATGTATAGTATTGGATGTCGGATTACAATGTTGCAAACTTTTGTGAAAGCCTTGCCTCTGGCTTTGACCATTTCTCTCTCGAGTCTTCAGGACGCGTCCAAACAGCTAGCTTGTCCTTAGCCAGCTTTTCATCAGTTTCAAAATCCTCCAGTCTAGTCTTGTCTTTAAGTCTTTTTAAGTCTTTGATACGCTAAGAAAAACACTGACTTGTGCTTGATGACAGCATCCCATGCAATTTTCCCATTCGCATTTGTCTGCAAAGCCACGACCTGGCATTGGATTCCAATCCAAGTTTCAGATGTTCTATGCCTTGGCCATGCATATCCTGAACCATTGGGAATCTACAGGATCCTTATTCTACACTTTCATATGTTCTACAGAAGTTCTACAGAAGTTCTACAGATCAAAATGCTTTCAAAGTCTATCTTCTCTCATACTCCCGTGGCCTGCTGGTGCGTTTTGCCTGCTTTCCCCATCTCCAAAGGATACCTAACAGCAGGAATCTCACTGGGGAGTCTGGTTGACTTGAAAGAAAGTTCAGAAAGTCAACTTTTCTTGCGATTGGTGGTGTCAGTGTTGCTGACATATGTTAAATGATCTTGTGATGAGCCAATCTGAGCTGAATCTGAGCCCGTCGCTGGGCCATGTGTATTTCAGGAAAAGCACCACCATCGCCAAAGTCCGCGAGGCTTCGCGGTGCCCAGCCTCCAGGCCGCAACATGGCAAGATTTGCCTGGGTACATGAGACTACTTTAGGACATTGAAAAACATTGCATGCTGCATATCTATATAATATTTATAGTTTTTTCCATTTTTATGTATACTATATCTACATGCATATGTATCATACATATGTACCATACATATGCATATATAAAACATTATAAAACCATATGTGACAGGCAAAATGACGATGTCTTTGACACTTTGCTTCGTGGGTTCCTGGAGTCCACCTCAGCTCAGGCCGCTCGGCACCGTTTTGGCCATTGCGTTGCAGTCGCGTTGCGTCTTGGGCCGTGCACTCCGTGTACCCAGTTTTTCCGAAGCACGGACCACTGCAGACTGGACGGTTCTGAGCGGTTTACTTCCTTTTGAAGCAAAGCGGGATCACCACTAAATGCAATGCCACAAAGCACGCTCTCTCTTCGCCGTGGCCAAGCGAAACATTCACTAGATCTAGAATAGCGTCAATAAAAGTTAGTGCACTCCATTTGCAAATGCTTTTTGCAAATGCTTTGTGCAAATGCTTTGTGGCTATCTGGTCCGGATGATGCCAGCTGCTACCAGTTTCGAGACCTGTCAACAATTCTGCGATGGACTGAAGACATGCTCTTGGTAACATCTTGACGTAGTGTCTGAGTGTCCACACGATCTCCCTCAATCGTGGATCACTTTGAATCGCCTGACCACTTCAAGAACACTTAAATGGATGTTCAATGAAATCTAGGCTCTAGTTGCTTGCAAGTTGACATTCTTGGTTGGCGTGCTTGTCTCCCCCAAGTATTGTCAATCGCGTAGTTCTAGTTTTCGATTAGCATACAAATATATACAAATCATATATAAAGAAATCTACGCAGCACTGAAGGTTCTATGATTAAGAATATTCCGCGGAAGAACCTCCCAATACACCCTAATCCCTGAAAAGAAACTAGAAAACCGTGGCTTGAACTATGAATCCATATAAATTCCTACAAAGCCTACCTGCATCTCCAGTCTCGTCACCATATGCCTTCTGACCCTCAGCTGGATTCTCCTCAAGCGTCCTCAGAAACAATCGTACCTGGCAGGCAACTGCAACATACTCCAACCGAATCACACTCCATCCATGCTTGAGAGACTTGTCAGCATGTCTGCCAAATAGAGGGAGAGAGAGAGAGAGAGAGAGCAGATGAGAGCATAGACAGAGCATATGATGAGCATATGATGAGCATATGATGAGCATGTTCATGTTCGTTGCCCACTAGATCCATATCAGTTATTTCATCAATCTATATCCATCCAGATCTACATCAAAATCATTCAAAATCCCTATCATCTCTTGGATCGGTCCTGAGGATCATGGAGCATTCTCTGAATCTCCGGATCTGCCATTGCATGCTGCACCTTCAAGGTGGAGAAAATCCAAAAAATCTTAAATGTTCCAAATATTTCCAAATGCACAACCTGCTCAAAAATGAAATCAGACGGCCCATGAAAGCCATGAAAGCCTGCTCCTCATCAACGTCGTTTGACTGCGTCTCCATGATCTTTGAAAGGACCTTCAAACAAGTCGTGCTGTTCTTGCAAATCAAAGAAAAGGCTTAAAATAGGCAACCATGAACCCAGCTTGACAATTGTCTTAAAACGGCAGTTGAATGGATTCAGTGCAAAAATCTAATTTTCCAGTATATATGCTCAGCGGATGCAGAGGTGCAAAACGATCTTGGAGTTTGTATGCACGTAAGGGATCTTGAGAAGCAAACTGTGGTCGCAGCAGTGTTGGAGATTATGACGCAAGTATGTCTACTCGAGAACAGGGAAATTTATTTGTCAAGGCTGTCCAACCACAATCAGCCATAAACTGCACACGTTGTTTTTCTTGAGCCATACAATGTAAGTAATATATACTTAATGGCTACAGGCCACGCTTTACAGGGAGGTATATGGGACATACATAATTAGTATCCCGTAAAAGACACCGTTTACCGTAGCTGCTTAGAAGCGCCGGTAAAACTGATCCTGCAGTACGCAGCAGCATTCGGACCTAAGCGTCAGAAGCACAAAACGCACCATGCTGGACAAGGCAAGTGCCGATAAGCTCACAACGAATGAAGCATCGATTCATAATTTTATGCCCCCGGACGAGTTGCACACAGCATGGCCATGGCTCCCGCCAGGCATGATGCTGTTCAAGTGAGTTGGCGCAATACCACTCCATTCATACACTCATCAAGCACCATGGCAGGAAAAACCGTACAGCCATGAAGAGCGCGTTTCAATCGAAATCGTGCCTTGAACATCCAATAATTTGAAATGAGAAGTTTGACGGGAAATTTTAATTTGTTCAAACTGCGCGGAAGTTAATGCAAAGCAATGCGCATAAGGTTTATTCTAGGCGAATGCCGTTTTTGCAATCATCTATCTGGATTGTTCAATCTGGGCACAACGCCTGACCAAATGATGAAAGTCAGGCATGCCTCCTGGCAAGCAACAGAAAATGCGACCAATACGCCACTGAAGGGAATCTACGGACTCAGTCCCAGCGCCAAAAACACCCACGCTGCTGCTTCCAATACCAAGTGAACTGGTAGTCCTGGCTCCATCCGCTCTGCCCCACATAATCAATCGTAATAGGCACCTCCCGGTGGACTTTTGCCTTGCTTGCCCTTCCCTTTCTCCTGGCCTTTCCCCTTACCTTTGCCCTTCTGCTGGCCTTTGCCTCCTTGATCTTTGCCATAAGGACCACCTCCAGCAGGCTTCCCCAAGTTGGGCTCGAACTGTTCATGGTGTGGACGGGAATGTTCAGGAAGTGACACTGATGCCGAAGCATGAGGTAGGCGAACCTCCTGGTCCTCTCCAACAGTCTCGCTCTCATGATGGGCCTGCTTTGATGCAAAGATTGTCCATTGGAGCTTGCTGAACTCAACAAGGTCCTTGGCAATGCCGTTGGAGGCGTCTGCATCATTGATCGTTCCATCCGTAGACCAGGGGAAGCGGTCGTCCCTTCGGCTTGATGAACTTGGCGACGTAGACGGCAAACTGCCCGATGTCGAAAAATACACCGCAATGGCTCACGAAGACCTCCGAGTGCAAATCGAGAGGCTCGTCTCTTTCGCGAGTGGCAGATGGGACAAAGACCAACTTGGTGGCCATCTCGAGCTTTTCCCCTAAGATCTGGGACTTCGTCCGGTTGATGACAGGCTGATGCAGCCGGCAAGCATTTCAATGAAGTTCAATGCTTCCGGCACCAAGTCTTGGTTCGCGGCATTGACTTGGAAGAAAGGATCACGTTGAAGTCGATCAACCAGATTCCCAAAACCTCTCTTGCGAAACTTGCACGGTTGTTTCTTCTTCTTCTTCTTGTCATTCCTATCCCTGGATGGTGATCTGCCTCTATCGGAGGGCGGTCTTGACTGGCTTCTATCCTTCTTTGGAGGAGGCTTTTCATGCTTGAATGTCGTACAAGTTCCCTTATTCTATTTGACACAGTACCCCTTTGGAATGTACCCCGTCTTCTCGCCAACTGCGGGCGCAGCGCTCGATGAGGTACCGAGGGTCCTAGCAACTCGTTCCCTATTGGACTCGAGCCGCTCCCTGTCCAAGTAGCGGCCGACTGCAGTCACCAGAAATTCATGACTTCTTGTCACCCTGCAAATCGTCCTGCAAATCGTGTGCAATGGCTTTACTGTTCTTGACTTGGTTAAAGAAGAGGGTTTCCAGCACACTGACCTCTGGAACCTTCGGGATACCAGCCATCACTTGATCCCAATTGCTGGTGAACCCACGAAGGTTATCGCCCTTGAGCTTCACGCTAAAGAGATCCTGAAGGGCATATGTGGCACCATGTTTGATGTTTGTACTGAAATGATCATCCATCATCAATAGTACCTGGATCCCCTCACATATCTCTTATTGGTAGCTTCAGTCTCTTTATAAGTGTCGACTTTACGTGCGAAATCACCTGTCAGGATGTTGGTGAGTGCAGATAACAGTTTCGCATCTAATGTTGTGAACCTTCCCACATCTCTAAGCTTATCCGAAGTTTGACCTTCTGCCCAAGTTTCACTGATCCAATCAAATGCCTTGTCCGGGTCAGTTGATGCAGACATGACAGCTTCTCTAGTTCGGATCCTCCAGTTTCTATGGGACTCGGCATGAGGGAAAGCTGGAATCTTGATCGTAGCTGCCTCTTTGACCTTGCTTTTATTGTCACTTGTTTGATCCTTGGGCATGCCAAAAACGGATCTCATTCGACGCACAAATTTGCGGTCACTGTCATCAAAGCCCGTCCCTATTGTCATCGTCATCATCGTCATCTCCATCCCCAGGCCCACCTCCCGGTGGTCGTCGGCACCCTTGGACGGGCCTCTTACCACCTTTGTCCCTTTTACTGTGATTTCTTTTGTCACCGCCTTTCGGCCCGTCCTCATCAGGCTCATCATCACATGGTGGGTCGTCACCATTACCCTTCTTTGATTCAACAAGGCTGGTAGGGGGATATGTCGGAGATCTTACTCCAGTTATTTCTGAATTGGGGCTCGCAGCCTCAAATAGCGAACGTCCCCCATCCATTCCAATCATCTCCCACATGTCAGCACTTGGTACATTGGGTTTTGGTGCACCAGCTGATGCGAAGGAGCTCAATGGAGCGGAAACCTTCACCTCAGTAGCGGATGGCATAACGGCAGTGTAACGGCAGTGGCCGTCTGGACGTTGGGACCGGGCATTGAACATAAGGAATTCAGGAGTTTTCCCATTCGCATGTTCATGGACTCGGTTTGGAGCTATTGCGACTTGATCTGTTCACTTTGCTGTTGAATGATGGTTTCCAATTGGGACAACTGCATTCTGCGACTCTCGTCCTGTCTTTCGTAGTGGGCTTTCAATGCTTGGATCTGTTGGTCTTTGGTTGCATTGGACTGTCTAGCATTCCCATCTAAAACCCTTTTGTACACTTCCTCTCGCTGTACAAGCTCTTCCCTGTATCATCTGATGCATCCGAGTGCTGGCTGCTTCTTCCTCGGCATTAAACCGGCGGCTCATCTCAAATACCATCGTCTGAACCACACGTTCTGTGTTGGCTAGTGCCTCACGGTGTCGTGCTTCAGCAACCTGCTCAGTCAATTGGGTGATAGCAGGGTCATGAGTATTCAGGGCACTGATTTTACGCTTGTCACTTCGGGAGCGTTCGGAAGGAGACGGAGGCCCTCAGCTATAGGCATGTCACTTGCAGCATTGGTTGTGTCCGCATCTTCAATGGCCATGGCTTCAGGAACTCCGGACGGATTCGAGCCCTCAGGTGATGGTTTCCCTGAGGGGGGCGGACATTAGTTACAAAGGAAAATACCGTGGCAATACGGATGATAACCTATTTGCCAAGGCTATCCAACCACAATCAGCCACAAACTGCACACGCTGTTTTTCTTGAGCCATACAATGTAAGTAATATATACTTAATGGCTACAGGCCACACTTTACAGGGAGGTATGGGACATACATAATTAGTATCCTGAAAAACAAAATTCAACTCATTCTCACCGACTTTCAGTTTAGCATCTTGAGCATTTCTGAGACTGTCTCACCATGTCGAACCATGTGGAACCTGTTCTTTGCCTTTCTTGCATTCTTCATTGCTCTTGTCTAGGGCCAAGCCCTTGTCGTAAGCTTCCAAAGCCTGACGAAAAGAAGGCATCCCAGGACAGGTAATACAGGTTACACAATGAAGCCAAAAAAAAACGTGTCTTCATTTGTCTTCTCCGTCCTTGGATGTTTTGCATCTCCAGTTCAATGTCTTTGATTGCAGTTCTTGCAAAAGCCTTGTGGTACTCCTTCATGAAAAAGTGGGCCGCTCCTTTCCGGGAGTATGCCTTGATGAAGGTTGGTTCCAGCCTGGAAGAGAAGACAAGAAAAGATACGATTGTGGCAGCTTCCAGCTTCGACAATGACAAGTCAGCAAAAGGGTGTGAAAATTCGTGACCATGACAAAGCACACTTCACACAGTGTCAAACTCGCCGGGCTGTCTTCAAGCACTCGTCCAAGTCACGTAATGCGTCCGGGTAGGCGAGAAGCTCAGGGAGACTCTGCTCTCATTCACTCTGAACGTCTACCTCCATCTACCTGCGTGCCTTCCTATCTACATGATTGTGTGCAGGCACGCAAACAGAGACAAATGAACGTATGGACGAACAGACGGACGGAGGGATGGACGGACGGGCCAATGGAGGGACGGATGAAGGGAAGGACGGAGGGACGGAGGGACGGAGGGACGGACAGAGAGAGAGAGAGAGAGGGAGATGTACATAGAGGTACATGGATATACATAGAGATACAGAGAGATACATCGAGATACAGAGAAAATAGAAAACATTGAGTTAGAGACAGAGACACAGAGAGAGAGAGAGAGCGAGACATAGAAAGAGATAGTGGGATAGAGCGATAGGGAGATAGAGAGATGGAGAGATAGCGAGATAGAGATGGACCGATGGAGAGAGGACAGAGAGGAGAGAGAGGAGAGATAGGGAGATATAGAGAGAGATAGATTTAGATAAATGCTCACATATATGTATATACATATATATACAGTAATCGAAGGAAGTTTAGAAGTCAAACTTCCGACAATATGGACAGATGAAAAGCAGAGATGGGAAGAGTCAGAGAAGAGAAGAGAATAATAAAGAAGATCAAAAAAGAGAAACTCTCAGCAGAAAGAAGATCCAAGCGCGAAAAGGTAGGAAAGTCGCGTAACACTGTGTTTTTTCCATGATTTGTGGCTCCGGAGGGTCGAAAAGTAGGCTGGCTAAAGCGGCAGGTGCGGAGCCATCTGGCCAGATGATTGATGAAAAATTGCACACCATTGTGGCGCGAAGCACATGTGCAAGTGAAAAAGCTGAAAACACCTCACGTGCGCACCACTTTTGGAAGTTGAGATGTCGGAAAAGTGCAGGCGCGAAGCACATTTCGAAGTCAAAAGTGCAAAAAACTGAGGGGGTTCGGAGCACTTTTGGACGTCCAGGTGTCGTTTTGCATGGCAGGCGCAAGGGATTGTGCACGTTGTCAAAAGTGAGCAAAACGTGAGGGTTTTGTAGCATGTCCAAAAACGATGGCAGGCGTGGGACCTTTGAAGAGGATCTGCAAAGATGCATTTTCCGTGGCAGACGCAGTACAAGAGACATGTTCATCAGAGCTGTTAGGAAGTCCGGGCGCTGATTTCCTGAGAGGGGTTGCATTTGGGAGCATCAGATCTTCAGGTTTGCTGAGATGATTTTGCGTGACAGGTGCAGCACTCCGTATGACTTGCGCAGTACTTTAGGCAGGTGGAGTGGAAAAATCGCAAAAAGCATTGGCACGAGGCCGTCAGCTCTGCACTCAACTTTCCATTTTTGAAGGAAGTCTCGCAGAATTGTTTCGCTTTTGAGGTTGTCAACTTCGAAAATTGAGGAAGTCTCGCAGATTTGTTTCGTTTTTGATTTTGTCAAGTTCAAAAATTGAGGAAGTCTCGCAGAATTGCTCGGCTTTTGATGTTGTCAAGTTCAAAAACTGATCGAGACCTGCCTCGAGGCCTGCCCCGCGGCTTGCCTCATCCTAGCAAAGTGTCTGTTTTGCTGCGATTTCCATAGCATCAATGGCAATTTCCATTGCCTCGAGGCCTGCCTCGAGGAAGTCTCGCAGAATAGCTTCGCTTAAGCTTGCAGATAGACAGATAGATAGATAGACAACTACAACTACAAGTACCACTACACTACACTACTGCTACAACTACAAGTACAAATATACTACGCTACATTACACAACACTAAATACACTACACTACACTAATTACATTTAGTTACATCCAATTACATCTAACTACATCTAATTACATCTAAATACATCTCATTACATCTAATTACATCTAAGTACATACACTACACTAATTACAACTACTACTACGACGACGACCACCACTACCACCACAGCTACAACTACAATTACAATTACAGCTACACTACATTACACTACGATGCACTAATTACACTGCAGTACATTACAGCTACAAGTACAAATACAACTACACTACATTACACTACACTACACTAATTACAGTACATTACACTACAACTGCAACTACCACTACAGTGCACTACACGACACTACACTACAACTACAACTACACTACTTTACACTACAATACACTAGACTACACTACACTATACCACGGTACAGTACGCAACACTACAGCACACGACAATACACTACACTAATTACACCACACCACAACTACAACTGCAACTGCAACTGCACGACAGACTATTACACTACATTACAACTACAACTTACAACTACAACTCCACTACACTACAACTACAACTATACCTACGACTACCACTAGTACCGCACAAGGCGGTGACGGAAGTTTCAAACATAGGAAACCTATAGGAGAGATTGGTTGCTGTGAATCACGGATGGCAGAGCGAATCCACTGATGGACCGAAAGGTGGTTGGAGCTGCAATGGTTGCAGTGGTCACCTGGTCGGCCACCTCACCCACAACTGCTGGATGTAGTGTGGTGTAGTGTGGTGTAGTGCAGCTGTAGTTGTAGTTGTAGCGTAGTGGAGTTGTAGTTGTGGTGTCGTGTAATTACTGTAGTGCAGTTGCAGTTGCATTTGTGGTGGTGTAATGAGTGTAATGTAATGTCATGTCATGTCATGTCATGTAATGTGGGTTAGGATAGTGTAGTGTAGTGTAACTGAGTGTAGTGTGGTGTGGTGTGGTGTGGTGTAGTGTGGTGTGGTGCAGTGTAGTGTAGTGTAGCGTAGCGTAGTGTGTAGCGTAGTGTGTAGTGTAGTGTGTAGTGTGTAGTGTGTAGTGTTGTGTAGGGTGTAGAGTGTAGAGTGTAGAGTGTAGAGTGTAGAGTGTAGAGTGTAGTGTGTCTACTGTGTCTAGTGTGTCTAGTGTGTCTAGTGTGTCTAGTGTGTCTAGTGTGTCTAGTGTGTCTAGTGTGTCTAGTGTGTCTAGTGTGTCTAGTGTGTCTAGTGTGTCTAGTGTGTCTAGTGTGTC
>Ga0126342_10008686_pt1 | contig 18208 bp, 17 predicted proteins | sample Cyp1metagenome_FD_92528 | JGI IMG/M metagenome (GOLD analysis project Ga0126342, IMG submission 92528) | Coral microbial communities from Lord Howe Island, Old Settlement Bay, Australia - Cyphastrea 1 metagenome | ecosystem: Host-associated > Invertebrates > Cnidaria > Coral ... | reverse complement strand
TGTGCTTTGCGCCACAACGGCGTGCACTTTTTCGACATCTCAACTTCCAAAAGTGCTCCGAGCACCAGGTGTTTTGTACATTTTGACTTGGAAATGTGCTTCGCGCCACAACGGCGTGCAATTCTTCATCTCTCCTCTGGCCAGCTGGCTCCGCACCCGCCGCTTTAGCGAGCCTACTTTTCGACCCTCCGGAGCCCCAAATCATTGGAAAAACACAGTGAACCGCGACTTTCCTACCTTTTCGCGCATCTCCATCTTCTTTCTTCTTACTCTTTCTCTTCTACTCTTCTCTCTTCTGATCTTTCTCTTCTCTTTGCCTCTGCCCTACTCTGCTTTTCATCTGTCCATATTGTCGGAAGTTTGACTTCTAAACTTCCTTCGGATATTTATATATACGTGTAGCAGTAAATTTTGCCATTTTTTTGGCCAATGCAATATCCGGGATCGGATCCGTGGCCGTGGAGGCCGAGTTTGTGATGATTTGCCAGTAGCTTCCATTGGCAAGGATGACAAAGGCTCCTGGGCTACAGCGGCCCTTAAGGAGTATCCGCCGGCGTATTGCCGTGCACTTGCCTGTAGCTTTACCACGGCAATCTCACAATGTAAAGTGGATGCAACCATCAGCATTTGCCCGACATTTTAATCTCGATGTCAGTCCATGCTTGTAAAGGCTTGTAAAGACGTATGGGGACTTCATCGGACCGGACTTTGCTGTATGAGTTGTTTTTGTCCTGTGTTGAATTCATTGCTTAGGCCGCGACGAATTGTCACTATGTGCTTCGGGGAAAAAATATATGTATGTATTACATGTAGAATAAGTATATATGTAGTATATATGTCCGTCTTAATGTGTGTCCCATTTACTCACACTAATTTGATCTTGATCGACCTCTCAGGAGCCTCAAGAGTCTTGTTTTTTATCAAATCGATCGCCCTGTTCACTGCGTTCACTGCAGGCCGTGGCCTAGCAGTTGGGATCAAATTCTTCTTGCGGAATCCAGCCAGGTGAGAGCGCAGCTGCGAACATTTTTTTTCTCACCTGGGATCCATGCTTGTCAAGCGTTTCTTGGACCGTGCTACCTTGTTGCTACGTGGAGGTGCAAGTGGCCCAGAAGGCATTGCAAAGTTCGGATTGGCAACTGGCGCAGAGGCTTCAAAAGCTTCACCAAATGCCTGTCGACTCACTTCAGGTCCTGACCTTGAAGTCCAGAGTTGCAAAGATCTACAAAATTGACCACAGGATCACTACAAAATTTTTCACTTTAGACTCGAACTGCAGTGTGGGATCATTTAATGTGTGTTGTCATGTGCCGGGGCAATCCAGCTGGAGGATAACGTGCTTGAGTTGCCACAGGATAGCAAAGCAGGCTCCGATGTGGAAGCAGGAAAACCTGCAAACACGTGCCGCAAAGCGGTTGCCTAGTAAGCATGCGCAATGTGCTCGACCACATGCATTCAGTTGTTTGCAGCTAAACTTTTGCTTCCAGGTGGAATAAAAAATGAGATGGATGTTTTGAAAGAGGCTTGCGAATCCTTCGTGAAATGCTCAAAATCCATCAAAATCCCAAGCTTTGCATTCTTGGCTGATAGGAGCTGGCTCGGGCTTTGGAGGCTACTGACGCTGTGATTTGGTGGATGAGTTTTCTCTGCTTGAGTTGGTTCCAAGTTTGGAGCTGTTCGTTCACGATCAAGCTACTGCAGGAGGCAGATGCGGCCTGCTTGAAGCTGCGGATGACAGAAGCGAAGGCTGCAGACTTTGCTTTCGCAGACGCGTGGAATCAATGCATATGTTTTTTTATGTTTTTTTAAAAACATATTTTCTTCATTTCAAATGGCATCGTTTTTGTTGAATTGTCTAGAGCGTTGCGAAGGGCTGGCCTGGTTGGACTGGACACAACAAGTCTCATTTTGGGGCGATAAGCAAGCGAGCGACGCCTTGATAGCCATGGTGACCACATGGCAGCATGTCCCCGTAATTACCGGGGCTCTCGCGCAGCGCTGGAGCAAGGATGGACGCGCATTTGCAAAGCAGTTGGCGCTGACTGCCGTGTTGCCCCTCGGGCGTGCCCTTATAGTGCCGATGTCACCGTGGTCACGCCCTTGAACCGCGATGGCGTCCCGCATGCCCGGGCGGCTGGGGGCCGCTGGAGCCGAGTGCAACTGTCGCCGTCCGCCACTCGTCGGGTGTGGGTTGCTTCTCCGCAGCTGCGGGAGGCTGAGCCTCAATCGACCCCCCTCGTGCGTGGCAAAAAAAGGGAAACACAACTGATAAAAGACAGACGCCAGGAAACATGGAGCGAGCCCCAGTTGAAGGTCCCTCCTTGTAGACTCCAAAGGTGACTTGTGGTGCTGGATGGCCCATCATGGCCAAGGCACCCACTCAAGTCACTCAAGTCTCAACGTGTTGGCTCAAACCCCGGTGTTATTTTTAGTTTCACGATTCCTGACCGGTTGTTGAGGTAGTTCATGGTAGTTCAAAGCCTTCATGAGATTGCTTTCGGGTGCATTTGCGGCAGCAGTTCCCGCAGTTCCCGCAGAATTCCTGCGATCTTGGCAGGTAGCTCACCTGAGGCAATCGCAAGATATGGCACCTGCTGTGTGACCTGGACGTGTTTGTGTTTGTTGACGCCCGCAGCATTGCGCCGCATACCTTCCATTTACGAAGAGACGTAGATGGACTCGGTGGATTCTAGATTCTAGGGTACATAGAAGTTTCAGGATGCTAATCGTGGATGTTCTTGTGATGGGGGTAGTTCATGATAGTTAAGTAAGGGCTTGCTGCGTGAAGAAATCAACATGAACATCATGCCTAAAGCATTTGCTCGCTTTTCTTAAACTAGTCTTCAGTTCTGTTGCCAATGAGTTGACTGTTAAGCCGCCAAGCCGCTAAGCCCTTGCCAGGTGCAAGAAGCCACCAACTTGGGGAGAGCAGTGCGTTTCGGTTGGAGCACTGGTGCTGGTCCTCAAAGACATCGGAGTACAGTGAGTACAGCTGAAAGGACATGACTGCAGCAGGCACCTGAGAGGCAAACTAAAGTAGAAAGTTAGTAGAAAGGAAACTAAGGAAACGTGAAAGGAACATGGAACTTCCATAACTTTCCATAGCACATCATAGCACATGCTTAGGTGGAAGTCCAAGGGGCGAAGGCTGGAAAGCGCTTACCCTGCTCAGTTTCAATATCCGAACTATCCGCACTGGTGTTCACACCAGATTCATCAGACTTGTTCGTGCGTACCATCCCTCCGGATCCTCGCGTGCTATTGTTGGTTTTGGCTCTTCGCTGACTCGCCGCCCTGAAAAGTATTAATATTGCCATTTCTCTTCTTGGGGTGGGGCATAGTTGGGTTGGGGTTGGGGACGGCTACCAACGTTCGCTTGCATTTAAACACATACTTCATGCTATATGCATCTATATGCTAGAAAATGTTTACTTGCATTTGCCCACGTACTTGATGCCATGCTGCAGAATGTACACTTGCACTTGCGCACATACCTTATGCTACGCTGCAGAATGTTTATTTGCATGTGCCACACCTACTTGATGCAACGCAGTAGGATCTAGGAAAGAACAAGCGGCTGGAACATCCAGCTTGCGTGCTGAGGAAACGCAAGATTCTTGCCGAAGATGAAAGCTTGAGGAAGGACACCACAAAACAACTTGGTTTTAGGAAGGTTTTAAATCAGATATCTATTTCATCCATGGCGTGCAACGCCTGGGGGTTGATCTTATGATCCCTTGTTCATATCCCTATGTCAGGTCCTGTGTAACCTCTGCAGTTTTGTCGCAGCCAACGGTACTCCACTCTTGCTGCCGTGAAGCTCGCGCGCGGATTTTTCGTAGCAACGTGTAGCAACTCCTGGCGGTGGCGGCCATGGCGAGGGGCTCAGGCCCCGGCCGCTTTCAGGTGATGGCGCAGACTGATTTTGTTTCCAAATGGGGGAATAATATGGAATAACGATATAACATGATATAATTAACTATAATTATATATATATATATATTATATCTTTAATGTGAATTGCATTTTCCCGCTTTTCCATGCAATTTCTGAACTCAGTTTCTTGATGCAAAAGGCACCGTCCTGTAAGTCCTGTAGCGCTTGAATGGTCAGTCAGCACATTGCCAAGGCTTTCCACCTTCCCGTGCTGGCAGGGTCCTCAGTCCGTTGGAGAGGTAGTGCTCTCAGAGCTCTCCAGGGCAAAAAAGAGCTGGACATTTTTGTTTCGAATTGTGGCCACATGTTCAGACTTTGAGTGGGCATGAGGAAGGCTCTTCCTGGCAATTGTGATTTCATGTGTTAGGATGCCCTCTTTTGATTTCTCTTTTTTTTCTACTTCGGAAGTCAGATGTGCGATTGCTGTTTGGAAATGCGGCTGGTTGCATCGGTTTGCAGCAAGTGTTTCCAATTTCACAAAGTCTCCGCTGCAGTCTTCCCTTTGGCCCGTTTTTTTTTGGCCTTTCACGACGTCACCTCCGCCAAGCTTCAAAGATGCTGTGGTTTTGGGTGCTTTGGCATAATATGTTCATGTTGAAGCGCTGATGTCATCGACCCCATGCAGCAGGGGGTTGAAGAAGCAACGAATGCCTGTGCAATTCTACAGTACTGTGCAGAATCGCGAAGGTATTGTGGATTCTAATGGAGGTAGGTGGATAAGGGACAAGGACACCTCAGAAGCTTAAGGAATCCAGCGGAATCTTGACAAACCTTGCGAGATCGCAGTGATTTGGAATCTTCTGCACCGGCCTGCTAAACCACCCCTTAACTGCCAAGGCCAAGATAATGATGTGCGCAGTTGTGATATACTTGATGCACGTGATCGACGTGTCTTTTGACTTGCGAGGGCTCCCTGAAAACATGCCTGTGCTAGCTGCTAAGCTTTGTTTTGATTAAGGTGCTTTTTGTTCGTGAGATCTATGCCAGCGACGTTGATGGTGTGGAGACCGCCCGGCTGTATGGGAATGTGAACAAGCCACTCGCCTTCAGTTGGCAGTTTTTAGGAAGGTTGAGGTCTTTGGGATTCTGTGGGTCTGAGATGGTCTCAGATGGTCTGAGATGGTCTGAGGTATGCTTACTACTTCATAGACCTGATGGTTGGGACCCCTCCACAGCTCACATCTGTGATCGTGGATACTGGGAGTCACTTGCTTGCCTTTCCATGCGGGGGATGCGAACAGTGCGGCCACCATTTGGTGCCTCGGCAGAGTTGGCAGAGTTAAGAGAGGTGTGTGGGGAGAACCTCCAACATACTCTAACCCCTCTTGACCGGTCTTGGCCCTCCGAAGCCCTCCCAAAGATCCCCAAATTCCAAATGTATTGCAAATGAGCGATCACGTTTCGCCATGTACCGGGTGATGACGGTCGTTTGTTTACACTGTTGACATTATATAGCGAGGATTGTTGAGACGTTTGAGTGTTCAACTGAACGGCCACCTTCAAAATGCCTTGAGGAGCCTGCTGTGGACATCAGCAAGTCGTCTACTGCCCACTGGCAGCACTGCAATGAAGTCACCCGCAACGAGCACTGCCAGTGCTCTCAGGATAACCGATGCAAGTACTCGGAGACGTACTCGGAAGGCGTCGCAAGCACCGAAAATTAGCGCCTTTTCATCTCGTGTCTGTATGACTGTTCACACAGCGGCTCTTTTGCTTGCACCATTCATGCGTGGGAGCTAATTATGGCAGATTGTAGGTAATCCTTCATTATTATTGCCTGAAAAGTCATTGGGCTGTGCCGGTTTGGTTTCAGTTCTTCTGCTTCTTGGTTATTTAGATTATTTAAATTATTTAGGATAACATGTTAGGATTTTGAAAGTCTTCATATAATAAGTCTCACCTACATGTGATCCTCCCCCCTTTTCTGTCCTGAATGGTGGCCTGAGCATGCCTGAGCCTTTCAGGCAGTGCCATCTCTGGGCATTGGTTCAAAGATCAAGTGCGTATCGGCGACTCCTTTCAGAACAACACTCCTGTCGAGGTGAAGATGGGTTGCCATGACTCGGCGCCTTGGGCGAGGGCTTCTAGCATCTTCTAGCGGTTGCAGTGTTTATCGTCCCCTTTTGCTTCAATGAAAGATCAAGAGTGGTATGATGTGGTATGACATGTGACTACTTTTTAGAGATGCCGCAGATCTCTTCAGCATGGCAATGCTTTGCATATTTTGCTTAGAGCATTTCTAGCCTTGCCACTGATTTGGGGATCGAATTCAATGATGCAGTGGCTGCACCTAGGAGAACAAGCTCTTCTATACACAGCAAGCCAATGGAATCATGGGTTTGGCGCCTGTCATGCCTGCTGCTTGGGCACCGAATGAGGCGGGAAGTACTGCCGTCAGGGGCAGTGGTTCTTGCAATTGACTGCAATGTGTGAAATCTTGCCATCCTCAAGGCAGCCGAACCCCCCGAGATTCTGTCGTACTTGTTTCGAGACTTGTTCTGCATTTCCAATGGCCGTCTGCATGGAAGACATGCCAGCATGCACGTCTTCCAAGCTGCATTTGCTGCACAGAACAGTTTGCTCGTGGATTAGTGCCGGCTAAGGACACAAGAAGCACATTGACCATCGCATTTTCTCCCTTTGTGTGGGAGAATGGGGTGGTCTTTTGACAGTGGGTGGCTCGAGCAATGCTTACCACACAGGAGGCTCCCTGGCAAAGTGTTTCGTTCCACACCTCTTTGTATCACTCAAAACCGCTCATCTCATGATGCCGCTGTGCTTGCAGAGAAACAAACTTTCCCATGCTTTCCCATGCCGTTCACTGGGCGAGTTTGAACGATTTTGTCTTGGCGAAGGTATCACTTGGATGAAAGTGACAACCCTAGGTTGCGTGGCTGCAAGAACTTGCAGGGCCAACAGACCAGTGGGCAGTTAAAGTGCAACATCTGTGTCTTTGCATTCCAAGTATCCACAGATGTATCCAGCATGTCAGCAACTGAGGCTACTACGTAGTGCATCCAATTTCCTTTCATGTAGACTCATTGATGGTGGCAGCAAGCCCTCATGAATATGGAAAGACCATTGTGGACAGTGGCACTACGTTGACCTACATTCCCAAGGCAATGTTCAACAGACTTCTGCTGAACATAGACACATTTTGTGGGACTCATCATTCCTGTGCTGCAGAGAAAGACCAGACCAATAAGAACTGCTGGCGCATGAACGATGCAAATGGCTCGCCTGATGAGACCTTTCCCACGCTTCATTTGAGCTTTCAAGGCGCTGGGGCAGGTGACCAGATAGTTCCTTGGAAGCCAAGAAGCTACATGAGTGAGCGTGGATATGGCATATGGTGTTTATCGATTGCTGCAAGCTCCAACCACGACACCATCTTGGGCATCTCGTGGATGCTGCACAGGGACACCATCTTCGACATGGGATCTAGGCGGCTCGGTATGGCATCAGCTCATTGCCCTAACCACCAGAAGGTGCCAACGACATTATGGGAGCGGCTGACTGCACTTGGACATCTTGGACTTTCGGACGCCAAACATCGACCTTGGTCGATTCTCTCCCTGATGGTGCTGGTGGTGCTGGTCACAGCTGTCGCTATCAGACCATCGCGGCAGTTGCGACGGCTGTTCCTGCCAGATGACAAGGCAGTGAGACAGACTGACACAGAAGCGCTGCTGGCGTAGTGAGCCGGGTCTAAAACAAAATAAACAAAGCACTTTCCATAGGAAATGCTCTAATGCTTAAATTCAGATTTAGATGGTATGCTCAGCCAGGACAACTCTCGTGATGAGAGGTGCTGTTGGGCTTAGCCACATCCGTGCAAGGGATGAGCTTCGAAATGCATTGAAACATTTTGAAACTTTGTAGTTTTGGGTTATCAAGGTTGCCTAGCGACAGACAGACCAAGGCTGACCGCTGGCCAATCCTATATGCTGATGTCGTGTTGACTTGATAGCAGAAATCTATTGCACATGCACACGAGCAGAAACTGGCATATTTCTTGTATTTTTTTGTTGCTTCTTTTGTTGCTTCAGCCTGGAATTGGATTCTGGCGACCGGATACCTGAACCATGGCAGAGGCAGATGCCTACAAACAAAGCCTTCCTTGTGCTTTGGATCATGTTTGTTTGTGCATGTATTGATCAGATTCTATCTGGTGGTGTTGCGGCAGTTCAATTTAAACGCCTCTTATGCCATTTTAGTTGCGAGCCACATTCGGACTGAAGGCCGAAAGGGTGAAGCAAAATTGGTGTTCTGACACCTGCACAGAATCGCTCAATCGGAGCACTCAATCCTCCCTTCAAAAGGGCAGATTGTGGCAGTGTGAAGCTGCAACGGTGGTCGAAAATACGTTTGTGAGCTCATCAAGTTTGCAAGTCATTTCCAGTATAAAGCATCTCGAGAATTTTGCTCGTGCAAGTGCAGCTGTGGTGCCATTGAGATTTCTGTCATGCTAAGGTGGCTGGCAACTGAGAAGGTGGAGCGCACTGACCACGACGTATTTGGCGGAAATAATTCATGACCGCGTTGCGGTTCACCTTTGACTTCTGAACTCATGGGGGAAGGTCATGCTTAGACACAGAGAGGGAGAGGAAGCCGAAAAAGATTCAGATTTCTGAAGCAGTTTGGTATTGCAACAGCAGGTTTCAGAGGTTTCATTACTGAATTGCTTTGTGATTGTCAGCTGACGCTGTTTACTGGATTGCGGGAGTCAGAGCACATTTTCCCTCTTTCTGCCTCAATGCATTGTCTGTGGTAACACAGGGGATATCGTGATGTTGTGTTAAGTCTGTCTATGCGAATTGCTAGCTGCTTGGCTTAACCCTTCACGGCCTTCACGTCAGATCTTGGCACCGCCCGAAGTTGTTTGGTTGATGGCTTGCAGATTTGTCTCGTCCCGTGGGTATGCCCATGGCCCATGTTCTTCGTGTTTGCCAGGGTATGCCAGGGCGATCTAGGGATATCTAGGGTAACCACATTTGAGCCTCTGCCGGTCTGGGTCAAGAAGCCGAATATCGGCCAAAGACTACCGGTTTCACCTCAGATTTGTCTCCATTCATTTCACGAAATCTCGCCACACGTCCATACCTCATTCAGCACGAGTTGACCAGTGACTGCACTTAGAATTGGCTAGCACATTTTTGGGTGGCCAAATGTTCACTGAGCTGTGAAAAGCTGGGGGATGATCACAACTTCTTTGTGTTGAACCGGTGCCGGGCACTTGGCTTTGTGACATCTTGTGACATCTTGTGACATTTTGTGACTGTGGTACCCCCATTCATTCGTCTTCACGAGCAGGCCTTTGCCTCATTTCACCTTGTGGGTCCAAGGCAGGATGACACTGGGACCCATGTTGGGTTATGCAGAGGAGCACCGCGCTTTGCTGCAGGTGGATGGCAGTATGGCATTGGGAATTGTTGGATATTGTTGATCATGATTGATCATGGTTGTGTCACAAGTTGATTCATGTTGTATCATTTTGTGACCAATCTGTCACCACCGGTCACCCTTTTTGTTGAAGATGGTTGTCCCGAGGTCCCTCGTGCTCGCACACCCCTCGTGACCTCTGACATATATTGACATATTCCGAATGCAAAACTATGCAAAACCATTTGGCTCGAGATCCTGTACCATGGATGACACTGATGGCAGCGAAAAGCTCATAGAAGTGCTGAAAACTGCATCTCACAATGGGCTCATCCATCGAGGAGAGCTTCTGGGAGTGTGCCAGAATAAAAACACTCCAATCACTCCAAATTGAATGCACTTTTCTTGGACCAAAATATACCAAAATAGACCAAAGCAACATCTGGCACCTTTCTGCGGAGAATCCAAGACACGTGTTGAAAGATATGGAAAATTATGGAAAGGAGGGGGGGGGCACAACCAATTTAAGTAGATCGGGCTTGAAGCCTGATTGCTTTGGGTGCAATAGGCGATAGAACACTTTTAACTTTTAACTTACTTGACCTCCTTTGAAAGGAATCACAGATTTGTACTGATGATACTTTGGCAACTTATTGATTGGAACTCCTTGATCGAAGTACTGAGCCCTTTGCCTCTGAGTCATGTTCTTGTCTCAAGTGCGCGAGGCCTTCTTCAGAAACTATTGAAGCGCTTGTCCATCAATGCATTGGAATTCGAAATGCTCTTGGCTGGCATGGATGGAGGTGAAGCTGATGGGATTGAGACTAGGCAATGCGAAGTCCCTCAGGTGCATGGAGGTTAGAAAATGTTGGACGGCCCACTCGCATCAGATCATCAGATCATCAGATCATCAGATCATCAGATCATCAGACATCATCAGACCAAGGATGTGGCATGCTTTGTGAGTTTCATTTTCTCAGAGGCCGAGCTCCAGCCTTAGCTTCTGCGCACTGCGAATGCTCCACTCCAAAGTTTTGCACCTGTCATATCAAAAAAAAACATTGGCGGCTTTTTTAAATTTATGTTTTTGTTCCTGGCTATATGGTGTCCTTCCAAGGCTTGAGTTGAAAGCATCAGGCCTGGGAAAGGGTTGCAACCTCAGATATACCAAGTTGCAACAGCACCATTTACCGAGATGAACGGATACTTTTGACATGTCCTTAGGCCTCCTAAGGCCAGTGGTAGAAACAACCCGTCAAAGTGTTCTTTTTAGCATTCCTTTAGCCATGTGTGCAGTTGATCCTACAATGTGTATAATTACTGTATACTTACGTATATTTTATACACGTTTATGATACGCACTGTTTGCATTTCAATGTGCTGTTTGTTGCGGATCGTATGGACTTGTACGAACTTATACTGTACCCGACTGTACCCTCAGGCTTATCGCCGTCTTTTGCAACATGTGTTGACTTTGCTGATGCAGTGGAGGCCAGCTGCGCTTGATCACTCTTGATCGACTGTAGGTGAAACATGGCGAAACTATGAGACAAATGTATACAGATGCGTCGAATACATCGCGGAACAAACATCAGACGTGTCAGGCCGTTCGCAGAAGGGTGTCGTTTGATGAAATGAAGGCTGAAAGGGAGCTGCCTCTGGCAACTGATCGGCGATTCGTGCAAGAAAAGATTACAAAGCCCTTCCGGTCTCTTCCCCCTTGGAAGATGGCGAAGGGAATTTGCCAGGGATGCAAACCATGCAGCCGAGGCACATCGAGACCATCGCCTAGCATTGCACCGAACGCTGACACCAGGTCGCATGCCGACCTTGAGGCAGCTCGAAGATATCTCAGAATCTATTCTGCAGGAAGAGCGTTGCAAATTCATGGACCAGCTTACTTAGGCCCTATCTCATCCTATCTCCCTCTCTCTCTCTCTATAGTATACACCTCTCTTGCTCTCTCTCGCTCTCTCTCTCTCTCTCTTTCATTCTTTTGCCATATGCACATGTAAATACAATCAAAAAATCAAATAAAATAAATAAATAGACTTAAATAGATAATTATATGACTATATACATAAATAATTAATACAAATATATATTATTCATACATACATAATATATATGTATATATATATACACATACATACATACATATATATATATATACATTATATATATATATACGCATATATATACACACACATATATATATAATAATATATATAATAATATATATAATAATATATATATATACACGCATACATACACGCACACATACACGCACACACGTATGTGTATATATATATGTAAATAATTATATACATATTTATGTGCAATATGTGTACATATTCTTCGGTAGCCCACCGACATCCCACATCGACGCAGGCAAGACTTTTCCTCAAGTTTATATTTTTCTCAAGTTTACATAGGAATGCATAGAATCTCTACTCAGCGATTGGCTGAATTTAGCTCAACATAATCCCTTAGGAAAACAGTTGTATTCGGACACTTTTCTGTATTGAGAACTACGCTTCAGAAAATGGGCGCTGTATTCAGATTCCGAAACTGGACGCTGCATTAGGAAACTATAATATTATATAAGAAGCTACTTCCTCATATCCAGAAACTCTTCACGTTGTATTCAGAAACTATCGTCGTATTCAGGAACTACTTCTCGCCGTATTCAGAAACTACTTCACGTATCTTCACATCGTATTCAGAAACTATTTAGGGATATTCAGGGTTTGTTTATATTTGGGGTTTGTATGTTTTTTTTTTTTCTAAGGTTTGTCTAGGGTTTGTTTCCGAATACACGGTGCAAGTTTCCGAATTTCCGAATACAACCTTCTAGTTTCCGAAGACAACCGTTACCCTCTTAGCATTACTTCCTTCAGGTCTCTGAGGCCTTCCAGTGAGAGCAAGGCTTGAGGTAGGCCTGTGAGGGTTGAAATCCCGCCCTGCGATGGAGCAGATTGTTGAGCGCTTTCAGCCGTCACATCCGAGGACGGCGATAGAGAATCCGTGGAGGACCAGGACCAGCGTTTGCACGTCCATGTAGGGCAGAGCATGTCTGGATTTTCAAGCGTCGGATGCTGCAGATGCTGCAGATGCTGCAGGATCCAGTTGAACCCCTACTCTCCAACATTTCCAACTTTGGGCAGCCAGAGTTGGACGACTCCATGGATGACTGCAGTGATGTGGAGGACGTTTGCAGCTTTTGCACGGCTGCGGGGACAAACAAATTTGCAGGTGACATGTGCAACAAGATGTTGGGAGGTCTAGGGACGTTGAAGATGCTTCATTTGTTGAACAGAACATACTGCTGTGAGAAGCACCGGCATGCTCAGATCAATGGGAATTTCAGGATCCTAAAATGGAGGTACTGTACCATATAAGATCATATTTTGTTGGGATATTCCCTTACATAGGCCTTATATAATAGGCCTTATATATGGTAGGTACCTCCAATTTAGGTTCCTGAAATGGCCAGTGATCAGATTATCTTGAGCCGCAGCGAGGAATTAGAACCTGCCGCTTTGCTCACTCGGCGCGGAGGCCTGCTGAGTGTCACTTCAAACATGGAAAACAACATGGAAAACAAACCACCGTGGCTATCCGCAACTTAAAATATCTTATATAAAACAAAGAAAACAAACGTAAATGGCCTCACTGCCCTCGCATCACACTGCTGGTAGAAAGATTAGAAAGGGTCAAACCGTGTCCGCAGAGTCGGGCCTAGCCAGGTGATGCCAGGTGAATTCCCAGAAGGGCTCACATTTGATAATAGAGTTGACATAATATGTTGACATATAGTCTGACAGTCTGACACATAGTTTGACATATGCTGACAACATGAGCAAGAGAACGGGTTTGACTTTGACCATTCAACTTTTCCGTGTGACATTTTGGCAGCCTTTGCTTTTAGACCTCCATCATGCCAACCACGTCCCATTTCAGAACCATTTTTCTATTTCAAGTAAAGTCCTAGCTTGCAGAACCTAAAAACCCACATCAGTTCAGTACTTTCGGTTTCATTGAGGGTTTCTTGCTCCTTTCCACATCGGTTTTCCGATAATATCAGGGATGAGTCTCGACTCTTTGAATAAATCATAGCTTTTGATGCTCTTTGAATGAGAGCTTCACGCTCATCACCTGTTGGTTGAAATGACAGCAAGGAAAAAATAGGGTGCACGCAGATCACAAAATTGTGGGGTTATTTGAAACACATGCCACTCGAGGATCCCAAAACGCAACAGGATCATCAGGCGTATATCAAATGGGACATGTATTTAGGTGAGAGAGTGGGAAGAGGAGGTTTAGGCAGAAGTTCGGCATTGCCAGGCGTCTCTGCTGTACCGACAGGGGCCTTCAACGTGCGTTTTGCAGGGGCCTCACCATGACTCAAGTACGTATATAAGTAAGATATGTAAGATCAATTAAGTACTCTAACCAGTCAGGCCCTCCAGTGAACATGGCAGAGCAAGGGTGATGTCGGGCTCTGGGGTCCTCAACTCTCAGCTCGATTGTTTTGGTTAGGTCAACTGGGTAAGCCCACACTTCGAGAAGCAGAAAGAGCATCATGAATTTCTGCTGGCTTCCTTAGTGAAGTGCCCTTTCTTTATGGATCAGGCCTCAGTTGTGAGCGAAATATGCTTTGATATGCTTTGATTATTTTTGACATTCAGGAATGGTATCAGTAGCCTCCACACGCCTCAAGCATTTTCGCAGAATCTTCAGACCTCTGACTCGGGGGTAGGTTCAATGCCAGACCTCAGGAACTGGATGATGAGATCCTGCAGGCTTTGGTCACATGACTTCAAGGAGATCTCCGAGGGGGATCTGAATGACTGGTAGAAGACACGCCCAACACTGAACCTGTACCACATGGTCTTAGATACTGCAGCCACCATGTTTCACTGGGGCAACAACCGCTGAATTTTGTCGGCGTCCTAAGGTTGATACTATGGAGATTGAAGAGTTCCAGCCATTTGACTTTATTTACAAGAAAGGTGATGTTGGCCGAAGCGGTCACTTGCTCAGATTGGGCCCAGAGCTTTGGGATGCTTAGGGCATCAAGAATTTGACATGGATGTGTCGATCTGCAAGATGTTCCACCGACCCAGGTTATGTGCTGCTCTCCGGCATGGCAATTGCGGAAACTGATGCAGCAGAGGCAAACAATTTACTGAAGCGTTCTTCTCGAAACGAGATAAATATTACTCCAGGAGACTTCTTTGGTGAGCACACAATGTTGTGGGGCTTCAGAAGGCGAATGAACGTTCGAACTTTGACGAAGACAGTTGTTGGAAAGATGAAGCGTGATGTATATTTCAATGTTGTCACTCGCTCGGCCATGCACGAACGAAGCAAACGAGAAAAGTATTTGCGAACTGGTGTGCCTATGTTCGAGACATTCGATGATGAATGCATCGCCAAGATTGCAGATATCATGGAGAAGCGGAGCTTCCGGCCTGGAGAAAATTGTTCAGCAAGGCGATGAAGGCTCCGAGTTCTTCATCGTATTGAAAGGGGAATGCGTAGCTTCCATTCGAGTTGCAAAGGTTGGTTGTGATGGATTCGACGAACACCCCGTAAGATATTACAGTAAGGGCGAGAGGTTTGGAGAGCTTGCCTTCATCAATCGGACGCCCCGCGCGGCTACTGTCACTGCGACAAGCAATGCCCAGCTCTTGTGCTTGGACCGGATTGTCTTCGAACGTGTTGTTGGCGCCCTGGCAGCCACAAGTCCAACCTTTTGATCCATTTCGAATCATTTCGATCCATGTTCATCCTGGAGCCTTTGGCCTCCCATTATATAATTATATATCATATCAGATATGATAATATCATATCACTTCATACTTCATATCATATTATTTTTTGAAAACGTGACATGACTGTATGGAGGGCTATTTATTTATATTTATTTATTTTTTTCGCGGCAGTTTTTTTTTTGGGGGGGGTCCTGGTTCTATTTTTTCTGCTTTTCTGCTGTTCTGCTGTTCTGCTTCTCTGCTGTTCTGCTTCTCTGCTTTACGTGCTTCTTTTCTGCTTTTCTGCTTTTGTGCTTCTGTGCCTGTCTACTTCTACTATTATGTTTTTTCTTTTCTTCAGTCATGTGTTTTTGCTGCTCTGCTTCCTGCTCCTCTGCATCTCTGCTTTCTGTCTTTACTGCCTCTTTGTTTTTTTTGTTTTCTTTTGCTTCATTCTCTCCTGTTTGTATCCTAAATGAAACCCTAAAGACCCTAGGTGAAGCCCAAAGAAACCCTAAAGAAATCCTCATAAGAACTCCTGAAAAGAAACCCCTACATGAAACCCTAAAAAAACCATAAATTAACCCTAAAGAAACTATAAATGAAACGAAACTTTGAATGGAACCCTAAATGGCCATCCTAAACAAAACCTCAACCACACTCCAAGAAACGCTGCATGAAACCCTAAATGAAACCCAAACTGAAACCCTGAAGAACCCGTAAACGAAACCCTAAATGAAACCCATATGAAACCCTAAAGAAAACCTAACTGAAACCGTGAAGAAACCCTAAATGAAACCCTAAATGAAACTCTAAATAAATGAAACCCCAAATGAAGCCCTAAATGAAACCCTAAAGAATCCCTAAATGAAACCCTAAATGAAAGCCCCAAAGAAACCCACATGAACGTTTGGAAATCCTGATAAGAAATCCTGATAAGAAATCCTGATAAGAAATCCCGATAAGAAACCTTAAAATGAAACCCTAAATGAAACCCTAAAGAATCCCTAAATGAAACCCTAAATGAAACCCTACAGAAACCCTAAAGAACACTAAATGAAACCTCAAAGAAACCCTAAATGAAACCCTAAAGAAACCCTGAATGAAACCCTAAATGAAACCCAAAGAAGCCCTAAAGAAACCCACGCGGAAGTTTGAAAATCCTGGTAAGAAATCCCGATAAGAAACCCTTAAATGAAACCCTAAAGAAACACTAAATGAAACCCTAAATAAAACCATACAAAACCCTAAATGAAACCCTAAATGAAGCACTAAATGAAGCCCTAAAGAAACCCTAAATGAAAACTTAAATGAAACCCTAAATGAAACCCTACAGCAACCCGAAATGAAACCTAAAGAAGCCCCAAAGCAACCCACATGAACGTTTGGAAATCCTGATAAGAAATCCCGATAAGAAACCTTAAAATGAAACCCTAAATGAAACCCTAAATCCAAAGAAACCCTACATGAAATCCTAAAGAAACCCTAAATGAAACCCTAAATGAAACCCTAAAGAAGCCCTAAAGAAACCCACATGAACGTTTGGAAATCCTGATAAGAAATCATGATAAGAAACCCTTAAATGAAACCCTAAATGATACCCTAAAGAAACACTAAACCTAAAGAAACCTTAAATGAAAGCCTAAATGAAACCCTAAAGAATCCCTAAAGAAACCCTACATGAAACCCTAAATGAAACCCTACATGAAAACCCAAATGAATCCCTAAATGAAAGCCTAAAGAAAGTCTCAAGAAACCCACATGAACGTTTGAAGTACCAAAATGTAGCAAATACCATGCAAAATGGAAGGCGAACATGGCCAAATGTAGCAAATGCCATGCAAAATGCAAAGTAACCATGCCAAAATGCAGCAAATACCATGCAGAATGCGAAGTAACCATGCCAAAATGTAGCAAATACCATGCAAAATGACAGATTCTAGTTCCAAACTGTTGCAAATACAAGGCAAATGGTACCAGGAAAGAAAGCCAAAACAAAATCCAAAACCTGAGCCAAAAAAAAAACAAAAACTATTTAATTGCCTTCGGCAAGCCCGCCGGCCATAGAGAGGCGGCCCCAAGGGAGTTTCATGTGCACTCTAGGTGGAAGCCCACGAGAGAAGCAGAAGAGAAAAGAAGGAGAAGAAGAAGAATAAGAAAGGAAGACGAAGACAAAGCCGTAGAACGGAAGCGGCTTGTGTAGCAAGTGCTGGCTGTAACAACCTTTTGATCGTATACCAAATTAGTACCGCCCCCAGCAAAGTAGCGCCAGGTACTATGTATGAGCCTCTGGCTTGACAGCAGGCCGCTGCATGGAAGGAGACACGGGAAGCGGAGAGAGATTGCCCCAAGGGAAGTTGATGTGCACGCTAGGTGGAAGCCTGAGAGAGAAGCCGAAGAAGAGGAAGAAGAAGAGACGAAGACAGAGCCGTAGATCAGAAGCAGCTTGAGTAGCAAGTGCCTGCTTGGAACAACCTATGGACCGCATACCAAATGAATACTGGTGGATCAATTTAGTACCGTGTGCGTCCTGTGACGAATGACGAATACCTGTAGACGACTGTAGTGCTGCAGGCAGTGTCATTAGCTACCGGCACTACCAGTTCAGTACTTGGGGAAGAAGGGAGGAAGGAGTAGAGGAGTAGAGGAGTAGAAAGAGTAGAAAGAGGAGTAGAGGAGTAGAAAGAGGAATAGTAGGAGTAGAAAGAGGAGTAGTAGTAGTAGAAAGAGGAGTAGTAGGAGTAGTAGGAGTAGGAGGAGTAGAAAGAGGAGTAGAAAGAGGAGTAGTAGGGGTAGTAGGGTAGGAGTAGTAGGAGTAGTAGGAGTAGTAGGAGTAGTAGGAGTAGCAGGAGTAGTAGGAGTAGTAGGCGTAGTAGGCGTAGTAGGCGTAGTAGGCGTAGTAGGCGTAGTAGGCGTAGTAGGCATAGGCGTAGGCGTAGGCGTAGTAGCAGAGCGTGGAGTGGTTTGGGAAATTGGCAGCAGCAGCAACAGCAGCAGCAGCAGGAGGAGGAGTAGTAGTAGGAGTAGGAGTAGTAGGAGTAGTAGGAGTAGTAGGAGTAGTAGGAGTAGTAGGAGTAGTAGGAGTAGTAGGAGTAGTAGGAGTAGTAGGAGTAGTAGTAGTAGTAGTAGGA
>Ga0126342_10008685_pt1 | contig 18209 bp, 18 predicted proteins | sample Cyp1metagenome_FD_92528 | JGI IMG/M metagenome (GOLD analysis project Ga0126342, IMG submission 92528) | Coral microbial communities from Lord Howe Island, Old Settlement Bay, Australia - Cyphastrea 1 metagenome | ecosystem: Host-associated > Invertebrates > Cnidaria > Coral ... | reverse complement strand
ACCGCCTTGTGTGGTACTACTTGTAGTGCACAATGCCCCCGTAGTATCATTTGCTACCCTTTTCTTTTGGGGATTCAACGCAAAGCACAACTTTCCCATGGCCTTTGCTCAGCATGCGGATTCGATTATACCAGTTTCCAGCGTCCTGCGTCACCTTGAAATGTCACCACTTGGCTGTGATCTAGAGTTTTGGGCCATCCTAGGGTTGGTGGCCTCATGCTATTTGCTTTGTTGCGGATTGTTTGAACGCAGTAATGGAATACCGCACCACGATCGACAGGATTTTAAGACACCCGAAAGGGTGTTTAGTAATCAGACTGCCGACTCAGGAAACATTATGGGTGACATGATGTGAGTGACTCCAGACCAACGCCAACATAGAGTTGACAGTTTTCCACGTCAGAGTCAAATTGGCTGCAAATCGGTCAACTTAGCCATTCGAATGGGTCACCTGCTGTACGCAGTGTCATTTTCACAACTTGACGGGGGTGAAAAATGTTCCAGTTTACCGCTGCGCGTTTCATGGATAGGATCAAGGTTGCAGACGAGGTGGAGATCTTTGCCATGTGGGATTTGATCTCGTGCTCCAAGTGGCCAAACACGTCTCATGATTTTCATTTTTGCCTCAAACTACAGTACATGAAACATGACCTGTGGTTGTCTTACCTACTTGTCTCTTTTGCCGCATTTGATCATGACACGCATCACCCATGGCCAGTGGCGGTCGGGGGGGTGAAAACTAGAGGGGTAGGGTCAGCCTGGTTCCAATTCCAGGCCAAGTGAATTGATCCCGCGGTAAGTTCTTTTCACATTGCTGGTTTGCAAACCTCATTTTACAAGAAACGATCACCTTCTTTTTTCCGGACAGCAAGGGGGGGAATATTCGACTGAAACAGCTCCGATGTGCTGAACACGCCCCAAAAACGGCCACAGTCCACATCAACATCAGTCACTGCTGCGATGTTGGTTGAGATTCTTGGGGATCCTGGACTATGTTTCCAGATATGAATCGGATTTGGAACCAGATGCAGTTCGCTGGTGGTTTTACAGAGACGCTTTATTGGTTCTTAAAGGCAAGATGATGATATCGACCTTCGAACGCGCGGCAGTACTTGGGGACGACAAACCACGTGGTTATTTATGACCTCAAAACAGCAAATGTTTATGAGTACTGGAAACAAGGTTTAGGGCACTAGATCCAATGCTTTTCAGCGTGGCTAAAATTGAAATGGCCCTGACCCTCGGCAGTGCAGCATTTGGCTGAAGTGATTGATGCCAGATGCTTAGGTACAATTGCAGGGGTGTGAAACGCAAACACAAACGGAGACAATTGCAAACACAACCGACTAGCATGAAAAATCCAATCCTATTGTGAGTTCTCGGCGACCCATTTTGGCATTTCCAATTTTATTTTCGATTGATTTGTTCCTTTGTCCCATGAACACTTAGGGAATTTGACTTTCTGTTAGAATCCCGGTAATGTTCTCTCACGAGTCAGCCTGACATCTCATGATGCATCTGATGGTGCAGGACATTGAACAGGGTTATTGTCAGGTGCAGACCGCACGGTTTTACTGCCCCTTATAGTCTAATAAAGCTCACTGCAAAACCTCTAGCATCTTACTTCAGGGTCTCAGGGCCATGCACAAGCACAGTCTTTGGTTCTTCCCACGCGTCCAGGAGCAGGGGCAGCAGATCTGGTGAGACGAGGCTTGCTGAAGTCTCCGCAAAAATTGGGAAAACACTGTCTCTACAGCAGATGTACCGTACGAAAATGCAGATTTTCTTGATGGCCATGGTGATATTGATATTTTTGCCAGTCATAAAAGTGCTCACATTTGCACCGTGAGTTGGAAAGACAAGCGGGAATGATCAAACTCTCGCTGTACCTGTCAGTTGCCTGTAGCAATTTGAGGCTCGAGAGCAAAAGAGTCCCAGTCACCTTCTCTTCGCTGTTCGCCAGGATGACCCTATCCACATTTCTGGCACCATCTCTGGTGGCGTTCTTCCAACAAGTGCACCCTATTTTCTCCCGAAGATCCAAATTCTCCTGTGTGCAGGCAAGCAGTAAGCGAATGCGAAACACGAAACCAGCAGTTGCCGTGCATTGGTAGTCACTAGTTATCGCGTCTTGTTCCTTTTTCCCTGATAACTAGTTGTTCTCCAGGTGTTACTCTTGATCCTCCTTCTTCTTCTGATGGCAAACGTTGCGCACTATGCGGATGCAACTTCTTTGCTGATGAAGCAGTATGCATCGGAAAAGCAACGGTCCCATGATGATCTTGTGGTGGCGGAACAAAATCGCCACAAATCCCAAGAGCTTAAGCATGCGGCCGATCTTGAAGACAAGGTATCCAAGAAGGAGCAGCATACAAGCGAACTTGAGAAAGAGGCTGCAGAGAAGGCCAGGGCAAAGGCTGACAAGTTGTCAGAACAAGCAAAAGAGAACAAGAAAACAAGTCAAAGCGACCAGCAACTTTCGAAGCTTCAGACTTGCTTATGCAAGTTTTGTCCTCGTGTTTTGACTGTTTTACTTTCAATCTTGGCATTTGTAGGCTGGGGATGAACCCAGCCCCACAGCTGTCCGGGGCTCAGGAAAGACTTGGCGGTCTCCGCGGGTGTAGCTTGGGCGGCTGCTGATGCCATGCAAGCCAAAGCTACTTCGGATGCAGCACAGGCTGGTCGTTATGAAGAGGAAGCAACGACAGACACTGCCGAAGTCGAAGAAGATGAGGCAACTGTTTCTTCTGTTGAATGGTTTCTTGGACTGTGCTTAGAACTTACCTAGAGCCTAGAACCCTGGAAACACACAAAGCAAAGTCACTTGGATGAAGCATGTTTCATCATTTTTCACATGCATTTGCCCCTGCTTGAATGCAAGGATTCCCTTTGTAGATGTCGTGGCAGATGTTGTTGGCGAGGGAGCAGCAGCGGGTCTTGCTGTGGATGCAGCCCGCAACGAAGCACTTGCAATGAATAGAGGCAGAGCTGCTGCACGAGAAGGAGCTGCAGCTGTGCGTAGTGATGCAAAAGCTGCAAGGCTCAGTAAGAAAGGACTCCAGATTGAGAAGCTGAGCTTGAGTTAGTCAGCCCGTTTGAGCTCTCTGGTCTGGGAAGGATCCTTTTCACTCATGTTCTGATGGTCTTCTAGACCTCTATCATCTTTATAGATCATTATATGATATATCTCTAGACTCTATATACTATGATGAGAAGCTAAGGAGAGAGATGCAGGAAGCGTTGTCAAGTGCTTCAGCATTCAGGGCAGCAGCGGCGACTGCAGGTGCTCTTGCCGGCAAGGAGTTGGTCGAATCCCAGGAGGCAAAAAGCTTCGCGAACGGGGACAGACGCAAGGCAGAGAAAGAGCAAGAACGAGCCGAAGACTTGAGCTGGAAGTCCATGGATGCACAAGAACGGGCCAAAATGGACAAAGAAAAGGCCGACAAGCTGTTGCATCAGGCATTAAGCTCGCAGCGGAAAGCTACTGTTTTCTTTGCAGTGGCCTGTTTTTCTTCAGTCCTCTTGCTACTCTCCAGCTCTCCAGTTGGATTCTCACTTCGCGATTTGTCCCAAGCATCCCGCGGCCTACAGGAGACATTTCTAGGTGCCATGCCACCGAGAGATCCGAGGAAAAACGGCAAATGGAAGTGGCACATGTGGGCGATTGAGGAGTTGGCTTTTGTGACGTCTTCATGGATTGCTGCGATCATTTTCTGCAATCAGGTCCCCTTGAAAGCTTCACAAGACGACATTTCGAACGGCCCAGTGCACGTTTGGAGCACATTCTGCTGGTTGCTGCTTTGTCTTGCTTTGGTCGGTTTGCTTCAAGGAGCTCTCATGTGGATTTCGACCATGGCAGAGTTGGAACCAGCTCGCATTTGTGCTCAGAACTGTTTGCCCTATGCTGAAAAGCGAGGCTTGCTGTTTGAAACCGTGAGCTGCCAGAGCTCTGTTGCTGCACAGAGGTGTGCGGCTTATGGAGTACTTTGCATGTTCACCTACGTTGCTTTGCGGGATTCACATCCGTGCATCATCCACCATATGCTGAACACCTTGAATCTCTCCCCAGCACTGCTCTTGTGCACACTGGTCAGCATTGCATCTCTGCGGGCTTGCTGTGGATTTCTTCGTTGTTCATGCGCTTGCCGTGTGCAGACGGACACAAGAAACCCTGGCTGCTTGGAACGTATGTGGCATGAGAACGCATTCTGGTTGAAACTATTGGTGTCTTTGATCATGCTTGCAGTGTGCTACAAGCACTTCCAGCATTTTTGGACGGCTTTCCGCTCTGTTCCAGATCTTCTCACTTCCAAAGGGATTCTGCACAATGTCTCTGCTCTCGTGGTGCTTGCTCTCACCGTGGACCTCATTGTCTTTGCGCGGCTCCTATTCCAGGGTCCTTTCCCCAGCACGATTTAGCATGGACGCATTGAAGTTCAAGCGAGTTGGTGATTTTGCAGGAGCCACCACTAAGCGTGGCGTATTCCTGACAGACAGTAGTGCTTCTGCACACATGCCAAAAACGACTCAATGCATCACAACCCAATGCTAAGATATTGGTAGATGCAAGCAACACCCATGGTTCAGTCTTGTCAGGCAGAGCGCCGTCCTACTGATCACTTTGCGAGGCAGCGTTGGCATCAACGTGAGGCACGGCCAGATAGAGAAAATAAATCAGAACCTTGAGTGCAAGTGCTAAGCAAAACACCATGTATACAGTTACAGCAAACACGAACTTCGTCCAACTTTTTGATCCATTTTTCTAGTTGCCTGCCTGAATGCAGCATGGGAGACCATTGTGCAAGGGTTATGAGCACAGGCTGAGACCCATTGGGTGAAATTGAACATATGAGATATTCAGGGACTTGAGGATTTTCCATTCTTCAGCGATGATGTTACTTGAAAGGTTCGAGTTCTTTTCGTGCAAAGTCTCCAGGTACTCATTTCGGATCTTTCCATGGCGAAACAATATGAGTTCTTGATAATTTCAAAAGCTGTCGGTCGAGTCAAGCCTGTGTCTTCCACGTCTTCCACGCAGGCTATGATTTCTGACTTCTCCGATCCAAAAAGTCCAGGGAAGTTCCACGATGCGTACTTTTGGTTTGTTGCTCCAACTTTGTGAGTTCGACAACTTGCTTTGTCTGGAGCTGAAGACATATTGATATACAGATTGCGAATGGCATTTTCTCAACCTTTCTGGATGATATGCAGACTCGATTTGCTCAAGAAACACAATATAAAAAATCACAAAAAACCACAGCAAATTAGATCTACTCGTTTCAGCATGTTTTTCTCTGATAGTTGGTTACCCCAAAAACCATTGGTTTATCCATGGTATTTCCCCATTCAACTCGTTACTTTAGGGTAAAAAAACCTCCCATTTTCAGACACTGCCATATGCAAACTCATCCCGCGCCCGACTTCGCTAATATTTCTCATCTTAGGATGAATTTCCTGCACCTTCGCATGACTCAGTTGAGCAACTCCGTAGTTTTGCCGAGGAATGACGTGGCCCAAAACATGTTTTTCATGTTGGAAGCGCCCCACGGCTGAGCCACAACTCAGATCCGAGTTCTGCATTTCTTTTGCAAAATGGATGCTGGAGATGAGCTGTGTGCCGGCAAGGCTGGTGCGTGCCGGGCCCCATTTTTGTTCATTTGAAAAGGATAGTGCCAGATTGCCGGTTTTGGCAGGAGACTTTGGTGGTACTCTTATGGTTTTTGTATCATTTCAAAGGGACACTATTTGTTGGCTGTGCAAAGGCCCGTCAGTTTGGGGCTTCTGGCTATGATTTTGGCGTCAGGTGGAGCGACTCGCTTTCCGACCTACGCGCTGATGTTCTTTCCCTGCTGTTGATCGCATCTCAGTTTGTAACGACTTCAGCAATGTGAGTGTCAAGCTGGTAAGCATTGGTAACCAGAAAATACTGCTTGCAAGGTCTTTTCTAGATGTATCATCGCTGTCCCGAACATGCTCTTTGGACAACCTGGTTGGAAGGTGCCTTTGAAAGCAGTTCAAACAGAGAGTATTGATGTCTGAAAAAAAATGTATTGATGTATCATCGCTGATCACTGATCACTCAATTTTGTTCCAAATTGTGCTCATTCGCATAGTATTGATGTCAGAAAAAATGGGATGAATTGCGACCTTCAGTTCATGTTTGACTTGAAGTTTTTGCAGGATTGCAGCATCGCATGAGCATTGGCCGTATACTTAGAACAAGATGACAACCGTGTTTTATGTTTCAAAATTCCCTTTTGCATTGTTCTGTCTGTCACCCTGGCAAGAGGTTTGGGCCCTGTAGATTGGGCCCATCTGGGAGTAATGCTGGGCCTGGCCCAAGGCGCTGGTTCGTGCTGCAATCCTTCGGTGTCTACTATGATGACTACATGCGATCTGTGGATGTCTGCTTCTGAGATTTCTTGGGCCGAGAATTGTTGGGCTGTATCTTACCGCGGGACGGCACTGTTTGGCTCAACTTCCCCCGAATTTGATGGGAATGCTCTCTCTTGAAGATTCCAGATTCTTTGCACGATTAACAGCAAACATGGTGTCTTTTTCTTGCGACTGCAGACTGTAGGTAGCCGATGAGTGCAGATGGCATCGGCTTTTTATTTATATCCGTCAGGCAATGGTGTCGACTTTTGCACATCTCTTGCCTTTGTTGCCTGAGCTTGAAGCTCTCAATGATTTGCTTGACATCACTTGCTTTGTCAGAGTTGGTTATCCCAAAGTTCGGATGGTGTGAACTTTGGTTGTCACCTCCAAGTTTTCCAGTCATTTCCGAGATCTGAAGTCCCAGAACTCCCAGTGTCTTGGATAGTTTCAACGTTCGCTGTCCAGGTTCACCACAACGTGGACCAGCAGAAGGCGGTGCAACGCACAATGCCTGGCTTGCGAATAGCTCAGTGTTCAGAATTGCTTTGGCTGGAATGATGGGATGGTATACGTATGTATATGTGATATGATACTTATTTAATCTTATTTATATGTGATCATTTCTGACATTTCGTTTTGGAAAGATTGGACGAATTAGAACCCAACTGATAGAGTAGCTGAGTAATGAGGTCTATGATACCACTTTCTAACGGGCGGTTGGGGAAACTCTGGTCAGGCTTCGACCCTGCACCTGGCTTGGAGAGGACCAGCGGGTAGTGTGCTTGGCACTGACGGAACCACGAGTTTTGTGCCAATGGAGATCTCCGTGCCTCATTTTTGGTTTTCTCCCATTGTTTTGCTGCACAAGAGACAAATCTGATTTTGGGCTTTGAGTTGCAGCTTACAGACGACAAAAGCAGACCATTGAAAAACCACTCACCCCTGCAGCGCGTTCGTTCCACGATTTTACGCGGCGCAGTAAGTCGCCGATTCAAGGCCGAGCTTTCCACTGCGCATGACGACTGACTTTGAGCATCAGCCTGTGGGGAATACAATCATTTGCAATCACTTGCAGACAATCGCCCTGTTGAGCCATGGCACCGCCCGGCCCATCATGGCGCCCATGGCAAGCTGTGGGACTGGTGGGCGGTGCTTTGTTGTGTTTCAGCTTGAGTTGGAATTCAGAGGCACATGAAGCTGTGGAGGGTCTGGGTAGTTTGTTGTGATGGAATGCAAGTGCAACTGTGATCATTCTGAGTCTTTTTCATTTTTTTTGGGGTCAATCACATATGACCGCATTTTCTTGCCATGGGGCCATGGATCATTGTTGCAGGCAGAGACCTCAAGATCTTTGCAGGCTCCCAAGATGCACCAAGTCAGCACACCTAGGGCCAAATTTCCATCCTGTAGGGCCTCCAAGAGCTGCAGGCTCTGACCTTGTATGACGATGATGATGACGATACAATCAAAAGCGGCCCCTTTGCGAACCTGATGTGTCCGCATGAAATGCAACCAATCTACATGCTTCCGTTGACCAACGGCATCAAGCAGCTCTTGACTTTCTGTGTCTTTGGCTTTGACTTCAAAACTGACTTCAAGAAAGGAAGTGCCATGAAGAAGCTAGCTAGCTTCTTCGTGGGTTATCTGGCCAAGTTGGCCTTCATTTTCTTGGCCTTCAATTCTTACATCAGCGATTATCGCAAGTTTCAGAGTCGGGAGGCAGGGTTGGGTAGTTGCTAAGAAGCTGAGGTAAAGTGTCCAATGCCATTTCCCCCTGGCTGCAGATGTTTCAATGTGGCCCTGCACCCCACATTGCGCAGGAGAACAACTTGGATAACCTTTGGCAAAGCTCCTTGGTGTTCCTGGCGATTTGGTGCACCTCCCACAATTTCTCAGCATCACTGGGTCTGTGGGGCTCCTTCACCATACAAAGTCCTGCTGTGATTTTCAAGAAGGACATTGAGAAGTCAAGATACCTGGAAGCTGTTCCTTGACAAGAAATGAGCCGTGCCAACCCCCAGTAGTTAATGGTCACAACCGTGCAGGTTTAGTTATTTGTATGGAGATCATTGGAATTCAAGCATACTGTTATATAATTGGACGACTTTAGCGGTGAAACCACTCTGAAGTATGACAGAAAGTCAAGCAACATTCAACATCCCGGATTTTGTGTTGCTGGGACTCAACAAAGACGTTCTGCCACACCGGTGAATGACGAATGAGGCCAGCTGCTGGGGCTTTGGAAATATCAGATTCCCGTTCTTTCTCGGCGGGGCACGCTGGCTGGCTTTTCCTAAGCAAGTCTATGCGCTGTTGCTGCTTCCCTACGTCATTCCATACATGGTGCTCAGCTACACCACCGCTATTCTTCTAGCAGCCTGGTCGATTCTTTTCACGAAATGCTGCTGATCTTTGACTGCGTTTTGGATGCCATGTTTTGGTGAGAGGACTAAACTCACATTTGTCACCTGGATGGCGCTCATTCAACGAGATTATTGTCTTGAAGGATAGTTCCTTCCCAAGCACATTTTGTCTCTGCTCCTGGGCTAAATTTGAACATCCTGAGGTCTATTCAAAGTCATTTGGCTATTGTTTGCTGTTGTGGTTTGCAGCATCATGTACCTCTTTGGTTCTGTGCAGACAGGCTGGGGTGAAGGAGCAAATTTATGGAGGGGCAGGGTGTCTTGACGTTTTTTTGAGAATTGAAATTGCAGTGCGAGAGATGTGAAGAATCGTGTGTCCCCCTGTTGGTGTTTTGAGACGAGACTTTGTGCCGCAAGAGTCACATTTCAGGTCTTCAAGAAATCTGGGAGCGGGTTTGGCCATTTGTATACCTCTTTGGGGTCCATCTCTACGCCACGTGGCCTGCTTCCAACTTGCTGCGGGATGTTGGTGAGATGCAGCGGTTTCATCTCTGAGGTTTAGTTTTTTCTTGGGGAAAGCTCTTCAGCTGGCTTGTCTTGCATGACCCGAGAATGAAAAAGACCCGGAACGCGTTTGTTTGGGCTTTCCATAGCTTGTTCAGTGAAAATGCTCGTACAAATATGTACAGCACAGCACCTTTGGAGAAGCTGTGCTCAGGTATGTGGTGCCTCCATTCATTGCGCTTGTGTATGGAATTATCAGCTGCTCTTCTGCCACAGCCATTTGGAGAGGCATGGTGCGGTGTGCTTCATGAAAGCCAGATATTGCAACGAGCTGCTAGTGAATTGAGGGGTAAAGCAGGGTTAACACATTTGATGAATCTTCGAAGTGCAATTGCCCACAGAATTTCCTGAAATACTCAGAAAGTTCGGCCAAGAGCAGCCAAGGGCTAGAAACCATTTTCATTCAACTCGCCGGCAATCTGGGAGGCTTGGGAATTTGCGCGCATGAACATGAGAAGCAGGAAGGGTCAGGCGAGTCGCTGCCACTTGTCAGCACAAGACTGTCTTGAAGGGTTGGCTTGATATATAGTTACTATAGATATCAATAGTTGATATATAGTTACTATAGTTACTATAGTTACTATAGTTGGCTTGGCTTTTTGAAGAGTTGAATTCCAAGTTTCCTCAGTCGCTTGGGGGTTGGGTGTAAGATGCCAGATTTCCACCGCCGCCTGAGGGTGCAATCGTGCACGCACCTGGACCATGACTTTGACGAAATCATCGAAGAGGAGGAGGCGCAGAAACGTGAAGATGCCCCAGAACCATGCGACTGTTGCTCCAGCAGGTCACTTGATGTGAAACACTGCTGGTTGAAGCTACATACTAAAGGCACACTCAATTCCCAGAATTCCCACCTTGGGGAATTCAAGGGAAACGAAGTGTACAGCTGGGAAGTGTTCTCTCGTGGACTCCTCTGCCAACCTGTTGTGCCTGACAGTGCCTGAGGCTGCGGAAATGCCAACTGTTTTGGTTATGGTTCTTCCCTCAGAGGAGGCTTCAAATCGCTTCGGATGATCGCCGGACGCTCTTAAGACTTGATTGGAGTCGCTTGAGTAGCGATTTCAGATTTACCAAGGAGACTTGGATGCAAGGCCCATTGGACCATTGGCTCATGGGATGCTCCTCCATGCTTTTCACATCATTCCACCATATTCCACCATGCATTGTTAAGATTCAGTTGTGGTCACCTTTGTATTGTTTGGTGGAGAGAAGATAGAGAAGCACTGGTGATTTTAGGCACCAATTCATACCAATTCCACTTGGCCCTTATACGAGGCATGTATGGCGAAATTGGAGCCTTATCGCGATGCACCGCGGCATGCGTTTAACCCAACACAGTCACTCCATCATGCTTTCAGTATTGCACATTGAGCTGTTGGGCATCGCTGGTTTTGTGCAATCCAGCGAACTCTCAACTGCACAAGTACCAACACATCAGCTTTGTGAGCTGTTTACCATTTTGCGTGATGTGACATGGCTGTACTCATGTGTATGAAAAAACTACCATTCGAGAATACTTGATTGATGTTGCAGATTTGATTACTTGGGGGATTCATGGAAAAAAGGAATGGACCCAAGTCTCTTTCAGTGAGTTGATTTGATAGTTTACACGAGGGCAACATGCTTTCATAGTGGAGTTGTTACCATTTCTAAGTTCCTCTATAGTTAGCCCTAGATCGCTCCGAAATCCACCTGCCGCCTTTTCCTGGCATCAGGAGCTTGATGAAGTCACTTCAGCTTTGCACGACTTTTCTCCTTTTGAGGAGGCAGCATCCTCCGACGATGAGGAGATGATGTAGCTTCATACAAGTTTCAGCACATCCAGAAAATCCAGGAACATCCCAGCTATTTTCACCAGGGGATTCAGGGTCAGCATCTTGAGCCCTCACGGCCCAAACCCGTGCGTGGATACCATTGATCCCGATTCAAGCGGTCAGGAGGACCCTATTTGCCCCACGCCATATGGCAAGGGCCTGGTCGATGTGTGCATTGGGCGAGAGACGCTGCTGAACTACGATGTCAACGAAAAGTACTCGCCCTCTTTGCACAGCCAGCTGAGTCATGAGAACCTTGTGCTCAACTGGATTTTATTATTGGAACATGGATGATTTATGAAAATGGAATCCAGGAATCAATGGAAAACATGATGTTTTTCCATGTTTTTCCTATAACTATGGGGTTTCTTGTAAAATTTCCCTTCAACCAATCCAATGCGAAAAACCTGGTTGTGGACAGTGCAATAGAGTACATGATGCGCATGATGGGCCCATATCAACTTCGTGAGGGATTGCTTCGCAATGCTTCGTACATCTTGGGCCAGCGCTGCCAACTCTGGTGCACCATTCTACAGCTCAGAGGAAAATGTCAGCCTTGCAGATGTCCCATAGCATGCTCTGTTTTGCTAGCCCGCCTGACATCTGTAGCACATATACAATCATATACATCGATTCCGATTTTGGCAAGTGGGTTGTTCAGTTTCTGGCACTGTGCATCACCTTTGTCACTAGACCCGCAAGACTCTGAGGAACGACGAAAACACCATTGACGATGCAACCTGGACTCAGAGTTTTTCTTTTTACGATAGTTTCAATGCGTTAAAGCTAAGCCAGGCACAGGAAAACGTTTAGGCCGCTTAGTGCTGTTCACTGCCGCTGGAACTGCTCAAAGGCCTTGATCCAAGTGGTGGTGGTGACCATCAGATCCATCTCTCAGATTGCTCTGCAGCAACTGGTCGCTGTTTCAGCCATTCAGAAAACAGGATGAAAGACTACGGCGGTGTGGGAGGACCTGTCTAGACCGCACTGGTTCATGTTTTCCACTGAAGGTTTTAGCACCGACAGGCTGAGCGATATCTCATCCAGCCGGCATTGCTGAATGCGCAGTCTCATTCTGACCGTATAGAGTAGTTTTTGGGGCACCCTATCGAAAAGTGGAATCCGTTTAAAACATTTTAAAACCGTTGATAAATGATGATCAATGACATTTCCATATTTTTTACCCCCAAAAAAAGTTTACTTGTAGCATCTTGTAGCCATTGCATGAAAATTCCGAGGCTTAGAGGCTTAGATTTCACCATCCTTTTTTGGCCATCCCAGGCAGGCCATCACCATTTGGCTCATTCGAACGCTCTCGGCCAGTGACTTTGAGGGCATGATCGAGGCCGGTGGTGAAGAATGGTGCGGTGAAAAACCATTAGGGTGGGGTATGAGTAAAAAAAAGCCAAGCATAATGGGAGATGAACGGGATACAAATGGGATAAAACAGGATGCATCACCCACATTTAGATTGAGAAGACATGGAGCAAAATGATCATGACACATTTTGAGACGGACCCAGGTGTCTCTCACAATGTGTCTATGTTTTCACCTGTCAAGATGTTCCAAGTCTGATGACTGTCTCGGAAGGTGGCCTGCTGAGATTCAATGGATTGGTAGGGCAGCAAACAGCAAACAGAAAACCATTTGGAAGTGCGCACTTCCCGGGTTTTCTGGGACAACTCCACCGAAAAACTCAGTCAGGCAATGCGGCAGACGGTGTCCGAGAGGAGGAGACTTGATGAAAAGCCATGGGGTTGATACAAAAACTGCAGCTTTTGGACTACATGTTGTTGAAATTCTTTTTTTTCACCGTGGATTTGGCCTTTTTTCCATCGCAGCAAAGCAACGCCAGGGTCCAATTTCAATAGAAATCAGCAATGGTCCAATGGTCCAAAAATGCTGACAGGTTCGATAGCTACACCAGATACCTGGCCACGCTGGGAGAGCAGAAGCTTCAGCAAGCGATGAACACGGTGCGAACCGGAAAACTGGAGAGGATTGAAACACAAAACAGATTGAAACTCGGAGAATTTCGATGTGGTGTGATGCCAATGCTCAAATCTCTGGTCGCAGGTTTGGGGTCTTTGAGACCGGCCGACGACGGGACAACCTGCCACGATGTGCCTTGGTTTGTTTTTGACCCGGCATGGCGAGCTGCTCCCTTTGATGCAAATGGCCGGCCATTTGCGAACCAAGGTTTCACGGAAGGTGGGAATCTGACGATATCTGCACAAAGAGAAGCATCGAGATGCTGAAAGGAACTGAATTACCCGAGACTTCTCGTTCTCACGTGAAACGTGAGATTGGATGAAGGGATTCGGAAGTATTTGAGCTTTGGTGATCCCAATTCAGCGGTCGCAATGCACCAGTGATTGATTTGCAAAAAAAGAGGCCGCATTTGGACGATGTGAGCCCATGGAGGAAAAAAATGTGGGGCTCACATTGGCCCACCTTTAAACTCTGGACTGTGATCGGCAGACCAGGCACACCTGCTAGCGACATATCAGGCTTTTCATGGCAGTTTGGACACAACATTCATATACCCACATACTCGCAACTTTTTCCCGTACAGATGCAGATCTTGGTCTTGCAGCAATGCTGTCTTGGAATTGAACAGATTTTGTCTGCATGAATAGATTTTCATCCGACAGTGACTAGGAAACAAATGACATAAAATTACCATCAGCATTACAACTTGTGCCAGGAGGAGCTTGAAGGTAAGGCCCTCAAAGTTTCGCTTGAGTCTCTAACTAACGAGTTGAAAGGGTCATTCTCCGAGTGTTTTGGCAAAGGTAGCAGATACAGATATCCTTGATAAATTCAACGTCAGGGGAAGCAAACTTGTTCACTGGTGACAGGTCTTTAATTGTTGGATATTGTTGGTTTGAGTTTTTGACACTTGATATCCAACAATATCCAACAATCAAACCAACAATCAAACCAACAATATCCAGTTGAGGCTGACCAGTTGTTTGGATTTAGCAGCAGTTCCACGTGTTTTCAGGATCTGCACTTCCTGGTAGTTCGCACAGGCCGAGCGTTTCTTTTGCCGTGTTCCATTCTCCGCTATCTGACCCCCAAAGTGGGCATTTAAAGGAGACTTAATGATTAACCAGGGGATGTGTTTTTTCGGACAAAGCCATACGTGTAACAAGAAACGTTGGAGATTGTGGTTCCCTGATTTCTGGAGTCTGCATCACTGCTTCGTGCACATCCTTCTGCGCACACTGGTTCGGGCAGGCATGCAAGGAGGAGGCGGTACAGGGGTAGCCACCATCCCAGAGTCACAAAGTCGTCATCGACTTCTGGAGATGAGGAAATCCTCACTGAGGCTTGGAACTGGCAGACAATTGTTGGAGACTCAGCCGGACTCAGCCCATGCCTGGTGTACCTGGAATGTCTGATTTAATGCTTCTGCGGTCATGCGTAGTGGCAATCTCGTTGTGCCGAGATTGAGCTTCAATTGTGAATCCTTTGGCCCTTTCTGAGTCTGTCAGGCAACGTTTTCTTCTGGGAGAACGGTCGAGTAGTGCAAGTAGTTCGGGCCTGCGACGGAAAGGTCAGGCTCTCAGATGCAGGAGGTGTTTTTGGGTTTTGTCTCTTTCTCGGTCCAAATGGCCATGAATCAAAACTCCTATATAGGCCCTATAATACATTATAATACCATACTTGGGTGGGATGAACATCCATAACTACCAGACTATTTTGGTGTGATTTCCAGGGTACTGATCAGATTTGGATTCAAGTCTTGCAGGGTACGTTCCAACATGTCTGGATCGTTTGATTCGATGGATCTCTGCACCTACCATGGGGCAGAAAGGGGGCTATGGGGGCTATGGCACTTGCTGACGCAAAGCTGTAGGTCTTGCGGGAGATTGACACGGGGCAAAACTTTCGCCGCAGCTTGAGCAGCACCTTGATGCCTCTGGCGGTAACCTCGTCATGCTGACAGCACACAGGGTCGTGATACGCGTGATACCTGTTCACAGCACATCTCAGCATGTTGTCGTGCTATGTTTTCTCTGAAGAGTTCGAAGACCTTTGGAACAGCATCCATACATATCCATAGCATCGACAAGCTGTCAGGATGTTTCCATCGCCTGGCCAATGTGAAAAAGAAACTCTTTGTTTGCTTGAATGATTGCATCAAGGCGGGAGGAATGTGCCTAATTGGCTGTTGAAAGTGTACACAGACTTGATTGAGTTCGACATCTTTTTCTCGGTCATATTTTCTAAAACATTACTTTCAACTGCCGGCTATGACAAGATTTTCAAGCTCCATTTGGGGCGACACTTTCTTGAGCAGTTCAGGTCTGGGACTACGACAGTTACAAGAAGCCCATTGAGCTTCCCCCTGCGAGGCCGGGTGGTTCGAATGGTCTCTGGCCTCTGGAGTTGTGAAATTTCAACTGGTGGAGTGGCAGGACCCCGCATTCCTTGGTGAGGGCGCTGGGCCTAGAGTGTTGTGTGTCCATTGTGTCCATGCCTTTGACAGCTGAGACAGCCGCGATGGACACGTTTTGAAAAATTGCAGTGAGCACTGAACACATCTAGAAGGTGTGGTGAGGGTGTGATGATACTGCTCCCACCGTAGTTTGCTATTCCCAACGCAGCAAACCTGAGGTTGGACGGCCTTTGGAGCTATTGGTTCATAGGTGGGGGAATCCTTGTGCTTTTAATTTTCCGAAGATCCGAGGTTGAATACTCTACTTAAGACCTCTGTTAGTTTTATCCCTCCTAGAGACTTTTTCCCAGCTGGAAGCTGACTGGATGGTCGCAGGCAAAGGCTGATCCTGGTCGAGAGCAACTGCTGCTTGCTGTGGCACACGGAGACCCTGGAGTTCATTTGCTGCATCCAGGCCTTTGGTTTAGGGGGGTTGAGTCTTAGTGTGAATAGATTTTTTAAGCATTTTTAATCTTCCGAAATCCACACATGTTGAAGGTGGTGACTTTCCCAGTCTGTTGTGGGGGGGAAGAACCAGTCTCTTGGAGTGTTGCACCTTCCCTTGATCTCCGCCCAGCATGATGACACTGGGGCTGCCTTTGGAAGTCCTGTGGAGCGTCCTAGTCCCTTGGCTGCAACATGACCTAACGCCGATGTCTGATTTATTGCACTAGCTCAATGTTGCTGGTAGCAAGGTATTCGATGTTTGCTGCCACCAAACCTAGGTCCTCATGCTGATGATGTCACCGGATCACAATCACATCGTCAGGGATCTCAGAGTACCCTTGTGTCTTGTGCAAATTGCACATTCATTTCTGTATGAGAGTCCTCTTTGTTTTACAACTTGTCTTCTAAAAGACAAAGCCATTGAGAGTTGTGCAGCATCTGTAAGGTCTTCGAGAAACCTTGGAGGCTCGGAACTCAGACTACAGGTCTTCATGAAACCCAGGGTAGACATTGGTGCATGTAACACCACTGAAAATACTGTAGGCTGCATCAGTTCCTATGAATCCAGGACCACATTCCATCTCTCAGGTCCAATGGATGGGTGACCTGCTGATGACCTGGGTACCCTGGTTGCATATCCTTTCTAGAGATGTTTCAGCTTCAAGCCACGCATCATCGGACCATGCTCTTGGTTTACCCTGACATGTTTGACTCTCACAGTCTTTTCCTAGAGGGAGAAACGGACGACATATAGTATCTTATCGTTCCATCTTTTTGATTGTTTCTACTAGTTTCATCTAGTTTCTACAATATCAAGATGAGAAAAGGTTCCGATGAAAAGTTGTTGGACCAAAACCAGTTGAAGTCGTTGCCAGGGCCGTGGGAGCTTGAAGTCTTTGAATGCCAACTGCTCATGCCGTTGGGGAGTGTTGGATCAGCCACAAGTAACATGTGCATCTTGGGTTGCGGACTACAAAGTGCGATGTGTGAACACATGAACCCAGATCTATGACTTTCCATTATGCTTGAATTGCAATACTGTTGCAAGGCGACCAGTAGAAGTTTGCTCTATTTTTCGGTCACCAAAATCATGGAACCATGGGACTTTGGATCAGCACATCAATTCCCAGGTCTGGACCTTGGACGGCGAAGCCAAAGCCTTTCTGAAAACTGACAGTGCCTTGGTGCAGGTGCCGCCGGATTCAGGGCGGGGAGAAGTGCGGCGGATCTGGTTGATCTGCAGCAGACGGATTGGAAGGTAGTGATGAGATGTGATGAGCTGTGATGAGTAGGACTGGAAACTTTGAGGCCAGAGGTTAAAGGTCCAGGTCCAAGGAACAAGCGTCAACATTCCAGGGCCTGGTGGTGGGTTGACATTTGTTCTGTCTTGAAAGTAGCCAGGCGTAGCCGGTCTAGCCGAGCCATTGATGTTCTGCTTGGCAGGTGGATGTTGCCCGGGTCACGTGGCAGTCCGTGGAAACCTCTGTAGCACTGTAGATGGCTTCAGCGTGACATCAAAAGACTCCAAATCCTTGAAAAACAGATGCACTGTAGATGCATCTCCATGTGATTCCAATGGCTTCATATCACTCTCATGTTGACATGGTGCAGCCCGAGATAGCCCGAGGTATATACCTTGGACCATTTCATTCTTTGTGCTTTGGATTCGAGGTGCCAATGATACAGCCCCTGCATCCACCGAAATCATGGGTATCGATGGATTTTTCCCAGGTCGGTGGTCACATTCTGGGACTCCAAAGAGAACTTCGCGGCGATCTTTCGCTTCTATTGTGGCTGCGAGGCTTGAAGTACAGCGCAGCCACGACAGTTGATTATGATTAAAACAGGTGAAGATATATAGCGCTATATTATATATAAGTATATTGTAATATAATATAATATAATAGAATATGATATAATATGATATAATATAATAGAATATTATATCATATCATATCATATCATATCATATTATGTTATATTATATTATATAATATTTATATTAATATTAATATGATATGATATGATATGATATTATATTATATTTATATTATATTATATTAAATCATATTATATTTATTTTATATTATATTATATTATATTATATTATATTTATATTTATATTATATTATATTTATATATATATATATATTTATATTATATTATATTATATCATATTATATTATATTATATATT
>Ga0126342_10008684_pt1 | contig 18211 bp, 17 predicted proteins | sample Cyp1metagenome_FD_92528 | JGI IMG/M metagenome (GOLD analysis project Ga0126342, IMG submission 92528) | Coral microbial communities from Lord Howe Island, Old Settlement Bay, Australia - Cyphastrea 1 metagenome | ecosystem: Host-associated > Invertebrates > Cnidaria > Coral ... | reverse complement strand
TGTTTTTAGATAAGGGTTTAATAAGGCATCTAATTATTTGCGGAACCTTGCATTTTCAAGGCTTTAACATGGATATGGTTTTCTAAAGTAAATGGATCAGCTTTACCCAAAGAAAGGTGGATATATAAAGGTGGATAAAGTTCATCCTGAACAAAAATTGGATCTGAGAAAAAACTTCTCACAAAAGAGCCAAACCCCCGACAAACGGCAAGATACTCAATTGGTCAGGGAAAAAAACCTCACAATAGAGAGCCAGGACACTAATCGGTGTACTACACTAAGTTGGTTTTCTTACTATAGAAGCTAACTACCATTAATGGTGGATATCCCTGCAGTACCCCAGAGAATTCTACAGTTGGATTGGTTCAAAGACAAATTTCTAGCTGGGATGACCCATAGGTCAGTCCCGACCCGCAGATGTTCATCATGCATAGTGAGTACCCATAGGTCAAGTCGATGACATGAGACATAGAGATACGCAAAATTACCAAAGTTCTTGACCATGATTATATATAATATATAATATATTTAATATAATATATATATACAATATATAAAATAAATTGAATATATAATATATTTAATATATAATATAAATATAATATATAATATATTTAATATATAGCATATAATATATATAAAATATATTTAATATATAAAAAATATAATATATATAATATACAATATATTATATAATATATACAGTGTATTTTATACATATAATATTATATATAATATATATTATATATAATATAAAACATAAGATATATAATATATAGTATATAATATATATATAGTATATTATATTTATAATATATTATATATAATATATATTATATATAATATATAATATTTATAATATATAATAAACTATAATATAAAATATATGATATTTATAATATATACAATATATATAATATATACAATATATATATTATATACATTATATATATAATATATAATATATAAAATATATTATATATAATATATATAATATGTATATAATATAATATATATATATATATCATACACTGACTAATTTAAAGATCCTTTAAAGTGAGATTGTCGTGTCGTGCCACTGTTTCTTCCTCATACAAATCTTTCTTTACAAAATCTGCATCGAATGCCTTCTGGGATTTTTCATATGTCTGAAAACGGGCTACCTCCAAAAAATCTAGCAGTTTATAATCAAATATAATCATGTTCCCCCAAAAAGCATAGCAGAACATAGCATAACATGGCGCCAATTGGAGCTATGCCAACAATTTTCGACACGAAACATCGACTTGTCGCGCCTCAATCGATGCTCTTCCAAGGCTGGAGGTTCTTGCACCCAGACCTCGGGATGGCCCATATTTGAAACCCAGTGATATGTGGAACGCGAAAAAACCAGGGGACTTACAATTCATCAATTCACTATAGGTCTTGTGACACACCACTTATATACGATTTGTGGGACCAAGGAGGGATATGACTAATATGGAAACAAGATAGTCATGGGGATATCTCGGCACATTTTTGTGGATTCAAATGGATTCAACAAATCCGGCCGGAGGAGGAGGTGAAGAAACGAGGTTTTCCCAGCAGCCTTTTGCGGTAGCAAAGAGAAACAGGTGAGGTCAGAAACAGACCATGAGACATGAGATGCCAACCTAAAACCATGAAGATCCATACAGTCCTGAAGAAACTATATAATAAACTCAGATATATCCTAAACTTAATACTAGTAGTAGCACTATATGATCGTAATTTTTACTTGCTGAGGATATGTCATGGGAATATTATGCTAGCCAGTTCATGGGGATATAGTGGGGATATGATGGGATATGAATGGATGTGATATTTGGATATGTCTGAAAATAGGGGTTACATCGAAAAAACATGCTTTGATGGAACACTTGTGATAAACCAATATTAACCATCAGTTGTCTTTCTTGTTTTGTTTTTTTTTTCCGGTGCACTCATGGTACACATTTTTCATTACATCTTAAATAGGAGGTCAGCTGGGATCAGATCCAAAGGTGGCAAGGGAGGTGGCCCGTGATCGAAAAATCGCAGCTGCTAAACTCGTCAGAATTTTACCAGAAATGGTTTGTAAAACGGAAAATAGCCACTGCCAATTTATGGAATGGGTTCTTTTTCTTCCCAAATATAAAAAATATGTGGGTTCTCCGCACTTTTCTGTATACCGTATACCCCATTGATATTTATGATGCTCACATCTTTTCGCGTCTGTTTTACTAGAAAGGTTGGGTGTAAACCTGTGGAAAACCATCCTTAACGGGTCCTGAAGACAACCACTAGGATTTATGCTAGTATCTATAGGTAATAATTACCAAGCAACAACCATAAAAAGGGGGAGGACTTTTTTGATCCAGAAAGTCATCATCCAAAATCGCACAACATCTCTGAGATTGCATCATAATTGCGATAAGCACTCAACTAGACGCCCAAGAGAAACTGGTGTAGCTGACCAGCTTAGTGGAGCTTTCTTCCAAACTTGAATGCATATGAACAGCCCAAAATGATATCGTGGCTTTGCAGCACTTCCTATTACTATACATGAACTTACTGTAATTCCTTGAAATTACTTGTCGCAGCAAAACATGAAACGTGCATGCCAGTGAGCCAGTACCTGTGGGTCTTTCTGTGGTATTTGCTCTTGCCTTTGTGGAGGTCATCCACTTTCTCCAACTATCAGGGTACCCGAGCAAAAAAACAACAAGCTCCAGCACTTTTTGCTGCGTGACTTGTCAATGTTACGTATGTCTTCATCCGTCCTGGCTCAAATGGCTGGTGTTTTTTTTGGCAACTTATGTGGTAAACCCAATGTGAAAGTACGTAAGCCCCACTGCGAGAAGGGTCCAATCTAATAATAGGTGTGTCCTGAAAATTGTACCCGCCATTTTCGTCGCAAAAAAAGAGGTTCTAATCCATTGGGTTCCGGGCTGCAGCCCAAGGACCCCAGAGCTCTCCACGCTCTTGCGATAGGGAGTGAAATCTTTGAAGGCCTGGGCTCCAGACTGGAAAGGATGGAACAGGCCATGATTCAGATGTTGGTTAGGGGAGGTAGCCTCTGGTAATTCAACAGTTTGCTGTGAAAAATCATTTTCTTTCTTCAAAAGTAAATCATCTATCAATGGGCAATTTTTATTCATTTTCTATAGCAAACTGCAACAAATTACTGGAGGGTAAAGAGCTGCACTGAAACTTGGAACCAATCATGATGTCCATTGGTGAACCCACCTGACAAGTTCGAATGATCAAATTTTGGGTCAAGTAAACCAGCAGCATCTTGGAGCTCAGCTCATGGCTTCCTACATGTCCAGTCATTGTGAGATCTTCAACCACGCCTGTTCCTGCTTGGCGGTTTCCATCGCAAAAATATTCTAGGTCTATATATTGGTCATCATCTCATACACGATGAAAGAGAAACACACACACAAACAATCACAGACACAGACACACACACACATACACACATAGAAACAAGGATGACTGAAACCACCAGATTTTTGGATGTTTCTCTGACAGTTCAGCCAAGATTCACATGGGTCCAGCGATCTCGATCCCTGAGACGGGGGGCACTGCCAACCAGCCAGGAGAAATCTGGAAGTCCATGCTGTCAATGCTACCCACAGCACGCCCGAAACAACTAGAGCACACACACACACATATATAAATCTGTGTGTGTACAACTACATAGACTATAAACAATACAGCATGGCCCACACAACGGGCAGGATTTGTCGGCTTTTGCTTCTCAGCCCTTTGGGCTGACCCATAGAACTTCCATGCAACTTGCAATCCAGGTCCATCCCTGTAGCAGACTCCTCAGATCTATTTTGGGCACGCCTATAAATACAGAATATGAATATATATATATATATATAAATATATACATATGGAATAAACAAATAACTATATAAATATATATAATTATATATAATTAAATATATATCAATATTTCACAAACCATAAATCATCGAATTTTTGGGATGATCCCCCTACTAACCATCATGGTGAGGTCATTCCAAGGTCGGGGTCGCTAGATCCATCCCCTCTGATCCCTCTGGAAGGAGAATGGCAAGAGGCCCCGGTGGCATCTGTGAAGGATGTACTGGACCTGGCAGCCTTGGTCGTGCGTCATGACGTACCCTAGGTATGTCATGGGTATCATGATGACGGTCCCGTCTCACAGCTGCATTGAAGAACTTGGGGGTGAGCGGTTCTACAAAATCACATCTCGTTTAGGAAATGAGGATGTATTCTCTCGGCAACATTTTGCCACATGTTGCACCAACATTGTTTGCTTGGCCGGATCCTTCCGGATACATAAGCTTGAAGCGCCGACGTCTGGCCGCGTTTGTTTCGCCAAGTGGCATCATTCCAGATCTTTGGGTTCACTGAGATGGAGCCACCTCCCTGATGGCTGGTGGCGGCCATGGAACTTCATCCTGGGGAATTTTTCATTCCTGATTTGGTGAGAACAAAAGAGACACATATGACAAAACACCAGAGATTCTCGAACTGTTTGATCTGTTTTCAAGATCTGACCTGGCTGAAACATGCTGATGCTGAAGGACCTAGGAATGACCTAGGCCACACATGTCATTGTAAAATAAAACCATGGATCTGACCTTTCTGGATTTGCGGGTCTTTCAAAACTTGGAGTTTTTTGTTTCTTCAAAAATATGAAACATGTTGTTCCTTGTTGTTTGTCCGAAAAAAACAACAGGCAAATCAAACGACGTTTGCTACCTTACCTCATATTGAAAACCAAAGAAGGGATACCACTGCATCATCCATCACAAGTCCGAAGTTGTGACCCTCTTTCACAAGTCCAATCATACGCGAATTGTCGGGCTCTATGGTCGTGATTTTACCACCGTTCATCTTGTTGCTCAGTTTCCGTCCATTAATTTCCTGAGGGAATTATCGAACTAAGTGCTGGATTTCCAAATGCCACGTCTAAATCCCATTCATTCATCAATGGCTGGTATAGATGGAAACTCCCTTGGTTCGGTGATTTTCCCAGCTGTAAACCTTCATTTGGTTCGTGGATTTCCATCAAATGATTCTCCCATCAAACCCCTAAACCATCCTAAACCCAGGTTTATGTGAGTTAAATCCCCATTCGAAATCCCAATGGTAAATCCCATTGTTGGTTTCCACCATACCCTCTTGTAAACTAACACAACTATTAAAATGGTCCTTTTATAGTGATTTGCTATGAAAAATAGCAAACGGTTAGTTTACCAGAGGGTAAATCCTATGGTATTGCATTATATTATATCCCTATAAATCAGGCTAATCCCATTGTTCGTTTCCCAGACATAGGTGGAACACTCACATCACCATCCCATGCCACGTTCAACGTCCGTCCCGAGCGGCATCGGCGTGGAGCTCATGAAGCGTTCCCGGCGAGGTGCGAGCGGTTTGATGGAGACCATGGTTGAGCCCATGGCCGGCCTCGCGGACAGTTGTGGTAAATACTTCGGGTTTAAATCATATGTATTGCATATATATAGTGTATACATGGGATATGCATAGGAAATACATAGGTCCGGTACATATATATGTATATATATTTATACATGTATAACTGTATAATATAATATAATATAACAATATAATATAATATAATATATATATATATGGGAAACTGATAGGGTGTAGCAACAGGGAAGGGCCATCAATTTTGGGCCCAATATGGTCCAATATTACATTTAATTATTGATTAGTATCCCGCAAAATTTCTCATATTCAAACCCATTGATTCATATTATTGGTTACTGTAATGTACCAAAATATACATTCCCAAATTCATAGCCATTGGTTCATATTATTGGTTAATATCCAATAATATCACCCATATTCATACCCAGTATTGGTTAATATCCCATATTTTTGGTTAATGTCCCATTGGTTAATATTCATGATTGAATTACTGGTGAATATCCCATAACATTCCCCGTATTATCCCGTAGTAATACATCTTCATAGCAAGAGACAAAAGAACCAAAGTACCCAAGGTTGATGCACAACCCACCAGGTTGGTGATAGTTGATGGCTTCAACGGTTCATACCCATTGATTGCCACTTGAAGTAGCCAGGCCTTGCCCAGATTTCGCTCCACATTCACAATTTTTTCGCGCAGCCGCGCAGCAAAAATGTCCTGAGGGCGCCCATCAGCCCCGCCGATCACAGAAGGGAAAAACATTTGAGCAGAAGGGTGATGGGGAGAAGAGCGAAGAAAACAATGGACATGCTCCATGATCGTATGCACGAGTCTATCCGCACGTTCTGGGACCTAAAGAAGCCAGAACAACGAGACAAAAAGGATGGCAACTACAAAAGCGCGAGTCAATCCGCGCGCTCCAGTGGGGATACCGGAGCCACTGGCTACTAGAGGGAATTAGAATGGGCAGCGGAGCTTTTCAGAGCCCACAATTAGTATATATAGAATACTTAGAATACATACTGGTAGATAGATTTAAGGGCCCCCAAAATGGCGATTGTAGTACGTAGAGGAATTGATGGTCATCGGATGGATTTTGTTGTACCATTTTTAGACAAAACAACTTATATATATATATCTCAATATGTATATGCATCAATATTATATGCATATGTAAATGCACATGTGTATGCGTATGTATATCCATAGGTGATCATACGTGTATGCATATGATCCGCTTGTAGATCATTTCGGATCCACACATTGGGTGGTTATAAGCCGCAAAAAAAAAACATATTTTTTCACAACAATGGTGATACTCAGCCACAACAAAAGGCTATCTTGAAGCAAATTTCCCCAGCCTTCCAAAGGGTGACCCCAATGACAGCCCACGAGAAATCTTTCTCAGCAGGGCTCGGCTTTCCAAAGTAAGGACCTATGCATCGCAAAAACATCATTGAAACCAACAAGATTGTGCACATCACCACACCACTCGGCTATGCCAAGCAGCAAACTCTGCCCTCAGAGTCTGTACTGCCTGAAGGGGAGGAACTTGAGGCTGTTCCTGTCAGTTGCAGCACCCATTTTTTGCGCACACTCAGGCACTCAGCGTGGGCCTCATAGACTGCTGGATATCTAAACTTTGCGGAAAAACATCAATGACACCTTTGCAAATGATCTTCTAGATCTCTCATCGCCCAGCTTAGTTTACTAGAGAGTTGTGGGCATCCTCCCTCTCCTCCTCCTTCGGAATTATCATCATGGTGTCATTGTCATCACATCATGCATCATGCTTACATATTGTGATAACTTGCGAAAACTCCTACAATGGATTTTTCCGAGATCTTCGCACAACTATCCAAACATGTTCCAAGATCACTGGAATCACCTTTTTCCGCACTCCAATAAACAACGCATGGATTTTTCCGGCCATGCAACCGCCAGTTTTAAGCATAACGGCAGCCTCGTCCCCACACTCAGAAGATTCAGAAGCCATGGCGAGGTGCCCTGCAGGTGCCCCGTTCAATCTGCTGTAGAGCCAAGGTCAAGTGGGCGTTGTTGGTTCAGGACCACATATACATATGCAGAACGGAATATGAGAACATTCCCATGGCAAGAATCCATTGGAGTTTGGAAAGAATCACATATCACCACACATGTCTACAGATATAGATTTTACATCTGCAAAATTAAGCGCATTTGCACAACTGTCATGGGCTGCATCGCGGATCCCCGCTGCAGTTTTATTGGCAGTGGAAATGGGCCAAATCTGACACCCAAACAACCACAAAGTTTGGTGTATGTTTTTCACATCTTACTGCAAAGCTTCCAGTATTGTCTAATTTGGACTACACAAAGCCTTGATACGTGGTCAGGCTATGGATCAAGGGTATGGATAATAAATGATAATACTATCCCTTAGAGATGTATGGATCATGGGTATGGATCGGGCCTATGGATCACCATCATTGTCTCCCGGTATTACTTTTACTTCATGTAATCCCTGCCTTGCAAGAAGTATGTTGAGAAATCTCCTGACAAACATCCTGACGCATCACTCTGGCTTCTTCTGAGATGAGCAGCTGTTGTGCAGCCAACGGTTTTACCCACTGCTATCATTCTGTGGGCGAAATTCCGTGGTAAAATCCATAGTGAAATAGACTAGCATTTAAGACCTATGGCTAGATCCCTTGGCTGGTCTCTCAATCAAATTGGTCCTGTCAAAAAATCGGCTACATGACACCCAATTTGACCAATTCCCATGTCATATTGGCATGCAGTCAGGCATAGTTACCCACATGTTTGTTCACAAATCCATGGTTTTCTGGTTACAATCCCCTATGTTCGCTCATTCACTTCCCATTTCACCCATTTTCGCCCCATAAACGTGGCATTTCCCCATGGTCCCTGCGTCAATATGCCAGCCCCGGTTTTTTGACGTCTTCCCGCTGGCAACTCAGCGAATTGTGCTCCGTCTCAGGGCCTCGGCACGAAGGAATATTATGAGCTATGGCTGATTCATATGGTAGAACTATGCAAACATGTATATATATATATATATGGTATTAATATATATATATATATATATATATATTAATTAGTCATATTATACTGTATGATATACATCTATATACATATATACATATATATATATATATACATATATATACATACATATACGTACATATACATATATATATATATATATATCATACCCAAAAAAGTATATACATATTATAACATACATATACCGATATACATATACATATGTATATTGCATAAGATAGAAGTATATGTAAAAGTCTTTCGCATGTGTATATTTGCAGTGTATATATATTGTATATTGTATATATATATATATATATGTATTGTAAATTGTGTATTGCAAATGTACATGTAAGCAAAAGTATACCATGTGCATGTATGTGTGTATGTATTTAAATCTGAAGATCTGTTAAGGATACAAATGGATGCAGCAATATAGTGGTGTCATGCGAGCTTGTATGGGGTGTGGCCATCCAACCTTCAAGATTCAGTATATCGGCATATCAACCCCCATGTCCAGGGTTGCAATCATCACATAAGGTCCTAACGTATCCTAAAATAGTTGAGATAGGTAGATGATAATCTTAGTGTTGGCCGTAGAACATATGATGACCAAAACCTCGTGAAAGGTAACATGGAACGCTGATAAAGTGGCTTTAAACACATGGCGCAGGGTCTTGTCAACACGCACTGAAGAGAAAGGTAGTGGATGCTGTTGGCGTAACACAAAAGAGACAAAAGCATGGTTGCTAATCAGGGTCACCAGCCAGCTTGATGTCAATCCGGGATGATTTTCAATGGTTTAGTATACCATCTATCATCATTTACCTGTTGTTAAAGGGGTTTCTTCAAACCCCTCTATTAATCAACCAGCCAATGGGAATTTGGGACATCACTGCAGGAAATCCGTGCTAGAAATCCGTGCCCTGCAGGAAATTGCCGGTTGCAACCCATCCCAAAACCATCACTGGGATCGAAATGCCATGCTTGGAGATAAATATATAATCGATTGTATAATTATATATATATATACGTATATATATATATTGCAATTCTTTCAATCCACCAAGCAGAATTAGTTCATGAGTGGCTTAGCCCCGTCATCACTGGGAGTCATGATGTCATGGCTTGTATGTGCCGGGTGCTGGACATCCCAAATTATCCGAACTCCCAAAGCCTTTTTGGATCTTCCTCACTCCGGGCCAGCCAGAAGTCTTTTGGCATGTCTTGGACCCTAAGTTTCTCTATGTACAGCTTGCATCTTTGCCAGCGGCGAGCCAAGAATCAGGGTGGTCAGTAGGGATATTCATCAGTCTAGCGGATTCATCAATGCCTTGAAACTGGAGGAAAAGGACCCATCAACTTGGCATGACCTCAGTGGTATCAGATCACCGGCTGGGCCAGCTGGCCACTTCCCGCCTCAAAATTGGATCCCCGCATCTGCAAAGAGTCGGATGAGAACCCGATCGAAGTTCACATCCACCTTTTGAACGTTGGCTCCGGCCTGGCTGGCTGTTCGAGACCTCCTCTGTCGTTTGGGGCCCGGCCCGGTGGTCGTTTGGTAGCTAGGCTCCCTTTGCAGTCCACATGTTTGGAATGGATGGTAACGGTGACATTGTGTTAGTCAAGTCAGCTGCTTTCGGCTCAGAGGGAGAGAGAGAGTCCACACTTGGTCGCGGTAATTTGCCATCCCCGTATGAATGGGACCTTATCGCCGTTTCGGGAACTTGGGGACGAAGACTAGATATCACCATCATCAGGCATTACTTGGAGGATCATCCCACTTAGTAACTGGTTACTAACTGGGAAATTATAACCCCAGGGGGACTTACCAACCAGGGCATTTAAGCCGTTTTGATGTTGGTAAAGGGTTGGCCAAACGCCCAGATTATCACTTACACTTACCAGGGGCTGAAGGATGGCAACGTGGGTCCGCCAAATGCTGTCTTACAGTAATGGTTCTGGGTAGCTTTCGATCCTAGGAATTTCAGTAAGCACATCTAAGGTGATTACCATGAATTCCTATGGTCTACGGTCCATGCTGATATCGTAATAACAGGTTCCCCCATGTTCCCCCTGATTTTGGAACACATTCAACATTTTTTTTCATCGCTGCTCAGGCACTGAGTGCATCGTTGGCTTTTATTTTGCTTGGTTTAGGTGCGGCTCAGCAGCACAAGACAAACACATACGAAAACACATTAATTGATGCGTTGGAAGGCAATCAACAATATAAGAGTAGATCAATGAATGACCATAGGCCTTGTCAATGTATGTCAATGTATGCCAATGTCACCATCACGTGCCCAAATCGACTCACTAAAATGTTCCATAGACTTGTTCTAGATTTCCTTGTATATCCCAGTTATAAAGCATATATGATCATACATGTATATAATGTACACACAGATTTCCGTCCAGTATTTCTGGTATTTTCTCATATATGAACTACTGTATATAATGCTACTGTAAATTGAAGTAGTCTATGTGATTGACATAGTGTCACTTTCTCAGATCATCCATTCACGGGAATCATCCCACCTGAATGACATCACTATACTCCGTCATCGCCAAGTCCACCGCCAAGCGCTCTTTCCTAAGCGGTTTATGATGCAAGGCTGAGGCCCGGCAGTGGTTTGACTGCTTGGAAAGGAATCTCCATAGGAACATCCATAGAAAAGCATGCTTGCTGCAATGAACCCCCATCATTTTCGGTAGATTTTTCGTAGAACCAATTTCAAATTATACCGCGTATATATACATAAATAAATAAATAAATATATATATATATATATATCAGCCAGTCTCACAAGAAAACGCAGCCATGATTTCACCAACGACAGGAGCTGACTTCGAGGGATGGCTGTGGTGAAGCTTTGCTGGTCTGCTTGGCTGAATGATCTTGACCCTGAAATGAACCCTTGGAAGTTGGTAAAGTTAAAATCGGAAAACATATGAGAATGTATCAAGTAAAATGCCAAGGGTAAACTACAAATACATGAATAAATAAATACACAAATACATAGTTTATCGTGAGCGCAAATTCGTCATGCTGAAATACAACTACCATTGGGGTGGGTCCTGGCGGCATGACACCTTGGCGCCCCAGGGTTTGTCCAGGCATCTCTGAGGTGGTCATGGATGCAAGTGCTTGGATCTTGCCGATCAACTTTCCTCATCTGCGGAAGAAAACATGGATCTACCTGCATTTGGGCCATCTGGCGGCCAATTCCGATACTCGATACTTTATATATACACATATATATATATGTATATATAAATATATACGATGCACATTGAACATGTGGGAACAGCAAGAGGCAAAAACTTTGGCAATATATGGCAGTGTCTACCCCTTGATCAACTACACACAAATTGGGCCAGCAGTGCACCAACCTATAAGTTAGTTGGGACTGCAGCCACCAACACAGAGCAATAATTACTAATAATTACAACCACTGTGACAATTTCTTGCACCCCAAATATTTTTTCTTACCTTGGGCTTGCGCTTAGGCTTTGGTACATACAATATCATAAAATGTTAGTTTGCTAAAGGGGAGACCCCTTTTCAACAACAAAACTTGCACAACAACTGGCGATTACATAAACATTCATTTTTACCGCTTAAATCACCGTTCTTGTTGGTTACAGTAAATCATCATTCAATCAGCATTTTTCTTGGGTAAATTACTATTTTGGCAACTTTTTTGTGGGGTAAATGAGGTAAATCACCATCTATGCACATTTTTTTTTGGCTATATAAATCCCCCAACCCCTCCACCCCCGGCACAACTGACCTCCCATGACATTTTGATCCAAAACTCTGCGTCCCTGAAAGGTCAACCAAACCGGCATGGTGATGGGCATGGCCGCTGCTGCGTCCGATTTCGGCTCCGACTTGGCTTTGAAGACCTCCAGATGCAGAAAGTCAATGACTTGCTGGTGCTTGGCAGGGAGGGAATGATCCATAATCACTAGTAATAATCATCCCAGCAACCCCCATGGCCATCCATATTCATCTATTCCCTACTAAGCACCAGTAAGATGAATATGTAGGGGCTGTAAATATGAATATATACACGCATTAATAGACGAATAGAGTATATAGTGAGAACGTGAATGATATGCGACCGGAACACGCCGGGAACATGAAAATCAGGGATCCAGTGAACACGAAACATGATCGGAACAGGGGGACAGCAGCTTAGTGATCAATACCAATCATTACAGTAGCTTTTGTGAAGATGTTTCGTTCCAACCCCTTACTATATCTGACTAAAGTCATCCTGGAGTAGATATGATGAATATTAAATTGCCAAAAATATTTTCATTTTTTCATTGCAGATTCTTTGACATGTTCATATTCTATCTACTTCCTGATGATTGTTTACATACATAGTTGTACATACATAAACAAGAAACACACACACACATATATATATATATATCACACGTACACACACACATATATATATATATACACATAAACACACACACACCCTTGGATGCATATATATATATAAACAAAATTGTATATATATATATATATATATATACATACATTGCCAATATATTGCCAATCCTGGATGCCCTGCAGATTTTTGTCTGGTAGATATTCACATTCATAGCATACGATTTTCACGTATCAAACTGCCCAACTATCCCAACTCACCAGCTGTACCAAACTGCGCCGCGCCTGCGAGAGTTGCAAGGAAGTGGCGTAATCCACCACTGTGAAGCCCTTCCGCGCCAGAGCTGCCCTGGCGTCCGAGGGCGTCATAGATCATCATCGGAGATTCTTCCACTCTTTGGTGCGCTGAAGTTATTCATGACATATCACATGACATGGGTTTCCTGTCCTTTTTCATGTGAACCGAAGCAATTCCTGGATGTTCTCTGGGATGTCTTGGGCAACATCCTTCCGTTTGTGCAATGATCTTGTCAATCTTCCAATCACATTGCTGAAGGGAGGTCATGAGATATGTCATGACAATCAAGTCATATCAAGTCTATAGGATGACAAAGGACTGCAAAATAGTTATGAATCAACGAAGAGACCAACTTAATAATGTAAAGGGAACAAACAATGATCAGTGGGAATTTCACAACCCTAAAATGGAGGTACTATACCATATAAGGCCACATTGTGTGGGGATATTCCCTTGCATGGCCCGTACGTATGCCTTGTATATGCCGGGGGACCGAAAACCGAACGTGTAGTGACGCATATTGTCGCCAGCGGACCCAAAACCGCGCTTGTAATACTAACTTCTCTAACCACGTTCATGGGGTAGGGTGGGGTGGGGTGGGTTGGGGTGGGTTGGGGTGGGTTGGGGTATTAACGTTCTGTCCGCGAAGAACTTCCAAGTACGTTACTAGCTTGCAACTACGTTGCTGCCTCTTCTAACATCACTTGCAACTACGTTGTTATCTGTTATCTTTCAAATTGCAACTACGTTGTTGGCTCTTCAAACATCACTTGCATAGGTTGTTATCTGTTATCTTTCAAAGTGCAACTACGTTGTTGCCTCTTCTAATATAACTTGCAACTACGTTGTTATCTTCTTCGTCAAATTGCAATTACGCTACTGGCAGTGGCGTTACATCAATATGTGCAAAGACATGTTGAAGACTACAGCAAAAGCTGTACAGTTACAGCAAGTGTTTCTTGGCTGAACCGTCCCAATTTCGACTGGCAGGCGTGGGAAAATGACCCACAGGCACTCGTTGCAGCCTATGTTTTTTGGACTTGCAAAACAGAAAAAACTTCATTTCCACAGCACGAAATGATAAAAAAATGAACGCCATGGAATTGCCACGAAAAAAAAAGATTTAAGTGTGCCGAAACCTCACGTTTGATGCACTTTGCACGCGGTTTCCGGTCGGGCGGGTTGTATATGGTAGGATATGGTAGGCACCTGCAATTTAGGTTCCTGAAATGATCATTGAAGCGAGTCAAAATCTGTAGAAAAGGGGTCCAAATGGTCAAGGAATGGTCAAGGAATCTGGTCATCAGGAAGTCTCAAGTGCATGAGATTGGCAGTCAAGCAGTCAAACATGAATCATTATCAATGGATTGGTTCAAGGGAAAATCTACAGGAAACCATGGTTTTTACCATCAAATATAGGGCTTTCCTGTAAAATTTCCCATCATCCAGTTCTATGACATTATCAATTAAACCATCGTGAGAACAACTCTAGCCGCTAGCCCTGCCTTCTGTCTCCTTGCCCGTACCTTGGGCGTCAAAATGCGTCAACTGACCGAGGTGATCGACTGCTATGATACGGTAGCGTGCGAGTATCGCAAAGCCCACCTATATAGTTTCCGGTGGTTAAGCCAAACATTTAAATTCATGTTCTTGTGGTTATTGCTTTTCCATTACAATATTAAAAAATGTTTGACACCACCAGCCAGTTACTTCTCAGTATATACCCGTATACCTGTGATTTCCTTTGTTTGTTGGCTGCATGCCATTCTTTCGCATCCAAACGCGGCAAACTGCCAGTCACAACATGGTGTCAACCTTTCGAGGCCCTTCCACCAACTGAGGTGCTGCTCTTCCACCAACTGCGCGTTCAAGGCGTTCACTTCGAACTGCTCTTGCCGCGCCAGGGTGGTTTCGCTCTCCAGGTAGCGGTCAGGCACCCACACTGAGTAGCCTGAAGTCGGCAGACTGTTGTCGGGAAAACCATTGCACAATGAGTCTTTGTGCCAGTCTTGATTGCTGAAATCATTGAACACCTTCTTCTGTTGCTGGCTTCAACCTGCAAAATATGCTCGCGTACTGGTATGAACATCCCATGTCTCTGGTTGAAAAGAAAGACTTTGTGAAACCAGCAGCCAAAGGAGTTAGTACGTATATATATATATATTATACACTGTATATATCCCATTTGATATATCCCATGTATATCCCATGTATATGTCTATGTATAGGTTCATATTTGCCCCGGAAATAAACCATATTTGAAGGTACCAAGCGGTTCTGCATCGAAGTTGCCAGAAGCTTCTTTCCCCTTGCCACCTGAGCCCGATCATCCCAAGGCTTGATCAAGCAATGGGAAGTGAATTCCGGTATGTTCAACAGGAACAGTAACATCATCAGCAGCATCACCAACATCAACGTCATCCTCAAGGTCCCAGTTCAGTTTCCCCCCTCCAGTCATTTCCAAACGTGCCAAGGGGCCATCTTTGCGCTTGCCTTTGCCTTTGCCACCTTTACCACCTTTGCCTTTGCCCTTCTCAGGCTGATCCATGGAGGGAGGCAGCATGGAACATACGAACAGGTCTTGGCCTCGTTCGTATGACCCCAGGAAAAGCTACTGCAACTAGCGGTTTCCTCTGCAAACAGCCAATCTATTGGATATTGATGGGTTATTCATGGGTAATGGGATACCTAAACCCAAGATCGACATATTTGGGCATGTCGAAAACTCGAGTATATCCGCCAACATATGGCAATTCGATAGGGATGATGATGATTGACCAGTGGTAGAACTAGTGGGGCAATTTTGAGAGAATCCCACCTCAAAGCAGGGGTTTCCTGCAACTATTCCCGTGAACCAGTTCCGGCAAAATTGGATGGCGATGTTTTCGGGCTCCCAAGTTTTGACAAGCCTAGGTTATTAGGAGTAAGACATTGAATATGACCCGTTCTTTCATGTAGGGATTGCTACTTAGCATAGTACCAGCAGTTAAAACACAGTACAGAAGTGGTGTGCATGGGACTTTAGCTTACACCACCAACACAAAACAACACATGAACACAGTAGTGTCAAGCGGGACATTTCAAAAACATGCACACGTATATATATATATATACATATATAATTTTATAATGCTTCAAGATGGTGCCCCATAGTTAGCTAAGTTGGTTTGTAACTCCAACAACTATGGTTTATGGTAGATATATCTATACTTACTATGGTTTATAAACCAACTGAAAACTGGGGGGCACCACTTTGTTGGTATTCATTGGGATTTCCATTTAGTGGGTTATGATAAACCCAATATCAAAGGTTCTATAGCCCTAGAAGTAGTCATCAACCAACCATCATTTATCAATTATATATACCCATTGCACCCATATGTTCCCTCCAAACCCCACGCACGCCCACACCCAAATAACACACCCAACCAATACCATATACTTGTCACCAGAGGATGAATGAAAACACTGGCTATACGTAGCGATTTTGACTTTAGGTCTTTAGGATTTACGGTTTTAATTCAGGGTTTTGGCTTTTAGGTTTTTAGGATTTTAGGGATTTAGGGTTTGAGGTTTTGGAAAGTAAAAAATGATAGCCCTACGCAGGGAATGAAGTATGTCAAAGGATATATGCGGGATCCGATGCGGACCATCAAAATGAGTGAAATTCCGCATGATATCAGCCACCACAAAGATAACAAATAATAACAGTATGTGATAGCAATCCCACTAAATAGTCATAAGTATTCATAAGTGGTGACCAAGTGCACCTTCTTGGACTTCCTTAAGGAACCTCCCCCCCAAAAAAAACGATTCCCAGTCGTAGTGTAGTTCCCATTGTGGGAAAAATATCAACACCTTTTCAGCAAATCAAGGCCTTTCCATGCCTTTCCTACACGGTGGTGCCCCCCAGATATAAGTTGCCTTACAACCCCCATGAAGTATAGATAATTACATCTAATTATGTACTATAAACCCAAGTGAAATTGGAGTTATTTGCACAAACTTAGCGATTTTGAATCGGGTCACCACCTAAAGTCCACATTGTTGATCATCCCATATGTTATCCCATATTGTTAGCGAAATATGTCCCATTCTCTTTCCATTCTATCCCCATTGAACCAACTAGAAATTCATATAAATGGCTCATAGTAGTAGTTATGAAGTAGTACTATTAAATAACCACTAACTAGCATATGGATCCCCATGAAACATCATAAACCACGGTTAAGCCAACGACTTCCCCAGGGACGTCCCCCATTTCCTCCGTCAGTGACCCTTCCGATCTTTGCCGCGATATCCGCAGACCCGAAGCCTTGGTCGCCGGAAGGAGTTCCTGATGAGAAAAATGGAGAGTTTTCATGGGGGAAAAATGGTGATTTCATTGGTTTTAACTATGAAAAATGGTGATTTAAGGAAATTTGAAAGGAAACATACTATGAATAGAAGTTTTTTTGGGGAAACCATCGAGCTTTTGACAGGGAGAGCTAGGGAAAATTGCCAATTGATAGATGATTATAAGCTATGAACAATGGTGATTTTCCGTTGCAAACTATAAAATTACCAAAGGATGCTGCTCCAAACTGTTGTAAAACTTCTGTTGTGTAGAAAAGGTATGCAAAAAGGTCATCTTGACCCTGCATAATTTACGAATTCCCAATATAATCATGCTACCATAGAGCAGCTCACAAAGATCAACCCCAATGCCTCCAGTTCAAGTTTGAACATCTGCCTCAGGGTCGTTAATTTTGTGGATGTTTGTGGCACTGAGTGGTTCATCCTTTTGTCTTTGTTCCCCTGCAGCCCTTCCTAGTTCCTTACTTGAAATGGCTCCAGAAACCTAAACATCTCAAGTTATGGTACATTTCCTAAAATGACTAGTCATAGGGTTGATGGTGATGAAAAATGACACAGGACTTATTTGCTTTGGGGTTGCGCCCTTAGATTTCCATGGCAATTACCTCCAAAATGTTAGACACTATCTAGACATGAGAGT
>Ga0126342_10008683_pt1 | contig 18213 bp, 13 predicted proteins | sample Cyp1metagenome_FD_92528 | JGI IMG/M metagenome (GOLD analysis project Ga0126342, IMG submission 92528) | Coral microbial communities from Lord Howe Island, Old Settlement Bay, Australia - Cyphastrea 1 metagenome | ecosystem: Host-associated > Invertebrates > Cnidaria > Coral ... | reverse complement strand
TATATATATATACATAATGGGAACAATTTCAGCGCATGTTTTGTTATGTATATATATATAATGGCATACAGTATGATACTATATGCATGTTTGATCATGTTTGCTGCTTGCTCCATTGATGGCTGCTGAGTGTCATCGATCGCACTATCCTTTAACAAACTATGTAATGGAATGCCAGAACTGGCAATTGTTCTCAAATTGAAGAATAAGCTTAATCATACTACAGTAATACTTGTGTTAATTTATGTTATGTGTTCCGCCCAAAACATAGTTTTAAAAGGAATTATGGTGATATTCACCAGTGGGAACGTTGTTTTTTTTTCCCTGTGTATCCCATGGTTTTTTCCTCGGTTACCGCAGGCTGGCCCTGCCAGTGGCTTTCAGTGGGCCTTGCATCTCTTGACCCTTCCCTGGAAGCTGATCTTCGCGATGATTCCGCCAGTAGACCCTTGGTGAACCACGGCGGTGCTGCTACGTTTTTTGGTGGCCCGGTTCGTGAATAAAAAACTGATGTTTACATGTATGCCATGATGAAAAGTTGGATTGTATATACTGTATACACAAATAATCGTAAATATATACTTCTACTATCGTATACTTGGTCTTGGAATATATGTATACTTCTACTTGGGGGGTGTCAATTGTCAATGCATCTTCATAGGGATTATGTACCAGCAGTACAGTGTTTTCATGTTTTGCCGGCACAATGTTGATCAACAACTGGACTGGCGAGGAACAGTTTGCTGTTCCTGGATCCTGTTTTGTCAGAATTATCACCCCCCTAAATATGAAATGTGCAATCCTAAAAGGATCGAAGATGAACATATATTCAAATAATAATATAATATAATATAATATAATATAATATAATAATATCATATAATATCACATAATATAATATAATATAATTTAATAGAATATAATAGAATATAATATAATATAATATAATGATGTGTCCATCTGAAAATAATGTTGTGTATCTCTTAGGGCTCTTTCGACCATTTCTACCGAGGAATATTGCGGCGGTTGGCCCTGCTTCTACATCTCCCTCGCCTTTATTGGCGTGGTGACCGTGCTTTGGCGAGGATTTAGTAGGGATGGTCTTAGGATTTAGCTAGTCTCAATAAGATATCATAAGATATCATAAGATGTCATAAGATATCATAAGATATCATAAGATGTCATAAGATATCATAAGATATCATAAGATATCATAAGATATCATAAGATATCATAAGACATCATAAGATATCATAAGATATCATAAGATATCATGAACCATTCACTGTTTGGTTTTTCATCGATTTATCTATTTTGGGGATCACTCTTGAGGGTATTTGTGCTGCAATTGTATCCTTTCAACGGATGGTGATTGGTTCATGTGGGGTCCACAGTAAGTGCATCAACCATCGTGAGATTGTTATTTGATCATCTCTTATCATCCGGTAAGTGGATGATTTGATAGACTTATGGCCATGAACAGTTTAAAATGGGATGAACCATCTCCTGTATTTTTTTATATATATATATATATATATATATCATGAAATAAGCCAGTTATAACAGGCTATAGCGGGCCGTCAGTGTAATATCTGAAACCAGCCATCGTAGTGTCATGGGCTGAGGCCTTCATCAGCGATCTCGCGGTTTGGGGGCCCAGAGTGGCAGCTCCACCTCCATCGACGGATTTGGTGAAGATGCCGAAGATGCCGTATAGTTGTGGCCAGTTACCAGTTTTTTTGAGTCAGTTATAAGTCAGTATAACCCCATGAAATGATAACATATGATAATATATGATCACCTTATAGCCATTTCTAACCATTTACAACCAGTTCTAGCCATGTCGGGCTTTCACTCGGCTGGTGACTCGCATGAAAGAAATGGTAAGATTCTGGGGCTGCCACTCGGTCTGATGATGTTACCCGGACCGTCTACAGTTATGGCCTTAGTTATAAGTTATAACTGGTTATTTCTATGGGATGAGATACATTCTATTTCTATGAGGTGACTTGTTAGTACTTGTACCTGGTATATAAAGGGCCATAAGTGTAAGTACAGTGGTTGAATACTTTTTTGGTGGATGACAAACATGTTTTTTTGTTTAGTTTTAAAGGGTGTTTTCAGCACCAAGCAGATTACCAAACTAAGTCAGGGATATTTTGCAGCTTACCATCGACCATCCGGTGTCATCAAAAGCAATGGGAAATCCCCCAGAATTACCCTCTGGTAAACATACAAAAAACTATGTAAAATCACAATTTTTCATGGGAAAATCCACTATAAATAAACATGTTCAATAGCAAACTGTTAGTCATAACCAGGCTGGGTAAATAGAGGTGTCAATGGCAATTCATCATTTGCAAATCAGTGGATTTTCCATGGCTATGCTTGATGACACAAAGGTAGGGTAACTGACTCGTTAGCACCTCGGCATTATCATTCTGGATATCCTCTTGGCAATGGAGCAGTCCCTTTTTGAAACTTTTGAAATGGGGAGCTATTATCATGAAATTTATCATCTACAATGACCATTTTTTGCCTTGGTTACAGGAGTTATGATCCATTTATAGCTGTTCAGGACCATAACATAACTGTACTGTACAATTGGATATCATGTGGTAAATCCATGTAAATCCAATATTTGGGCGTTGTTTATACAAGCCATTCATGGGGATTTTGGTGATGGTTTAGTATCGGGATTATCACATTAATCCCTTCCCTCTAATTAATGTCAAATACCCTTCTAGAAGTCTTGCTTCAGTATCCGATCTATCTTTTTTTGGGGCCTAACTGAAGTGTATTTGAGACCACAGGGGTGATGGGACACCAAAAAAAGATTGAAATCAATGGAACATCTGAGCCATGTTCGTTGGCCAGGTGCTGGCATTTTTACATCCCCAAAATTTAACATGGAACCCGAACAATGGGGTCTGGAAGACAATTTTCCTATGGAACTTGGCATTTTTTGAGTTCCATCATAGATTTAGGGAGTGTACTTTCCTGACCATTGATTTTCCTGACCATTGATATCTGGGGAATCTGTTTGAAGCCAAATGTCATGTGCTGTAAGTGCTGTATGCAGTTTTCCATTGCGTTTCTGATAACAAAAAAACTCCATGTACTGTGTTCCATAGTGACCATGTGGATGTCTTTGATATATGATGATATATGTACAATATACACATATACAATAGTATTTTACAATATATTTGATGATATATGATGATATATGATGATATATGGTTATATATGATGATATATGATGATATATGATGATATATGATGATATATGATGATATATGATGATATATGATGATATATGATGATATATGATGATATATGATGATATATGATGATATTTGATGATATATGATGATATATGATGATATATGATGATATATGATGATATATGATGATATATGATGATATTTGATGATATTTGATGATATATGATGATATATGATGATATATGATGATATATGATGATATATGTTTTTGATATATAGTATTGTACAATCTACATCAACAAATATAAACCTATTTCGGTATGCATTCGTTACTAGAACTTTGGTTCCTTTTTTCTTGAGCCATGAATCTCAGCAATCTGCGGCAACTTCTGGGGCGAAACCGGTGAGTTTTTCACCAACACAGGGCCTGGTGGGCTGCGTCCTGGACATGCCGGACTTTGTGACAGCCATCACTCTCGCAGCTAGGCGAAAAAAACGAGGGGCGACTGTTGTGACTCAGTATGTTTCAGTGACACCAGGATAGTAATCATGTGACAACAGGATTGAAATGATCTGACACATACTTTGTGGCTGTATTACTGTAAAATGTGTGGGATTATGTTTTTACAAACATTTATGGGATATTTGTAGGAACTAAGACCATCTCGAGTTGGGCCTATCTTTATGAATATGGAGGTGTCCTAAAATATCCTAAAATGGTGGGTAGCCCGGTAGCCCCAAATCATTCACGTCATGGATGACTATGACTCAGTATGGAAACCCATGGTGACTTGGGGATCCCCCATTTTAAGAAACCTCCAGATGGGGATTGAATAGCACCATAGCTGGCTACCACGGTATAAATCTGGTGCGTGCTTTCATTGTTTGCGAAGGAAAAAAATGATGGATGATCCCAATTGATACATGTTTTGAGGGTTGAAAAGACCACCGTTGAGGATTTTGTTGGCGAACAGTTGTTCAAGAATTCTAGGAAAACGAAGCACCGATGGTCAATGAGTTTGACCCTATCACTGTCCAGAAAATTGGGATGTCCTGTCTAAACATGGTGCCTTCTGTGTTTTCCGGCTTCTGAGGTTGCCTTAGGCACATCTTTGCCTGATACCTTCGCCTCGAAAGCTGCGGCTGAACAGGAGAGGTCATCCTTTGCCTTTGCTGGTTGTTTATACATGGGTACCCTGGGGTAAATGTTTACCCTCTGGTAAACTAACATGACTATGGAACATCACAATTTTTGATGGGAAAATCCACTATAAATGGCCATTTTCAATAGCTATTTTGACATAACCAGAGGGTAAACGTTTACATAGACGTGGAAAAAAAAAACATTGTAGATCATTATCCGAAGGTGAAACCATGGCTTTTCCTAATATCTACGTGAGTGATGCTCCTCACCAGAACTTCCAGTGGTCCACGAGCCGAAATCCAGTGGTTCGATGTCCATATCCCCTGAGCTATTGACGATGTCCATAGCTCAGATGTATATGTTTAGACACACCCACGTTCATCACATGTTCGCCATTTCGCGTTTGGTTATCTAAGATGACGCTGGAGATTTTCTACATGACTATTTTTATGTTTGTCAACCAAGCGTGATTTGTTATTTCGGTAAATTGGTGATATCATGGGGGTTCAATGGGATAATATTTCATCCACTTTTTGACCGCTTGGATAAAGACTTGGTTAGCGTCCAGTTACTGCGTTTACAGTTCGCGAATTGGAAGCCATGGTCCATAGAAATAGTGGATTTACGAATGAAAAAAATGTGATTTTCCATGGCAAACAGTTTGTTTACCAGACGGTAACCATTATGAAGAATGATTGACTACTATAGCAACCACTACATTAACCATGATATGCCATGATATATTACCATGTGGGGCCGGTGTTTAGGATAGCGCTAAGTCTGGGGCCTGGGGGCCACATAACTCTAATAACCATTGGGTTTATTATACTACATTATACTTATAACTTATAACATCTTAAAACTAGTGTATTCATTTTTTTTTGGTTAAGCAACAACCATAACATGGCTAGGCCATCTTGCTTTCATTGTACTATGGTTAACTACAAGCCAACAAACATATTGTAACCATGGTTTCACTCCACGTTGCTGTTGCGTAGGATCCTTATGCAGATGCTTCCATCGGCAACGTCACGGGGAGCAACTCAGTCAACGTGTCCCTTGCCCATCCGAGCGTCTGTGTGGGAGGTTGCCGTGAGGTTGGAGGGTTAGATGAGATTGTAAACAGTAATGGAAATAAAGCAATGTCAGAAACCACCCATATTTTAATAGTTCGTACCACTCACTTACAACCATGTTTAAGAATATCATAATCACGTAATAAAATAATTCATTTTCAGACACCCCCGTATGATGTTAGTAGGGATTGGCCACCAAACATGGGCTTCAAATCTCAATCATGGGTATATGATTGATTAATGATGTGAGCATGGGTGAAATTTGAAAGACTGCCACAGATTTGGGATTTTGTTGATATGGGTACGGTTCCAGTAGCCCAAACTCTTTCCAAGAACATGTTTGCATGTGCCCCAGGGTTACAAGTTTTGACCGACAACCAAATAGAAATCGCTGAAAACCGGCGCTTCAAAGAAGATCCCAGCTGGCACTACTTTCAAAAGTTGGGTATCCATGTAACCACCCCCGTACAAACAATACAAGTAAAACTCCTTATTGTGTGAATTTGTCCTAGTTGAAACTCTCCCCAATAGCCCCCTTGTGATGCACGCCTTTTTTTCAATAGTATCATGTTGTTGTTGCATTACCATTGTGATTTTCAAGTATTCAATTTCATCTTACTATATCCTATTCAATATCAGCCCGTATAATATATATATATATACACTATATACACTATATCCATCATATTATGGTCATCTCATTTTTTGCAGCTTCCATTCCTATTTTTTCTTGGTGGAACACATCCTGTGTTATAATCCCAGTTAGGCTTGGATTGATTTGGGGGATATAACCAAGTACTTAATGACATTTGTAGGCCAACAAATAACTAGAGGGGGCCACCTTTGTATAAGGACCTAACCCCGTTTCAAGTGGTTAGGGGGGGGTAATGAATACAAGTGTGTTTCCTTGGTTGCAAGATGATATCCCCATGTTTGATTACATGCAGACATGAGCTTTTTTTTTGATTATGTTTTTTTTCATGCTTGCTATATTTTTTCATGCTTGCTATTATTTTCCATAAAATTAAGCCATAAATATCATATCTTCCATAAATGGGATCTACCATATTTCAATAAAATCGGCACGTACGTGTCATGGTTTCAAGTTTTTTCATCCTCTAGGGATCATCCATCAGTGGTAGGTGATCCGTAAATGTACCATGGGTCTTCCTGGCTTCAGGAAGGGATTGATCGGAGGCCTTTTTTTAAGTCCTAAATTTCAGGGAATATCCCCAAAATATGGCAAAACATAATATGGTACGTTTACGTAGCTCCATTCTGGGGTCCTGAGAATTCCCATTGAATGGGTGAAGTATGGTGAATTAACTTTGGTTGCAGCACACTTTGGCCCAATTAAACCAGCTGGAATAAGCCTTATATCACTTATATCATCAAATAGGGGGCATGCTGAAAGATGGAGGATCACTGCATCAGCCCGTATTGTGTGGATCCATGTAGATCCCAGACTTTATGGAAAATATGATAGCCATACTGAACCCATACTTTATGGAAAATATGATTTTTATGGCTTAATTTCATGGTATTATATAAGCACTGAAGCCATACTTTAAGCCATATGTTCAAATAGCATTTCAAGTATTACGCTTATAGGTCAAGTCTGATGGGTTTGTTCTGAACATAGGCTGCCCCGAAGAATCATGTGGGGGAAAATCATGTGTGTTTTTCCATTAAATAGCAATGGGGTATCACCTATCTTCAGACATACCCTCTGGTAAACTAACATAACTATGGAAAATCACCATGTTTAATGGGTAAATCCACTATTTCTATGGCCATTTTCAATAGCTTTTTGTATGTTTACCAGGCCGGGTAACCCGTATGGATTGTTTTATCGCCTCATCTCTAAGATCCATATTGGTCGGTTTTAGTCAGGTAACACCTGTAACTGGTGAAACTGTGAAATTGGTGAAACTCCCCAGTTGGATCATAAACTGTGACTAGACATGAAACATGCTTCTCTAATTTTTCCGGTGTAGTTGAAACAATGTCATAAACTACCCATGACTGGGAATGGATTATACCACCCATAGAAATGGTGATTTGGGGGATGGTTTATTATTGTTTTAACCACATTACATTTTTACCTCGACAATTTGCCATGTAGAAGTTTATAGTTGATTAATGTTGATCATATCCGAAGAAAAACACATCCAGAACTGGATCATCTCGATTTGTACATGCCATGATTTATCATGATTTATCTCTACAAGGTGGTGCCCCCAGTCGATAGCTAAGTTGGTGAACAAAACTCCAATAACTCACTATGGTTTTTGTTGGTGATATATATATATATATACAGTAGTTCATGGGGTTTATAAACCAATCAGCACAACGTTTGGGTGGCACCACCTTGTAGTTTTTGTCCCACAGAGTTAGAACTCTATCCCAACAAGACGCCCAAGATCCAGCCATATCCCCACAGTTATGGCCATGGCTATGCCATTTATTACATATAACATCTTATAACTGGTTATAAAATTATGGGATTATACATTCATTTTCATGGGGTGACTGGTGAAAGTACTTAGAACATCTTAGAACTGGTATATCGGCCATAACTCTAATGTTTATCCATTTTTACTCGGGTTTTATATGGTTTCCTATGGTTTCCTATGGTTTCCTATGGTTTCCTATGGTTTTTAGATCCATTTATTTTGGGCCATAACGCTCTGCGCTCTGCGCAAACCACGACTGTCCGAGGTTTTTGGGCCTCGGTTTGCCGTGGACCATCGGTTCCATCTATTGGGCCGCCCAGGGACGCACCAGCGCGTGGCAGGAGAAGTACGCCGGCAAGGCGACCTGAAAAGGGTGACCTTTACCCTCTGGTGAACTAACATAGCAATGGAAAATCACCATTGTTCATGGGAAAATCCACTATAAATGGCCATTTTCCATTGCTATGTTAGTTTACCAGAGGGTAACCAAGAACACGACGGGGGATCCCCAAAAAGCTGGAGATATAGCAGGTTATTTATTTAATATGGCTATGGGTCAATACCTATATAGATAGCATTTTTAGTGGGTTATTCACATCCATAAATCCCAGCTATGACTTGGGGTTCACTAGGTACCAGGGTTTTGACCAATTGCCATTCTTATCTATATATATATACACAGTATATATTATATAACATCCAATAACCATGGTTCGTGATACATAGTTATAACTATAGTTAAATGGGGGAGCCCCAAAACTGTAGGTCTCACTACTAAAATTTGGTCCAATGACTTGGATGATTCGGGGATACATCCATGACCTAGGAAACCTCCACATGTTTGAAATTGCGGTTCAATGTCCCAGAACCAGTTTTTTGGACGTGAGATGTTTTGGGATGTATTGAGATTCTAACTTAGACCTTTGATCCAGGAAATCTATGTGTTTTCCGCAGAATTGTAGTAGATATATGTGTGTTTACTAGTTGTTCAGGGCATTGTGTGGGCCAACGGATGTTCATGCCATCAGCTGTGCAGCGACATTTTGAGTGTTTTTGATGGTAGATGTAGATGTGATATGACGGTAGTAAGTAATAAGTAGTAAGGGAAACACTCATCACTCAGCCCCAAAAATTGGTTTATGTTCAGCGCGGGTCTGATATGATGTGATGTTCTGTGGAATGCTGCTTCTGGGCTGCGAGGCGAGATTTGAGGAATGGAACACCGGAGGTGGCAAATTCATCGTTATAGGCCAGCGGTTTCCCGGGGGATGGGCCTTTTATTGGTCAACTGGTAAACTGACTGGTGAATGGCTGATGAATAGATCATGTTTTTCCGAAGTGGTGGACTATCTCATGCCCAGCCCATTTGGCTGGTCCCATTGGGCCCAATTCATGGGCCAAGGTCCGCCCTGATTTCCTTAAAAAATTCGCGTGGACGAATCAACAAGTATTTTTAGGCACCCCAAAGAAGTCCGAAGACTTGCGGATTCAATTTGGTTCTGCCCATTTTCGGAGAAGATGATCTCCCGTTGTGAGCTTAACTTGAGGAGATTTACCCCCAGACAGCCAGCAATGAGTAGTTTTCCCAAACAACCATGTGTTATGAAGGGATATTGAAGGGATTCTTCACTACAATAGGGAAACAACCATTTATTTCTTGTTGTTTGAGGTTCCAGGTATGAAATTATAACTTCGAGCACGAACAAAAAGCATTATAAAGGATATTCACAAAAGTCGCTACGGGCAGAGCTACTGTAAGTTTCATTTTTGTTTGTCGGTGAGCTGCTGGATCAGCAAGGGCACCCACACAAGATGTACCCCAACAAACAAGACCTTCTGTTTCTGGGTTCTTAACCCCCATCATTCCTTATGAATGGGGCTTTCTCAGCCACCAACTGTTGGGGAAGTGGACCTTCTAACGAGGTAATTAGTTTGCAGTGCAGTTCCATATATATATATATAAACTATATAATAAGTATACATATATATATATAATTATATATATATATATATGTAATAGCATGGTTATAGGGGCCCCCATATCCATGTATATCGCAACTTATGCAAGTGAATCCATGCCATGGTTAGACCCGTGTCTTTCACCCCCACCCTGCGATTCCATGATGGGTCCGCTTGCAGGTGGCGACTTGGGCTACAGCGTTGTGATTTTTAGCGCAGGCGAGCGGGCGACATCCATGGTATGGTCCCAGTCATATGGGGGGGTTCCTAAAATGGACGGATTCCCAAGCCGTCATGGCTGTTACCCTCCGGTAAACTAACATAGCTATGGAAAATCGCCATGTTTAATGGGTAAATCAACTATAAATGGCCATCTCCAATAGCTATTTTGACATAACCAGAGGGTAACTCATGATTAACTCATGATCTATGGATGATTTGGGGTGCATTTTAGGAAACCGAAACCTGTGTGTTTTAATTCCCTTGGGAAGACCATGGCTGATATTTGGGTGTATAACCCATAGGATCAATGTATGCTATATATGTTAACATTTACCATCAATATACCCCAAATGTTAGCATATATATCATACATGGATCCTATGGGTAATGTTATATGAACGTAAGATGGAATTACAATCCATCAAACAAGGGAGTCAAATGCTTGGATGTATCGATTGTTGTGACTGTGTGTTTTTTGTCCATTCTTTGATATAATTGTTCATAGACTGAACATTAAACATGTTTCTCGTGTAGCTTGGTCTATGGCTTCGAAACCAGAAGTGACAGTGCTCAAATCCAAAGCAAGTCATGACAACGGTGTGGGTTTGGATTATATAAGGTTGGTAGAATGGTGGTCGTTCAAATGGAAGTTGCTTTTTGTTGAGTGCAACGAACGCACTATACTATGTGGTGCCCCAAACGTAGTGTTTGTTGGTTCAAAGCCCATCTAGCTATAGTTATTTCACATGATTGATATTTCAACACCATGCATAAACAATAGCTACCCTCTGGTTATTTAACATAGCTATGGACAATCACCTGCAGTTTATATAGCTAACTCATCATAAATCATGTATACATCATGTATACATCGGAATAACCGTGTTAGAAACCCAACTGCTTACAGTATCTAACATGGTTATTCCAATGTATACAGGGTATCCAGTTGGGTTATACTGGAAAAACCATAATGTTAGATACTATAATCATAACCTGTAAGCAGAGGGTAATCCAGTTGTGAACCCAACACGGGACAAAACACAGAGAAAACCGTAACTCCTACCAGCCGGCAGCCTGTCGGCAAACTTTGGAGGAACTTGCATGGGCCTGGTATTTGTCAAACAACATTTACACACATGTCATTAATTCCTGAATGAATCATGCATATACTGTATAGATACATGTATAGTTGGTTGATTTTGTTTTGATGAATGTATAGTTGTTGAAATAATTGTATAGATAATGCATATATTTATATAAATGTATAGAGATGAGAAAATACATTAGAGGTCTCTTCGTATCTTCGAACATTGACATTGACCTCACATGATCATACCGGCCAGGCGCCCTCGTATGCATGTCCATCCTTTTCTTACGACGCAAGGCGGGCGGTGCGGGCGGGACCAGCCCCGGGACCATTCGCAGTCGACTGCGCTGACTGCGCGTCTCACGTAATGCGATTGGTGGAAAAGTTGCGTGCTATATCAGACCTTGGATCAGATCTACATGTTTCATCATTGACCCAGCTTCTCCAATGTGACTTAGTATGATAATGGATGATATGTCAAATGATATGCATTGTAGAGACCCTGTGGGCATAAATATTCTATAGAGGTTTTGGTGCAAAAATAAAGCATCTTGGCCGGATGGGTGCTAAACGGCCCAATCCAACCTGGGGATCCAAGTAAACCTATCCAAGACTATGGCTGTTGCAAGTTAAATCTCTATCACCTTTTGAACCAATTCAAGCAGCAAGAAAACCAAGCAACAACAAGTCAGGAGTTCGTTGAACAAATCTTGCGGGTCGCCTATCACGTTCATTCTGACTGAAAATATGTCAATTGTTGGAATTATCATCAAACCATCATATGTCTATTGTGTTCAATTGTTTGAATGATAATCAAATTAATCATCAACAAATGTCATCATCATCATCATCATCATCATCATGATGCCTATATCATTGCTATATATTCATTCCCTACAGCCGGGCAAGCTGAACAAAATCATCACAGCTTCATGAAAAACGCCAGCCGCCAGGTCCTTGGGGGTGAACTCGGAGGCCCGAAAGTTTGTAAGCACATCACCGCGGCCACTCGGATGCTACCGAGGTGGTTGAGTTGAACTCCGACTATGGGTTATGATACGCAAAGAACTTACTGCTTGGTGGTTTGGAACAACTTACTGGTTGGTGGTTAATAATGCTTAATCTATGGTTAATAATGGTTAATGATTGGAATAACAATATATCTGGTTGGTGGTGACTGGAACCATGGAATGGATTATGACTTTCCATATCTATATATATATATATTGGGAATGTCATCATCCCAACTGACTTCCATATTTTTCAGAGGGGTAGGTCAACCACCAACCAGCTTATAACTAACTATAGTGAATGGAAATTATAAAGCAAAAAATATATCACTGGAGGGCCCCTTCTTTGTAGGAACGAAAAAGATTTCACTTCCGAGCTTTTGGGATTGAAGATGGATCCTACAAGCCGTGTTTGATTACCTCAAGAGTACCTGGGTGATTGATTCATCTTGGTTAATGATGGTTACCATCTGGTTATGACTAACATAGCCATGGTATAGATGGCCCATTGAAATAGATGGTTTACCTATTAATAGCATGGTGATTTTCCATGGCGAACTGTGAATGTCATAACCAGAGGGTAATGATGGTGATTGGATGGTTTTCATGATGATCTAGGGAGACATTTTTTTCGGATTTTCTTCTGGGATTCTGTTGATTCTGTTGCTTTCTCAGGCAGATGTTTTGTTTCCACCGGCCTCGTTACGATCGTTGAAACCACCTGACCCCAGCGGTCAATCTCAGGTGATCTTGGTCTTGATTTGGGTAACGTCTCTTGACCGCAGCGAAAAAACTCCCCGCTGGCTGGGAGTTAGAACATGTTAGGAGCACGGGATTTCTATATTTATATACTGTAATATATATATATATATATTATATTACTGTATTACTGGGCTGATCTTTGACAAACCCCAAAGTAGGAACTGGAGTCTGTTAGAATGATCTGGGATTTCTATATATTAGTGGGCTGATCTTTGATAAACCCAAAAACAGGAACTGGAGTGTGTTGGAATGAAGGGGGTTCCTATATCTCTGGGCTGATCTTCGATAAACCCAAAACATAGAACTTATTATTGCCGCGTGTATGTGAGATTGGCAGTCTGACTGCCATGATTTTGGTCATTGGGCATCTCGCTTGGCTGTCGATATTCTCTAAATGACGCTTGGATGTCACTAGTAGGATGGGAAGGGAAATCATCCGAATCATCCCAAACAAAAACAGGAAATAAATCAGGCTGGTGAATTTGCATATTATGGATGGATAGTAGATTGTATTGTATTGGATTGGATTGGGTTGGATTAGATAGATAAATAGATAGGTAGACAGACAGACAGATAGACGATTGGCCCCATTACCCTCTGGTAAACTAACATAGCATAGCTATGGAAAATCACTGGTTTTAATCGGAAAATCCACTATAAATGGCCATTTTCAATAGCTATGTTAGTTTACCAGAGGGTATAAGAAACACACACACGGATTTGCCACCGGAGCCATGTCGCGTGAGGTATGTCATCTTGTCCTCCATCAGATCTTTGCAATCAGCAGCCGAGTCTGGCTGCTGATGGCCCGTGAGAAAAGTGACACGCAACGTTTTTCGGTGTTGGAGCGGAGGGCACAGATCTCGAACTGTGGCGAACTGTGGCTTTGAAGATAGACCGACAACAAAATACAACACGTATCATATTATTTGATTGGTGGTTTGGAACATGACTTTTATTTTTCCATATATTGGGAATAGTCATCCCAACTGACTAATATTTTTCAGAGGGGTTGAAACCACCAACCAGTTATGTTTTCCAAAGCATATATCAATAATATGTATATATATATATATGTGTATAGATTCAGATTCTATAGTAGTTAATATGATAATATAACCATGTGTAAAACCTTAATCATACACGTCTTTTCTGGAGTTGGAAAAGACAAGAGATCTCAAGCGTGAGACGCTGACCGCTGACCACTTTTGTTCTTGAGACTCACCATTGACGAGTTTCCTAGAAAACGCACAGGGTAGTAGCGTCATTCAGGGATTCCACCTTTCACGTTCTGTGTGCCTTGGCATTCAGAATGTTTGGTCATTAATTGTGAAGGTTTAAACACCATCTTGTAGAAGGCTTATGGCTCCCATTCCAACACCAGCAGTTCAAGCTGCCAAAGGCAGCCAAGCAGTACATTTGAAGGGTCAAAATTTAAAATGGTCAAGGACCGATTTGCATGGTATATGTTCCTATTTAAGGGTAAATTCAGAGATGGTGAAGGGGTAAAACCCACGTTTTCTTTTCACATAATGAACCGGTGGTGGGATGAACATCCAGCTATATAAGTTGTTGCTATAATTTTGATCTGTACTAAAAGGTACCATTATGTACCACTGTTTTCACCCGCTAAACATTCCCCAAAAACATCCCTAGACTAGACGGCAACGTTGGCATAATCCGATTCAACATGTTTCAACCCTATTTAGGTTTCAAGCTTTGGATTATCCCATAGCAATTATCTTGGGATGTTCAGCATCAAAAATGGGCTTGGTGTCCTTTTTCTTTGACCCGCGGAACGACGTCATTTTGTACACTGAAACTCAGATCTCATGAACGAGAACGCCATTGCTGCGACGCTGCGAAAAAAACGGATGATTTGGTAAGCATGACGATGAAGAACTCCGTGTAAACCATCCTATGATCAATGATCTTTCAATTGCCATTGTTGATTGTGTATATATGAATTTATATAACCCACATATCAGATTGTTGGGTATGTGTTAAGGTATATATCCTTTTATGTATCACATTCAAGTAAATACATGTGTTCCTTTCAACTGTTTCATCGCCATTCTCAAGTCTCGCAAAGGGCCGGCAGCCTGGCGTAGCATGGTCCTGGGGATCACACCACGGAATCGATGCCGCGTGCCGTGCCGCTGCCGGGACTCTGATGGTTCTGATGATCCAAAATGTGTTTTTCTTGGGCTCCACATGATGGTGCCCCCAGTCGATAGCGTTCAGTTGGTTTATAACTCCAATAACTATAGTTTATAGGTGTTATATCTATAGTTCATGGGGTTTATAAACCAAATTATATCTAGGGGGCACCACCTTGCAGGTTCCAGGTTTTTTTTACTGCGAAACCAACGTCAGACTTGAAGGTTCCTAAGTCTTTTTGCCCTTTTTTCAGAAAGGGCTGAAGCGCAAAACCCTCAGTTTATGATGGTGAATTACTACATGATTGGTGAATCCGCGGAGCTGTTTGGCGCACAGCACGGCACGGGCACGCATTGCGGACAGGTCTCACGCATAAACGGCGTTGCATGAAGGCAACACCTTAAGAACAGCGTTTACAGCGGCAACACCTGTGGAGGTCCCACTGTCCTATATCTGTTTTTGCTCATCGCTTGGTGTATCAAGATATTGGATGATATACAGTTCAATAGGAAGCCCCAAAAAGATAGAACCTGGTACAATCCCGTTATAACATAGCTGTAACAAAAACATGTCTTGAAACAAAAATGTAGGGGGCTACTAGCAGGCATGTTTAGATGGGCCATGAGGTTGCCTGATGATTAACTGGATGTCGCTTAGAATATCAATTGGGCACGAGTCAACTCAACGGCCCCTCCAAGTGGATCATAAACGTGGGACTTCAATATGTTGATGCAGCATATTAGACTTGAAGCAACAAAGAGGGGATACATAACATATTGTTGTTGTTTTTTTTAATGCATGTGTGATCATGCTTTTGTTTATTTCTGCAATTTGCGATATCTCAACATTATTTTCCATCAATGAGAGGGGGAATAATGTATTTGATATCCAACGCGCAATTGAAATCAGCAGATATGGTGAAAATAACCATCATTCAACACAATCAGGGGCAAATGCTGTCTAAGGGTAGGAGTACATGGCTTTTGTTCCCTCCCAACCCCGGGAAGTATTTGTTACCCAGGATTGGATAGCTTGGAAAACACAACACTTTCACCGAATAAAAAAAAGCTGCAAAAAGGAAGACCCAGATGTTTGTCCATGTGAGCCATGCACTTATAAGGGAAAAGACAATGTATGTCGACAAAAATGTGGCTGAGTCTCTTGGGGATGATATCTGGATGAAACCAGAATTCAAACCATAGAACTGGTTCAGTATATTTAAAAGATCTGCCAACTGCTAGTGAGTATAGTTAAATGATAGTAATAGTTATCTATATGACAATGAAAGTCGGGTGATAGTGACATATTTTATCATAACTATAAAACTATATATATTTATAGACATGTGATATTAAATATATGTAAATCATATGGAATCCCTTTTGTTTTTGACAAATTCAAGGCTTGCAAGCCCATGCTGACACCAATTTTTGCTGATTTCTCGTTGTGCCAAGTTTACCCTCACGGCTAATATGCTCTAAAACCGTTGTCGGGTGACAAACCCGTTTTAAACCTATAGGGTCTGCAAAACACCCTAAAACCCCATAGCTCGCGAAAATTAACATTATATTTATAGTATGACTATGTGACTATGTGTATACAAAACTATAGCTCCCAAAGGAGACCAGACTCAACTGGGATCGCCAAAAAACTCTGCGGCGCCAGGTGCAAGGGTACCATTTGGAACATCACGATTACCGTGAATGTTAAACTGGTTGGTGGTTTGGAACATGTTTTTCCATATATTGAGAATAATCATCCCTGACTTTCATATTTTTCAGAGGGGTTGAAACCACCAACCAGTACAGTACATTGTGAAATTCCCAGTCAGGTATAACTTTCTGATTTTATGATAATGATTAATTGAGGTTGTACCTCCCAATTCACACAGACCGTGGAAATAACTTGTGTTCTTTTTGTGGAACTAATTTTCCAACCCCTAGCTCCCGGCAGGGTCTATGTCAATTTACTAGACGTTTATTTACAATTACTATTGTTTATCCGCATGTTAAAATACATTGGTAAGTTTATCGTTTATCCAGATGTTTACCCTCTGGTAAACTAACATAGCTATTGAAAATCACCATTTATAGTGAATTTTCCCATGAAACATGGTGATTTTCCATAGCTATGTTAAATTACCAGAGGGTATATACCATTGTCGTCATGTCTTTCAATCATTCAGTGGCAGAGAAGGTGCAGCCGCTGGCGCGACGTCAGTCGGAGCCGGTCCCACCTGGAGATAAACAACGATTGCTGCGGGGAAGGCATGACTTTCAAACCTTTGCTGGGGCTATGTCTTGTTCAACAGAGTTTATTTGTTGTTCCATATTCTTGGGGGTGCATTGTTTAGTCCTTTTTTTTGTGGGTTTAGTTCTGAATAGCATTTTGTTGATTTGACAATGTTTGGTTGGTGAGTTGCACTATGATTTGTTGAAAAGATGCAGCGCTTTCAAACGGACCATGGGTTGAAACAAATGACGATCAGATCATCAGCGCATCTCATTGTCCCATTGTGGCATATTCCAAAGGGACAGATCTGGAGCAAAATGGGTTGCAACCAAGCAATTACGTTTGGTGGTGCCCCCAAAATGTGATGTTTATTGGTTTAGATTCACCCATGAAAACTAGTTCGGTATATCACCAACAAAAACCAACACGTGAGTTATTGGAGTTAACTGTGGCCCTCAACTGAAGGCGAGCCCCTGAGAGTCGCACTGGGATTGGTTGGATCATGGCCATGGGGTTTTCCTCTGGAAAGCTAAGTTGCAACTTGAAGCGAAAATCATCCTGAAAATACTAACCTAGACATCCAATCGTACTAGAAAAAAGTACCCCCCCATGGTTTCGTACTAGTTTTCATGAAAACGCGTGAAATATGGCAAATCGTTCAAATTTTGTTAAAATAGTGATCTTCGTATCGTTTTTTGAAACGTATTACTTTTTAGGGGCACCAAGCACAAACGGTCAGAAAAACAGAACGCAACCTCGAGCGCAATTTTGCGCAACTCGAGCGCAATTTTGCGCAACTCGAGCGCAATTTGAAAAAGTAGTACACTTTGCAAAAATACACTAGCAAGATCGTTTACTTTTTTGGAAGGCGACCACTT
>Ga0126342_10008682_pt1 | contig 18214 bp, 11 predicted proteins | sample Cyp1metagenome_FD_92528 | JGI IMG/M metagenome (GOLD analysis project Ga0126342, IMG submission 92528) | Coral microbial communities from Lord Howe Island, Old Settlement Bay, Australia - Cyphastrea 1 metagenome | ecosystem: Host-associated > Invertebrates > Cnidaria > Coral ... | reverse complement strand
TATGTGGAATCCGGTTGCTAGTCCAACCCCCACGCCTCCTTTCTCCATCTTCGCCATCAAAGCTCGAAGGTGTGCAGGGCGTGGCAAAGGGTACCATGGGTTCAGGATCCATAATCTTATTTCTAAGATCTAGGTCGTTATTTCCAGGTGACGTCGCTAACGTCGTTTTAAATAACCCAGATAAATAATAATATTATATAATGGGATAAACCACCTATCAACTGGTGCAGGATTTCTTCCATCCACAGTATCATATCTATAGTCTATACGTGAAATATTTTTCTATCTTGAAAATCTTGATCTCATCCATCCCCAGCCCCCAGCACCAGCGCTCCCGGAGGATGCCCTCCGACTTTTGAGGCTTCCCACATACAAGGCCTTTGCAGGCGCGCCTGGCGAGAGACACAGATTTTCACAGCGAGAGATTCTGTAAGGTTTCGGTACAACAAGGCCCAACTATGCGGGGCGCCCCCAGTATCTTTGCTGCTTTGTTAATCCATTTTGGATCCGAATTTACAATATGTTTAATGTTTCGTCCTGATTTGTGTGTACCCCCCTCAAACAATAGCTATACCATCTTTAAGGTTGGGTGAGGTATCAAAAAACTCCTCCCCAGAAAAATACGGATCCCGCATTTAAGTAAGGATTTCAATTGGCGACAATTGACATCTAATTAGAACTTGCTTTTTGCCGATGAACTTGTGATACTTGTAGTACTTGAGTGAGTAGGGTTCAACATGTTGATTGCGTATGATTGCGTTACCTTTTCCACTTTAAGTTTTCTTCTTGACACATGTAACAAGACAAAGAGAAAGAGAAAGAAAAAGAGAAAGGGACCGCGAGAAAGAAAAAGAAAAAGAGAAAGCGAAAGAGGAAGAGGAAGGGGAAGGGGAAGAGGAAGAGGAACAGAGAGAGAGAGGAAGAGGAAGAGCAAACGCAAGAGAAAGAGAAAGAGAAAGGATAAGAGAAAGAGAAAAAAAGAGATAAAGAGAAAGAGAATTGGACCCTCTCATGGCCCAGTGCCTTGGAAATTTGTGGACAAATTGTTCTTTAATAAGGGTTTAATAGGCGGCCTGATTCTTTTGGGAAAGGTTTGGACTTTGAACTTGGCAATTTCTTTGGGAACAAGCCTACCTTTCTTTTCTTGGCTCCAGGATCAGCTCTGGAAAAAATTGCTGCAATTGTGAACCCTGAGAACAAACCTGCTAAAGTGAATTGGACCCTCTCATGGCCCAGTGCCTTGGAAAGTTGTGGGAAAACTGTTCTTTAATAAGGGTTTTATAAGCGATCTGATTCTTTTGGGAAAGGCAAGCGAGCACGTTTTTTTTTTCAAAAAAAAAAGTTTGTTGTTTTTTTCACTCAATCATTTTGTGCTAAACAAAAAAGGTCTGCCAAAATTTATTGCCACAATAGTGAGCCTTCCAAACATTGCTGGGGGCCTGCATAATTTGGAAACATCTTGCCAGAGTAGTGAACCTAGACACTAATCAGGATACAACATTAATTTTGTATTATATATATATATGTTTGTAACCAACTTACCTAACTTGGGGGCCAACCGTTGTAGGATTACATAGATACATAGATTAGTCTTTCTCCATATTTGGTGCATAAACATTCATCTGGTCCGTTTGACAATAAAAATGATGAGGTCAATTGCTAAAGCCAATCGTACACCAGACCCCCATTTACCAAATTACCTACCTTTTGGGGATAGTGAAACCTAACCCAATAATCGACTTTATTCTTGAATGTTCCACGTGGTTTTTAAGCCAGAACCATTCAATCTCAAGGTTTTCAGTTTTCCATGCGGTCGTGGACCAATTCTGGATTAGGGGATAGAAAATAGCTTCAGAGGTTTGGTGTAGGGGAAAAACTGCAGGAAACCTTTGGTAAACACCACAAATATCTCCAAATATAGACGTTTCCCGCAGATTTTCAAACCTCTGATTGCTGCGCTTTTCAACTTTCACTATCAACCCATGTCCATTTCTAGGTCGATGCGCCGCCTTGAACTTGCTTGGCCTTGCGCTTCTTGGCCGCCTTCTCCTGACATGGGCCGCCAGCCACAATAGCCACAATCCATCCCCGAAATCACCCTATTTTTATGGCTGATATAATACATGCTCCAAATAATAGGCTTATCATTATTGGTTGGTGGTTGACCTACCCCTATGAAAAATGATGGAGTTCGTCAGTTGGGATGATGACATTCCCAATATATGGAAAAATAAAATGTTCCAAACCACCAGTATTAGGTTTCCCATATTGACTACTGAAAACAACCATATACGTATACTGATTGACCATACGCCAAATGTATCCATGTCTTTGATGGCCGAAAAGTCAAGAAACGCAACTGCCAAACTGCGAACACCAAACAATGGCAACATCTTTCTGTCTGGTTGCTCGGCGTGCCGGACACCCTCGAACAGATTCTCAGACCATTTTGTTTTTGGTCAATAAGTTTGAGCTAAATCAGGCCCCAAGGTTTTACATTGTTTGACAACATCTCACCCTAACTTGTGGGTGGCCTCCAGCAAGTTAACTAAATGGAAATCATATGGACTAACCCCAAGGCACTTTTGAACTTCATCGATCCTGAATTCTTAGGAAACTTGGCGCTTTATATCTGGATTCCTGGATGATACTCCTTAACTCACTCCCAAAGGGTCGCTTGCTTTGGCCTTTGGGAATCGTGTTTATTGTGTTCCCTTGAGAACCAACGATTTTTCGGGAGACAGGGGGGATCTGATGAAATCTGCTGGATTCTGATTTCTTTGGGACCGTTGAAGGAGCATCATTTCCATTTCCAACCCCGGAACCCATTGAAACCGCGAAAAACAACGTGTACTTATACTATCTTATACTCACACCTTTGGTGGTTTCAAAGGTTTCAATGGTTTCACATCTAAAAAGTGCTTTACCATCTGGTTATTTAACGTAGCCGCGGAACATGACGATTTGTCATACCGTAATTCATCATACATCCATAGCTATGTCAAATAGCCACAGAGTACATCCTATGTTCTGGTTTACACTTCAGTTTTCCATGGTCAATCTTTGATAGTCCACAAGTGCAAAGTTCATCTTTTGCGCATCATTATGTTCTCATTTTCCGTCATGTTTTTTTCGCAAAAAAAGAAACGACAAACACATCTTTTTAGAAAGTCTCGCCCACGGACCAACGATAGAAAGTGAAGAAATTGCTGTTCGTAGAGGACTTGGCTCTAATTAGTTAGACTATCCCATAGGATCCATGTATGCTATGTATGGATATGTATGGTAACATGCATCCCATCAATATACCCCAGTCATGTCAACTGTTAGCATATATACCAGCACCATGGATCCTATGGGTAATCAATTAAACTATGTGAAACTACCCATCCAATTGGCCCATGGCCTGCAAGCGTTGCTTGGACGTGCTGAAGCAGTCCATGGCCTCGCAGATTCAAGAAATCCCGGTTGAACAATCCAGGGGTAACGACATGTACCCTCTGGTAATTTAACATAGCTATTGAAAATCACCATCTTTAATGGGAAAATCCACTATTAATGGTGATTTTCAATAGCTACGTTAATTTACCAGAGGGTATCGTTGATTGAAACCTGGCAATGTATATGCTTGTTGGTTTAACAATCAACAATCCATATTTCCAAGGGTTTAGTAATCAAACAACATCTGTGGAAAAATATGGCAAAAGGCAAATGATCGCAAAATTATCGCAATAACGTACAATCATTAATCAATATGTAGTCCATTTGTTCCCCATCGAGAAACCCTATGTTTACCCTCTGTAAATTAACACTTTGACCCTGAACAGTTCACCAATTTTGCTGGAAACAAATCTTTCAACCCGAAAAATGGCAGGGTCGAACTGTTAATTTACCAGAGAGTAACAATCAAACATATTCGACACATAAAGGTTTCATCAACCGTCCCGAAATGAGAATATACGTTGCCCTATAAAACCCTATGAAAACTATAGGTATATCCCCAATAAACCCTGGTTGACCGAGTTATAAACCAACTTAGCCATAGGGTACCAATCAAACATCCAGGTTTAATCGGTTTAATGTTTGATCATCAAAGATGGGAATACAAGCCAATGTGATATCACATGTTTAATCCCAACATGGAAGCCGGCAATGGGGCACTTTTCACCAGAAGCTTCCAAAACAGTGTGGAAATGATTGTTGCAGTGACCCATGGTCAGATGATTTAGCACAATGTAGCTATCGAATTCTATGGAAAATATGCAAGGTAGTGCCCCAGCAGTTATGTTTGTTTGTGTATGACCCCCGTGAATAATTACTATAGTTACTATAGTTTTATCCAAACCAAACGTTCACCCAGAATTCGCCAAGTCAGTTTGATGACACCAGAGCCATCTTGGCTGCCAGACCGATGCGTTTCCGGTTCCCGACCTTGGTGTTCCGGCCGCAATTCCAGAGACTTTGGCCAATGAAATATGGGTTTTCCTACCATTAACTAACGATATGAAACTATACATTATACTATATTCCATGTAACAATATATAGAACATATAATGTTAAAAAATAATAGCATTATGTATAATGTGGTAAAACCTGATATCATCAACATATCACCATTTAGTGGGTGGTAAAATTAACATGCCCATTTTTTATGGCATTGGGTTTGCCACATCCCTTGAGTTCCAAGCGTCACCAGCACGTCATGCCCCGCCTTTCTCAGAATTTCCTGGCAGCAGAGATCATTGAACCCAAATGGTGGATCGAAGCTGTTTCTACAGTACTTCTGAAATTAAACGTGGAAACTTGGGACTTTCAACAGTTTTAAGTTGTTTTCAACCGAAACTAACATTTTTCACAATGTCCAAAATTCACAGCTGATCTGGCCGATTTTGGAGCCCAAAAGTAATCCCTCGGAGACCTGCCACTTTAGGCCTGACATTTGTCGATTCAGGCACCTGTTTAATGCGTGAATCCGGTGCTATTTGGTGGTGCGGTCTTGTTGGGCACATCTGTACCACGGACCCACTGATATCACTGATCAACACAGAATTCTATGTAGCGCTTGCATCACGGGCTATCTTCCAACATTATGACTTGAAAAAAAACTATGAAAAACTCACATCACCTCCATTTTACGGTTTTTTGAAAACAACATATAGGCCATTTGCATACCCGATTCTAGAATATGTCTGGATAGGTATTCTGCTCATTTTGATAGGACACCTATCTGTAGCAACCCTAAGTTAATTTCAACAAGTTTGACAGTTGGAAATGATGGCGCGACAAACATCCAACAATCACATCCGAGAGAAACATGTTGCCACAGGATGTGGCAACCTGATTTGCTAAGGAAATGGGTCCATGTCAAAACGGATCAAAACGGACATCACATATTTAAGGATGTTTCCACAGTCATTGGGGCTCTCTTTTTGGCTACCCCACATTTTATCATCCAGATTTTATAGATGGGATTTTCCATGAAATAAACATTTATAAACCATCCAACTACAGTATTCGGGTACCCCCATGATGGAAACCTCGTCATGGGGAGACGACCGTCCTCGCAGCCAGGTACAGCAGGGATCATCGAAATGCGAAGTTCGGCAAGGGCAGGACCTCCCAATGTGGCGTTTTAGCTGGGAAAGCCCTTAATATATACAATTATATAACTAAAAATAATTATACATATAATGATATATATATAGATAGCTGGGAAAACTATGGAAGTATATAACTATAATGGAGTTCAAGAAACAACAATTACAGTATATATAGGAATTCAAAAGGCAAAATGAAGAACTAATTTTGGATTTACCCGAGGAATCCTGACGGTAGAACAGAATTCCCTATAGATTCCCGAAATGGTGGATTTCCAATATATAAAAACACCAGCTTCAGTAAACCCAGGTCATGAATTACCATATATAAAGTGATTTTTTTCAGCCTCATAGACGTTGAAAGGTACCTTCTGGTCATCTGCCAGGTTTGACTAGTGAAATGGAATCTGAAAAGATGCCGACTCTGTAGAAACATTTGTTTACATCTTTTCAGTGGCATCTTATGAAACCTCAACACAAACTAAAACACAAATACTGATATTGAAATGAACTCACGACTCAAGAAAACTACCTGGTTGTGGTTGGTGGATTCAATCCAAGATCTAGGCCAAAGTCATGTGGCTTGTTCATTCCAGGCCAGAATGGAAGAAGATCACCATGTCTCACTCACTTGGGGGGTTCAATAAATGGGGGTGCCCCAAAATGGATGGTTCACCAGTAGTACCCGAACGAGGCGGGGCGGAAGTTGCCTTAGGGTTATACTATAAGACATTTCTCATCTATAGAACTTGCATGCGCCGTGCGCCAGCCAGGCCGGTGCGTGCGTGCTTTGTGCGAACCTGTTGCCGTGTTGTTGTCCAAGAACATGACCTGCGCGCGACCCCGGTGCAATGCCAAACAAACACTTTCTTCACACTTCGCACTGTCGCACTGCACTCTTCACACTTGCACTTCACATTCCACACTTCATCTCATCTCAAATCATGTGAGCTCTTCTCACCGCATCTCACCTCACCCTGGCTCTTCTCATCTCATCCTATCTCTTCTCACATGTCATCTAAGTAAGTTCTTCTCAATTGCTTTCATCATCTCATCCGAGCACTGATCAACCTTTCTCATCTCCTTGAAGTTCTTCTCAGCTCATCTCCGCTGTTCTGCACGCCAGAAAGCTCTTACTGTCAGAGAAAAGTCTTTTGCACCAACAACACAGTGGGCGCAGAAAGCTTTTGCACACAGGAGCTTGAGACACAAATCATTAACACAGAAAAACCTTTGCAACATACTTTTGCACTAGAAAGCTTGCACAAAGCACTTCCCACAAAGCACTTCCCACAAAGCACTTCCCACAAAGCACTTCCCACAAAGCACTTCCCAGTACTACTTTGTACTTCAAAGCTTTCACAAAGCACGTCCCAGTACTAGGTTGTACTAGAAAGCTTGCACAAAGCACGTCCCAGTACTAGTTTGTACTACAAAGCCTGCACAAAGTACTCCCCAGTACTACTTTGTACTACAAAGCTGTCACAGGGCACTTCATCACTTCCCTTCGTCACCACCCTTCGTCATGGTCACCACTTCCCTTGATGTATTGTTATGTTGTTATGTGATGTAAAGTCTCACACCACCCTTCGTGATGTATTGTTATGTGATGTAAAGTCACTTGAATAAAAGTCATCCGTAATTAACTTGGAAGATTGCTTCCCAACTTCCTTTGATCATGGAAAATCCCATATAAAATAGATGATTCAGGGGTACCCCGATTTCAGGAAACATCCTGCTTTGATGCTGCCGGGGATGATCACAATCCACTGGATGCCGCTTCAGCATCCACCGGCCACAGGAAATCACAAGTTTCAAGTCTTTAAAGTTGATATTCTTGGTGAAATACCTTTAATACCTTAGCGAAATCATCCCATTTTTTTTTTGCTCATTCATTTGGATCATCATCCTATCATTTCTCGGGTTGAACACTAAAAAAAATGAACCCGAGAAATTTCACATTGAAATTACGGACTATCCATTTCTCGGGTTATGCCTAGATGAACCACGTCACTAGCGAAATGGATAGTCCTTTCCATCGGCACCAATTTTTGGTGGAAAAAAAACCATTGGTGAAATCCACGAAGCACATGAGATTTTATCATCCCCCGTTCATTTGAAACACCCCGTATAACTGGTCCCAAATATGTGTCAATCCATTAAATTGACATAAATTGACCATGGGAAACCCAGGGTTTCCAAATATCTGGCTCCAGCTCCCAAGTCCCCTTAAATACCCTTGGGTAGGTCGGGTAGGTTGGAGCAACCCCGAATCTGAATCCTCTTCAGCAGATTTCATTCGGAGGCTCCAGGATTTTTTCCCAGCAACCCTCCATTGAGTTCACTGATTTTCCCCAGCAAGCTCCATTCCGGGTATCTGCAGGCTCTCCCATGCTGAACCCGCGAGCTTTGCTCAGACTATGCTTCCGCACAAGCTTCAAAGAGACGACAGGTGGCATCCACCTGCGCCTGCAACTGCGCCTCATCTTGACATCTTGGGGACTTGGGGGATCACAGGAAGTGGTGAAAAGTATAGGTACTGTATATCTACCATACACCCAAGTTATTGGAGTCATGTTCACCAACTTAGCTGACGAACCGGGGCACCACCTTGCAGGAAGGGGTGAAAAAGTGGTGAACAAAAAAAAACTGGTGATCGCAAGTCCACCATTTCCAGCGGTAGCGAAAAATCTGTTTTTTTTCGGTGAACTAATCACACCCCACCCTTGGGGGTGCGGGGTGATGTGAATGGGTATATAACAAGGGTGACTGTAATGCACCACCAAGTAACGGTTTTTAACCTTCCATATCGGTCCTAAAATCACAAACCCAACAGGTGACCAAACGTTTTAGAGGGAGTGTGTCATATTAGGAGGTGGATTTATGTGCTGATGGGACATTGCCCCGCAATGATGAATTTTACTGTCAATAATGATAATAAGGCATGCAACCATGAATTGATTACCATTGCCATCAAAATGGGTTACCACAAACAGGAATAATAGTAATAATTCACCATCAACTAGGGAATCATGGTGGAAACAAATGGCTGGTTGGTGGTTTTAACAATCTTAAAAAATATTAGTCAATGGGAAGGATTATCCCATATATTATGGAAAATAAAAATGTATGAAACCACCAAGCAGATGGGATTGTTTAACCAGTGAAAAATAGTGACTGCATATTTGGAATAAGGACCTGTACCTGGGTTGTGCTCAGAATGGGACGGGCAGCCAAACCATGGGAGTTAGGGCGATTCTTGGAAAAACAGACAGAAAACGATGAAACCAACTTAAAGCTGCTACAAAGAGGGGATGATGATAATTCATAAAACTGGTCCAAAACTGAAAATAATCCCATTCATAATCAGTTATAACCATCAATCACTATTAGCCACTATTAACCATTATTATATAATCACTATTGATCATCATTATCCACCATTTGATTTTTAGCTAAATCTTATTATGAATTGAGGATCATTCTTCCCACCAGCAAAAACCTGAACCACAAAAAAATTGATGGTTAACCCCCTATTGTATGTGAACGATGGTCACCCGCTTGACCATTCCGCAGTTCTCAAATGCCCAACTATCCCATTGCAATTCCACAGCATTCCCGTCTCAACAATGGCTGTTTTTCGGGAGACTCTGAATGGACATTTTTGATGGTCAGCTGATTCTGAATGGAAATGTCATGGTCAACTGAGTCAACTGTGAACTTTTTTGGAATCATTGCGTTAACCATGGGAGATTGTCTTCCGATTAGAACGGTTACCCTCTGGTAATCAACAATGGTTTGCTGGAAAATCCCGCATTAGTATATAGTTTGATGATTTTCACCATCTCTTTATGCATATAAACTTAGAATCTATTATATTACAAATTAATTATATATATACCCCTTAAGAATAACATGGAACAAAAACCGAGTTTTTTAGAAATTTAACATGGAACAAATAAATGGTACATTTAAATATGTCCATTTAGTTCTGGAATTTCCCAGCCGAAACCGGCGGCCGTCTACTGGAATCCCCTGGGCCCCCTGGCCGCCACTGCTTGCAATCGCCCGCCAGCAACTGGAGGTGGAAAAGGGCTGTCGTTACCTTGGAGGAAAAGCTGGTGGCTATCATGAATTATCCTAGTCTTGGTAAACAAGTGATTATAGAAGATTATATATAAATCAGCAAATAAATAAACACATAAAAATAAATAAACTACATAAATACATGCATAAATAGACAAATAAACAAATAAATAAAAATAAATAGATAAAAATAAATAAATAAATAGAATATATATATATATGGGTAAACTATGATATTTCACTAACCTAAACTAAGGCCATTTGAGGAAAAATCCATGATTCGAGTGAGGTCACTGTGAAGTCACCATAATTTAGCCAGATAAATATCCTTGATTATCCTAGCATTATCCGATGGACATCGCTAATAGCATTATATTTGAAATACCTACGATAAAATGCTTGAGGTCTTTCATGGTTTACCATCTCAAACAACTGATCAGTGGCCATGCAACAGGAACCGATTTATTGGAGGTACCTACGATATATAAGGTCTATCTTCGGGTCTCTGTAAGGGGTGATATACCCCCAATTTCTATGGGTTTTATAATATGGCACAGATTGGCACAGTATCTCCACTTTACGTATCTCAAATGGCCACTGAATTGGTTGATGATTCAATCTTGGATTTCATCCATGAATAATTTGAGACCAATCCGTAATTCATAATTAACGAACGGATATTTTAAACCACAAATTACCCTCTGGTAAACTAACATAGCTATAGAAAATCACCATCTTTAATAGGTAAATCAGCTATTTCTATGGGCCATATTTAATAGCTATGTCACAAATTACCAGAGGGTAGAATCATCATTCGAACTACGCTCCGATGTCATCCATGGCTAAGCTGGGAAATCCACGAACTAGCCATGGTGGATGTTCCCGCTAGCCATGGTTGATGACCGGAGAGTAATGATGGATTTTTTGGGCTTCACCTGCTGTTTTTGGAATGAAACGAAAAAACCCTGATTTTTCAAATGTTATTTTGTATGAAATGAGACACATCCACACTAAGTTGTGGTTGGTAACCCCAGTTTATGTTCAATGTTGACCACGAAAAGAATCTAGGAATTCACTCATATTCACTCCATAAGACTCCATAAAAAAACAGGAAATCAGGGGGAAATTCAACCAAAAATGGGACCCAAATCTAAGCGAAGTGATTAAGATGTCGTCCCAACCAAGTTGATTTGTCTTCATTTAGCCTCTGGCTTATTCAACATAGCTGTAGAAAATTGCCTTTTTTGATCATCTGATTTATAGATGAATTATATTGACTTATGGTGATTTACCGATGAAACGTAAAGCTTTTCCATAGTTCCGATATTTTTTCTTTTTAAACATGCACTCAGCGGCACTGCGCTCAACATACCCCAAGCATGTGTTTTTCGTTGGGAATTTCCACACCATTTAAAAGGGGTTATTAGCCATATGGTCGCTATTTTATGAACATATTGTGCTACTATTCTTTTTCACCATGTGTTTGTTTTTTTAAAGTACAACCATAATATAGTTTATTCCCATAGGATCCATGGTGCTGCTATATATGGTGCTCCATGAATCCCATCAATATACCCCAGTCATGTTAGCATATATACCAGCACCATGGATCCGTCATGGGATTGTACTAACTTCATCCCATTTTTTCTGGAAACTCCTCTGGGGCGCCGGCTGCAAGGCATTGCGGCGAGGTGCGGAGGCCTGCCGTTGGGAGCTGGTAATTCAACGTTGTTGCATGGGCCCAGTCGAAATAGTTGATTTACCCATTAAGAATCGTGAATTTCCATAGTTTTGTGGTAATTCAACATAGCCATTGAACATGGTCATAGAAATAGTTGATTTACCCATTAAACATTGTGTTTTTCCATGTTTTTTTGTATGTTTACCAGAGGGTACGACATCTGAGGCAGCCATTTCTGGTCATTGTGGATTGTGAATCTAAGATTGGGGTAAACACAAAACGTGAAAATCTTCATCATGCCAAACAAGAGTGATACATGTGGATAGAAAATCATGGAGAACAACTTCAACCAGTGATAGATGATGTGGACCCATGTGAGCAGTGTTCAAACCTTTGTCCTCCCTTTATTCAAACGGATTTCCCAGTTCATGGACTGTAAGAATCCCCTATATCTTGGATAGTTTGATCCCATATATATATAATATAATATATTATGTATATATATATATATCATATATTCATCAACCAACTATCATTTATCAGTTATATCCACTTATATCCCCGTGTTTTTTATGCTTCGAATCCCTAGTGAAATGACCATATATAGCCCCTAATCATCAACCAACCGGGCTTAGCCTCAGGGTTTGTGGTTTGAACCCCTCTTTAAAAAATGCGCGTCAGTTGGGATGATTATTCCCAATATATGGAAAAATAAAACATGTTCCAAACCACCAACCAGATTATGTCTTGGGGGCAAGCGTGTTTTCCGCCAAACCCATATCACATTCTTGGTTTTATTTAATGTTATATAATTATATATCCTCATTACATCCCATTATGTTGGCACTTGGTGAAATCCCCATATTGTTGGCTGTCTTACCGGTTCCATTCCCAGGCCAGGTACCGATTTATTGGAGGCTCCTACATGTAAGGCCTATGTAAGGCCTATCTATAGGTAAATTACCCTCTGGTAATTTAACGTAGCTATTGAAAATGGCCATTAATAGTGGATTTTGCCATTGAAAATGGTGATTTTCCATAGCTATGTTAAATTACCAGAGGGTATATTTCACTAACCTGAAACAATAAGGCTATTTGGGGATGATCCCCCGAATCCTAACCATGATGAACCAGGGTTCGTTATAATTTACCTAGAGGCCCAATGGAAGATTTCCCCAAAATATGGCCTAGCTCCTAGCTCCATGGGCCATCGACATTCGTTTCCCGATGGTTTTCTCCGCTGGAGGCGCACGAGCCACACTGTCCCGGAGCCTGCCCCAGATATCCAAAGGCGCTGTTGCGTCATCTTTCAGCAGACTCGTGGGGATAACAATGTGCCTGGGCCGGCTTTTGATACTTCTAGATGGGATGCTGACAATTGGCCTTATCATTACCCATGACGGATCCATGGTGCTGGTATATATGCTAACATTTGGGGTATATTGATGGTAAATGTTACCATATATAGCACCATGGATCCTATGAGTTATTAACGTGGGGCTACTTCGAATTCAACCACGGATTCCCAGCTTACAAAGCTGGTTTCCACCGTCACCAAGCTTTAAATACAAAAATGCCCCATGTTGTCCCAGCAACACATTGGGATTTCTTACAATGGGGCGATCTCCAAGCCAGTCTTCACATCACGGCCGCTTCAAATGGATGGAGCTTCAACGTCATTTTTCCAAGGTCCCTGATTTGAACCCACCAAAACCCTGCACTGGCCCCTGGATTCTACGGGTTTGAATAGGCATGGAAAAACGTCAGGACATCCGCTACCATTGGTGGCAAAAACATGTAAAACCAATCGGTTCCCGTCGATTTTCCTTCAACCAATCCTCAGCTTTGCACACGTGACAGTAGGGAATGTTCTGGTACTGGTGCATGACCTTCCAGAGATCATGAAAAAACGGAGGGAAAGAACTCCAGGCTAATGTGGTTTAAAAATACTAAACCCTAAATTCCCAATTTTACCATAAATAAATATGTATAAACCATGAAATTATGGGTAAACCATCAATCCATATGGCTAGTTCATGACATTGCTTTACCAAATCGTGGGGAAACAGCAAAATAGTCAATGGTAGCTGGTTTCAGCGAAAATGGGTCCGTTGTTGGACTCCAATTTTGATAGGTTCATAATGTTTCATCAGAATTTTCCAGAAATTTCCCATCATCAACCAATTCTATGGCAACAGGGGTCCCGGGGTCCCACTTGTGGGAGTGGTCAGGAGATGTCAGATGTCAGAGCGCTATGGCTTTCGGTGGCTACCTGGCAGCCTGGTATGCAATTGCTGTGAGATGCGTGGGCCTACCCCTGAAGATAGGTACCATCTTCAAGGATTGACCATAATTACTAGATAAATCGCAAAAACCATCCATGTCCAGGTCAATCTCTCCATTCTTGCTATGAAATCACCATGCTCCCCGACAACTTGGGCTTCATGTCGCCCTTCATAGTTCTTACCACCATGAGCAGTGCTGAATTCACCATCATTCCCAAATCTGTTGCGGTTTCTGGTGGCAGTCCAGGTTGTGAATTGCTTCCGGATTTCAATGATCGATGATGAAAAAAAAGGCCTTGCAAATGTGGGTTGTCTGCGGTTCGTAAGCAATGACCCACAATTCATATGGCCAAACATATGGTACTAAGTTAGTACCTCCATAAATTTCATCATGTTTGGACCCTGAAAGTCACATTGAGTACACCTCTGGTAAACTAACATAACTATGGAAAATCACCATAAATAACAGGTAAATCATCTATAAATGGTCCATTTTCAATAGCTACGTTAAATTACTAGAGGGTAACTGTCGTCACGGATTACATGCCCCATTTTTTTTGTGTCCAACGCTCCATTTTGATGAATCGCCATGATCTACCGGAGCCGTCTAGCCTAGCTAACACAAACTGGTTAGATATAGATGAACCCTTAAAAAATATGGGGCTTTCCTGCAAAATGTTCCTTAAACCAATCCATTGATAAATCAATTCATATCAAATCTGAGATATCTTAGAAATGCTATAAACCTATCTACTGCAGGCTTCTGGCCGGGCATTGCTCAATCTGTGCAAACTTCCAATCTTCCCAAACCTCCCAACCCACATCGCACCCCAGCGAAGAAGTGCACGTCGCACTCCGTCATGTAGGTGGAATGCGCCTATGGGATCTTCCGAGAAACACCCGGAGATGCACCATCGGTTGACGGTTAACTGACATTGATATTTTGGTGCCTTGGCACCATCACTGGGGCACCCCAGTTTGGGACCTCTGGAATCAAAGAAGTTGCCGACCAATCTTACTCCAGTTTTCCTGAACAAACATGAACTATAAGAATTAATTAAATATCTACGTATATCTATCATTATCTATCTATCAATTACAGATTAAATAACTAAATCTATATCTATAAATAACTATATCTATATCTATAAATAGAATGAACTATATCTAGATTTAATATCTCTTACTCGGAGGACCACCGTCCGTAACTTCGCACCTTTGCTCCTTGCTGTTCCAGGAAGCTGCGGAGCCTGCTGGGCGGTTCCGCCTTCGGTTTATGGGGTTTATGGGGATAACAACTACATGGAGGTTTCCGAAGAATGGGGGTACAAAGGGCACTTTTGAATCATTCATGTCATTTTCAGATGTTCCATTCCAATGCATTTTGGGAAACACCCATGACTACTGAACCCCCCATAGGAATTCTGAGTAAACCAACTCCATAACCACGCAACAAGTCATGATTTCACCAAGTACATCTGGGGATTCAGCTAGATAACCCAGCTGGCCAGCTCCTTCAACTGTAGATATCCAATTGTTTATTCCTAGTTATTACAGTTACAAACCACCTTAAGTCAATTGGAAGCAATCTTCTAGATAGGTACCCTCTGGTAAACTAACATAGCTGTTGAAAATCACAATTTTTAGTGGGTAAATCCACTATAAATGGCCATTTTCAATAGCTATGTTAGTTTACTAGAGGGTAAGTTGGCTTACAACTAGCTACCTCCCAGGCCTTGCCACGACGTCCCACTGGGCCCCGAACAGCATGGAGGGTGCCGTGGTGGCACGCCCCGCACGGTCCGCGCGGCTGGAAAGCTGGAGAGCCTGCAAAACATCATGAAGAATCAAAGGGCCCCCCACTTGTCAGAAAATCACTCGATTTTTTCTTATTTGTGGCTGTATTATATTACCCATAGGATCCATGTATGCTATACATGGTAACATTTACCATCAATATGCCCCAAATGTTAGCATATATACCATACATGGATCCTATGGGTTATATTACTAGGAGAACGAGGGTTTATCGTGATAAGACTATATCGGGCATATAAACATCAGTAAACAACTATATAATTGTTATCCACGGGGTAACTAGCTTAGCGGATATGGGGAAAATGATAACCTCTGATATGTGGTAATATTTAATATTATCTAATTCTATCCTACTATAAGAGCCTTTCTACTAAATTGTGCCAAATTAATTTAGATTAATGTGGGTACAACAATGTCATAAACCAGATGGGAATGGTAACCATAGCATTATTTATGGTATTTTCCGGGATGGTTTACTATTGTTTTATCATGGTTTATCCACATTATAAAAGATATATAGAAAATCACCAGTGAACAGTTGACTGGTGCATATCTCAGCTTCAGGCACCCGCCTGAATAATATCTTCAATAAGTGTCTTAAAGCATCTGAAATTGATAGCATAAATTTACCATATATAGTATATCATATATAGTATATCATATAATGTATATCATATATAGTATATCATATAATGTATACATAATATACATAATATATATATATGGGGTTTTCTTCAAATGGGGAATCCCCTGGGTCGAAGACACTCCGATTTTGTGCTCTTTTTTGTTGATCTACAAAGTGTATACACATGTCTGCTCCCCGAACTCAATGGAGGTTTGGTTCGCTGGGAACATCATAGGCCATGTTCCACTCCAGGATAGTTGACAGGCTGGGCTCTCTACTTCATCGGGATGTCCAGATTCTGCGTTTTTGTTCTCGATAATGGGGATAATAAATGAGAATTAGCTACAGGATGGGGCCCCCAAGATAGCTAAGTTGAGATATGGCTGTGGCTTAACCATGGTTCATGGTAGATATTTCACTAGGGTTAATGATTTTTTGGGGGTTTATAAACCAAACCTATAACTGGGGGGCACCATTCTGTATGGGGGTATACTAAATGGATACGATATATCCACCATAAATCCAATGGTTGGCCACTTATCGTTCCGGGCCCTTTCCTGGAAAATCGATATATAATTGGATTCCAAAACCCTCACAAAACATGCAAGCTTTCCTTTCATTGTCCAAGTCTCATCATCAAATATCTTGAATGCTAGTAGATGAATAATACCATAGCTGGGTGGTATGAACCACCCAAACATGGCTGGTTTGTGACATTGGTATGCAAACATTATTGTCGATGATTCATCGAAGCTTTCTTTGAACATTGTTTATGGTTAATTGCTAATTCATCATACTCTTTTCATGATTCCGTCAAAAAATATTCGGCAAATCAACAACACATTGATCATTTAGAGTGAATAAAAAACACAATTATAATATTTACAATGGATATGTTTATTAGATTCACCAAGAAATATGTGTGAAATCATTCACCAACACATCAATTCATATGATCACCATGTCCATGCTGGGACCATCCAGCGTTCAGAAGGGGAACGTCCATGGGGATGCCGATGAAAGCCATTTGGTTGGTTGGATGTGTCCGAAAAGTCATGGGGGTACCCCCAGTAATGCTTTCCATTCAAAAGTCATGGGGGCAGAATTCTTGGGCACCCAATGAACTCAGAGCTGGGCATTCCACCAGGCGTGCCGCCTCCAAATCCACTCCATTCACCATGCGCAAATTCTGCTGTGCACCCGGATCTCGCGCTGCCTCGAGAAAACTGGGGATTTGGACGTCTGGTCCGGAAAAAAATCCACGATGCATAATGCATTTGGAATTTGGAATGAAATCCAAATATGGATTTAGGGATGACAATCTGACAATCCAGCCCGACTTTCAGCAAAAGTAAGGAAACCTCATGGGTCCATGCTTTCAAATATGGACTCAGGAGTGAACTGGAATTTCAAACTTTCGAAAGCAAACATGTTCCGTCATGTTCCCAAACAATCGGAAAAACCCGGGTGCCTCTCGCACATGCTGAACAAAATTCAGCAATTCGTAGGCAGAACGTGTCTTCCTTGCGACGTAAGCAGGGCATGGTTTAGCGGACATCATGCAGGTCCAGGGACATGTTTGGTGATAAATCACATTGATTCATGAAACATACCATTGGATACCATTAGTTACAATTAATTCAGTTATGATGGTAACAAACATGTAAAAACAATGGTACATCAAATTGTTAAACAACTTGGGACCCTTGGTATCCAAATCAACACACTTCTCATAAGCATTTTTGTTTCACCCTAGGTAGCAAATTGCTTGAAGAATGCAAGCGCCTTGCCAGACGTGCTAGGTTTTCAGGTTTTGATTCTACCATTTTCAGCCATATTCCTTACATCTATGATTCTGTGTACATATATAATGAATATATATATAATATACAAATATGAATATATATATATATATATATTGTATATTGTATATATTGTATATTGTATATATATATTATATATGTATTATATAATATGTATGATATATATAAATATAATACATAATATATTATATATATAATACATGATATATATATATATATATTATATTATACATAATATATATACTATATATTATATATATTATACATAATATATATACTATATATTATATATATTATA
>Ga0126342_10008681_pt1 | contig 18215 bp, 15 predicted proteins | sample Cyp1metagenome_FD_92528 | JGI IMG/M metagenome (GOLD analysis project Ga0126342, IMG submission 92528) | Coral microbial communities from Lord Howe Island, Old Settlement Bay, Australia - Cyphastrea 1 metagenome | ecosystem: Host-associated > Invertebrates > Cnidaria > Coral ... | reverse complement strand
GTCTGTTTTCCTCTGACTGCTTGTGACGAGGTCTTGTGTTTACCTAGGTCGAGCTCTAGAGCCAGAACAGTTACATGGACAACAATGAACCTGAGGTATGATAGATCATGTACCTTTCAAGTATTTCTGGTGAATCAGGATTCTCAGTTCATGGATTATGAGAATCCCCACTACTATAGAAATAGTGGTAGGATAGTCCGGATAGTCCCCTACATACTGGAATCGTCGACAGGAATGTTGAATGAGCACATCCCAATCATCCCCCGGCATTTAATGCTTACACAAATCATATTAAGCCTCAACTTTATTGTTGACATCATATGTTTCATGGTTAAAACCCAATTGTTCCATGATTAAATCCAATGCTTTGCATGGTTGAATCATGTTGAATCCATATTTTTAATGCTTCATTATTCATGGTTAAATCCATGCTTTCCTAATTTTTGTTCATGCTTAAACTCCACCTTTTTGATGGTTAAATCAGTTAAATCCTCATTTTTCATGGTTAAACGGTTAAATCCCCATATTTCATCGTCAACTCAACGCCCCATTTTTCATGGTCCAATCCCCCGGTTGCTGGTTGACTCAGCACACCTCGATGGATGCAATCAACTCTTGTAGCATCGCCTCACGCAACTGCTGCAGCGCCGCCAGCACCGCTTCGTCCTGCAGGGGTTCAAGTTGAGCCACCCCTGGGGGGTTTCGTGGAATTTTGATGGGATTTTAATGGAGATAAATGGGATTTAATGGCGATTTTGGGATTTACATGGGATTTACTAAATCACAGTTTTGCTATCAATAACTGGGACATTTACCAACAATAAGCATTCATAACTGGGATATGAATAGCAAAACCATTCTATAATGGTCTATAATTGGAATATTTACCAATCATCCAAAGAATTATCCAATGTTCGTAAAGATTCCAGCACGGAGCATATGGGCACTACAACTGGGGAATGTAAGCCGGAAATATATGGAAATATGACATTTAACGATAAATTTAAGATCTAAGCAAGAAATGCCAAGAAAACTCCTGATTGATCGAGACAAAATGACAAAAACACATAATTACACACACGCATGCAAAGTTAAAACAAACTAAAATGTGGGAAACAGATGGAAACCAACAGAATGTGTAGGCATAAGCCAAAATCAGTACCACCAAAAGGATAATTTCATACTTTAATGAGTTTTAGATCATATTTGGATGTATCCAACGTGTGGACAAACGACAGATCCACAATTTTGCCGGCTGAGATCAACGTGTCTGGGACATACGACTTTTGGGCTGCTTTTATGCCTTTGTTGATTCGGATCTTTGAGTTTGATGCCAAATGAAGATATTCCAGGAACCTGACACGTTGGCAATCTGGACTCTACGGGGCCTGGCTCAGGTTAGCCGAGGTGCAGTAGCTTCTGGGAGTTGCAGTGATTGTTTTTGTTGCAACATGTTGCAACCATGATCAGCCGTGGTTCAAATTCATCTCCTCCAATATTCCTCCAATTTTTGCTGATGGGATTTTGTTCCCGCTCCCTATAGTTTTCCTGCACTTTCCCATGGGATTCCTCCATGGTTTCCGTTTTTTCACGCCCGGCCTCTTCGTTGCGCTGGAAGTTGCCGACCAAGTGAAGCCAGCCCGAAGGCAAGGACTTCTCGGCCACCTGCGATGGCGACTCCGAATTCGAGATGGTCATGGAGCTATTTGAATTGCAAATCTAGGTAAATACCCTCTGGTTATGTAACGTAGCGAACTGGGAAATACCCACCATTTTTAATGGGTAAATCATCATTTTTATCATCTATAAATGGAAACATTTTCCATAGCTACGTTAAATAACCAAAGGATAATACGCACATATCATTGTAAAGAATGCTAACGAATGGCAAATAACGAATTGAGTGTGCAGTACATGAATGATCTAATGGTACCCTCTGGTAACTTAACAGTTTGCTATTGAAAATGAAGCATTTATAGATCATTAACCTACTATACATTGTGATTTTCAATACACGTAGCTATGTTAAATTACCAGAGGGTAAATATCAGTGCAAAGAATGCTAACAAATGGTAAATAATGGTCAAAAACACGGTAAATGTTGTGGTAAATGTGAAGGTATATAAATATAATTACTTTTGGTGAATATGGTTGAAACAAATGTATGCAGTATACATATGTCTCGATAAAATCCGAGTGCTATCCTACTGTATGGATTACAATCATGATATTGCATAATAGTAGGGATATTCATGCTATTCATACAATTATAGTCAAGAATGAATAATATTATAATTTTGGTTGAAACTACAATCCATGGATGGTTTGGGTGTAACATCGCTGCTGATATCCCATGACTGTTTTGAACAATGTGAGTATATAGAGATATATATATATATACGTTGGAACACAAACAGAGACCACCTTTTGAGTCTTCACTTTGGGAGGATCTGGGAAAAACGGTTTTCCACTTATTTCTATCCGATTCTATCCAGTACAATACACGAATGATGCGAATCTAGCTCCAATTTCTGCGAATCGAGCAGTCACGACACTTACGAGTCGTCTCGCGGCTCGGTGCCTCCCGGCCAAGCACGTCGACGGCACGGGCGACCTGGCAAGCCAGGACTTGCAAACTCGCATCGGCATGAACATAACATCATAACATGTATATATGACAAATATTGGTCCATACATGGAACACACGCATATATATATATATATTATTATTATTATTTTTATTCTTATTATTATTATTATTATTGTTATTGTTATTATTATTATTATTATTATATACATACATCATAAGTCATACGAACCAGTTGTGGGATGTTGTGGGCACATTTGACTTGTGAAATCATATGAAATCATATGAAATCATGTTAATCTTCATTTTCGTTCATTTGTCATCCAACTCCACGCTGACCCGCTTACAGCCCGAAAACCAGGTCGCCTCTTGCAGCAAAACATCTTGCAAGGCACGAGCTTTCCGCAAACTGGCGCACGTGACCAACGCAGAGGTGATATTTAAGGGTAGTTGTTGACAGTTGTTGACATGGTCTTTGAAAACCTTACACGGTTTTCTGAAAATGTTTTTTTTAATGAATTTTTACCATCCAATTTGTGCTGTTTGTTGACGGCGGCAGTGAAGTTTTAAACTTTTGAACCATGGAGTTTTGGGGCACCCCATGTTCCAACATACCCATTTATTTCCTCCAGAAACAAAGTCAACATCCATTGAATCCATCAAGAATTGACTAAATTGGGCACCATTGAATCACCTCAAGTGATGTTATATAAAAGATGTTAAAACTCATGAATTGTTGACAGAAACACAAAGCTGTACACAGACGTCAGTCTTTGCATCACTGCAATGCAAGGACTTACGAGAAGCCTTCAGAAGCCTTCAGAAGCCACAATCAGACCATAAATTGCTACAAGAAAACAAATGGTAGAGGACATGATTGCACACTCACGTCTTGGGAAATCAAACTCATTTCCGAACTCAAATATTATATAATATATATATATATATATAAATGCATGTCTTGTGAGCTTTCTTCCTGGATAATCACGTTTGATTGTACATAATGTTGATCAATCAAATCATTCCGTTGCTAGTCGTAGGCCCTGCTTCAGCAAAGAAGAACTGCTATCTAGTCGGGGTAGCAAAGCCGTGCATCAAAATAGCTGGTTCTGTGGATGTTCATCGCCCCACAGATGGTTTCACAGGCCGAGGGCACAACAATTGGGATGGCAACCATAGGGGGAACCATCCATCCAACAACCGGAACCAGGTGGCAATTTCGTGATACCGTGATACTCACAAGTTTCTGCATGTATAACCAATATACATGCATGCGTATATACACATATACACAAATACACATATACATATTGTCATTCTATCTATCTATCTATCTATCCATTCATCCAATCCATCCAATCCATCAAATATATCCAATCTATCCAATCTATCTAATCCATCTAATCTAACTAATCTATCTAATCTATCTAATCTAATCTAATCTAATCCAATCCAGTCCAATTCAATCCAATCCAATCCAATCCATCTATCTATCTAATCTATCTATCTAATCTATCTATCTATCTACCTACCTATCTATCTATCTATCTATCTACCTACCTACCTACCTACCTAGCTAGCTAGCTAGCTAGCTAGCTATCTATCTATCTATCTATCTATCTATCTATCTATCTATCATCTATCTATCTATCCATCCATTTATCTATCTATCTATCTTTCTATCTATATATCTATATATCTATCTAATCTATCTAATCTATCTATCTAATCTATCTATCTAATCTATCTACCTCATCAATATATCTAATCAATCTATCTAATCAATCTATCTAATCAATCTATCTAATCAATCTACCTAATCAATCTATCTAAACAATCAATGAATCAATGAATCAATGAATCAATATATCTATCTATCTATCAATCTATCAATCTATCAATCTATCAATCAATCTATCTATCTATCTATTTATCTGTCTATCTATCTATCTAATCTAATCTAATCTAATCTAATCTATCTATCTATCAATCCATCAATCTATCAATCTATCAATCTATCAATCTATCAATCAATCTATCTATCTATCTATTTATCTGTCTATCTATCTAATCTAATCTAATCTAATCTAATCTATCTATCTATCTATCTATCTATCTATCCATCATCTATCTAATCTCATCTAATCTTATCAAATCTGATTTAAGATTATCTAATCTAATCTCATCTATCTAACTCATCTAATCTAATCTAACTAATCCAATCTAATCTACTCTAAATCTATCTAACTAACTAATCTACTCTACTCTACTCTAATCTAACCAAATCTAACCTAATCTAATCTATCTATACAGTACTGTACATGTAGTTCCTCCCTGATGTTAAAATCAACCCATCGCCTTCGCAGAGAAGACCGCAAGTCCTCTGCCAACTGGCCACCTGCGTGGGCCCCCAGTGGTCGAAATGACCAGCCAATTGGGGACAAAATCCATTGCACTCGTGGTTTCCAAGGAAACACATTGAGAATACATTCAGAGAATCCGCAAAACCTGGAGAAATTGGGAACATGTCAGGTTTTTGAGCAGCAAACATGTGGATTTCGACACACAAAGATGGGGTTTGACCGTGACGAAGAAGAAAAACAGAATTGACTGCATAGGTCCCCAAATTTTCACTGAAATTTGGCAACCCAGAAACCTATCATTATCCAATGATAAAATACATATATAATTGATTATAATTATAATTAATTATACATATCCATGATGCTGTACCTCTTTAACGGCTATCTCAAATATTGTCTGCGAGATCACCAACTCCGTGGTGCGCAACAGCTGTCGAGCTCGACAAAACTGAAGGCTGCAACTGCTGGTACTCAAGAGCTGGTGATGGGTCGCAAGATGTCGCAATGAGCTATCCAGACGTCTGAAGGTTTACATGACCAAACCCTGCATAGATCCTTGGGGTTTAGCACGTCTTGACCCAACTCTCAAGAATCCATATCCATCCACTGCAGGTTAGGCCTCCAATGCTTCCATCCTCTGCACGGTCCTTCGCGAATCACGCATCGCAATGACGGGTGCTATGTGTTTCAAACATATGGAACGTGTATATGAACATCCGAACAAGATCGACATATTATATGTATATATATATAATTATATATATATAGACATGTCTCAAAAAAGGATAGAACCTCTCCATTGGATGAGCATGACCATCTGTCAAAAACACACAATTCGAGTTTGTGAGAATGGAAAACATGTGTTCCAACTATGCAAAACTTGACATCTCAAGTCTGAGTGGCATTTCTGGATGCTTACAATCCCATCCCCCTGATATTTAAGACCCCCCTTAATGGTCCCAAGTATGTGGAATTTTTCCCTACGAAATCCCAAAAAATGGGACATCCACAAAATGTCCTGCACTACTCGTGTCAAACCGCGAAGCAAACTGAGCACCTTCATGGTGCCGTGTGAAATGGATGATATGGAGGGGGGTATCCCCATTTTAGGAAAATTCTATATAAATTCATAGAAACAATATAAATATAAGGTACCTCCCCGAAAAAAAAACGACGCTTTTGAGGTCGCAACGCTTTTGGGACAAATTACCCTGTTCAGTTTGAGTTCCAGTGGGGGTACCATATATATATATACACATATGTGTGTATTAATTGTTGTCTTACTGTTGAACCCAGGTACTTAGAGCAATTTTGTCACCAGAAGTGTTTGCAAACGTTTGCAAACGAGTCCAGGGGGCCAAGTACTTAGACTGGCTCAGGATTCAAGATTCAAGATTCAAGATTCAAAAAAAACTTCTTGAATCCAGAAACTCTCCTGATCCTAGCCCCGGGATTCAAGAATTTTTTTTTTGGATCTTGAATCTTGAATATCGAATCCTGAGCCAGTCTCGTTTGCAAACGTTTGCAAACGCTTTTGGTGACAAAATTGCTCTAAGTACCTGGCCCTCTACTCTAGCGGGCCAACATAGCGCTATGCTCTCAGGTACTGCATGCACTTGGAATATTAAAGGTGTAGTAAGCGACATTTTTTTTTAAATGAAAACACAAGGTATTTAAAAGATATACTAAAGATATATATATATATACATATTAATATATTATATAGATTCGTGGCCAGACTGGAATATTACAGGTATACTACAGGTATGTTAAATTGTATATTAGAGGTGGATTAGATTGTATACTAAAGGTATTTTAAAGGTATTTTCAAAGTCAAACACATGGTATATTAGAGGTAGATTAATGGTATATAAAATGGTATGCTAAAACCATATTACATCATGTAGTAATGGTATATCAAATGGAATATTAATGATTCTAACATGGCAAACTAAGTATAGATTGTATATTCAAGGTTTATTAAAGGCAAACTAAATGGTAAGTAAAAGGTGTTTTAGAGACATAGTGGTATTTTCAAGGTCAATTAAATGGTATATGAAAGGTGTTTACCTTCAAGGTATACTAAAGGTGTAGTAAACGACATTTTTAATAGTATTAATTAATGGTATATCAAATGGAATATTAACGGTTCTTAAATGGTAAGCTAAGTATAGATGGTACATTAAAGGTTTGTTAAAGACAAATTAAATGGAACATATAAAGTATGCTAGAGGTAGAGAGGTATCCTAAAGGTGTATTAAAGATGTTTTCGTGGCCAATAAAATGGTATATCTAAGGTAGATTAAATGGTATAGTGAAGTTTTATGCATTGGTATTTTCAAGGCCAATTAAATTATATATTAAAGGTAGCTTCATCGTTATCCAATGGAATGCTACAGGTATATTAAATGGTATGTTAAAGTTTTATTTTTATTTTTATTTTTTAAGATGGTATTTAACAGTGGATATTGAAGGTATGCCAAAGGTTTACTAAAGGTTTTTTAAAGATATGTTTATGGTCAATTCACTGGAATATTAAAGTATATGGAATCTATAATGAAGCTATATTCATTGTAGATTAAAAATGCTGATCAATATATTGTTCTTACTCTGTTGCATCAAAAACATAGACATATCCAAAATGTTAGAATCTGGTGTTTTTGAAAGAAATACTGTATGATTGAAGGAAGGCTTAATATATATTAGTTTGAAAGGAAGACTGCACTTCTTCAGAAAAAAAAACACTGCATGTTTAGAGGAATGCTCTATACTTTGTAGGGGTACTGTTTCTTGAACGAAGTCATACTTTGTCTGGAAGGAAAATTGCAGTTTATGAATGAAGTTGCATTTTTTCAAGCATGGAAAGGAACGCTGCAATTAAAAAAAAAAAATGCTTCCTTCAAGAAATGTTGTGCTTTCTGACCTGAGTATGTGCTCATCCTTTTTGAAAGTAATAGTGTACCTACTTTGTTTTTGCAAAAGGTTCCCAACAAATACTACCTCTTTGACATCAACAAAAAGCTGAAAATGGTGGATCTTTTGGGGGGTAGCTATATGGTACCCCCCCCCCAAAGATCTACCATTTTTGACCTACCTTTTTGAAATCTTGTGGTTTGGGATGATACATGTCTGCAATCCCTTCAAATCCTTGCAGCCCTACGACACCCATTGCCAACTCTCAAAAACGTCGGTTTTTTTTTGGGGGGCTAGCTAATATAAAATAGGGAACACATGGGAACACTATGAAATATACTCTTATCAGGTTTTCTCCGGACATATATTATTGCATATTGTGGCATGGAATCTGTTGATAAATTCAGCTAGAAAATCAACTGACATCATACTGTTGTCCATCTGATTCATATGGTCGGAAAATGGGGACCGATTTTATGGAATGCAGAATCTCTGATCGTCTCAACACTTCCAACATGGAATACTGAACGAACATATTTCTATGGTTTCGTTTCATCCCCATCAATTACTGTATATCATCCAGTCCAAAAAAAACGTCAACTATGATTCTCTTAAAGCAACCGCACGTAGGTTTTTGTAGGGGTGGAACGTCAAAACACATCACATATCCTGCAACCCCCAGGATCTTGCCAGGTGATGGTCCATAGGTATGCCAACATATTCCCAACTCCAAATCGATATTCAACATCTTCCGAAAACCAACTGGCCATCCCACAGAATATAATGGAAATTAATGGAATATCATCAGCATTTCAATCTCATCCCAGACTTTTTCTCAGTCGCAACGAGTCGCAACTGGGCTTCTCTCCCGCGCCTGTTGGGTGTCTGGAACCCCCACTTTGCTTCCCGCGCTTTTGCCGTACAAGACGCTGCGGATCAGCACAGCCTCAAAGCATCGCCAGAAATTTGTCTTGGGGTGCAATCTTTGGTATCAATTGGCCGATAGAACTGGGCATCTGGGGCATTATCAAACTTTATTATATATTTATAGGGGTATGGATCAATACCTATTAATACCATTTTTAGGGGGTTATTCACATCCATAAATCCCAGCTATTTTGATGTGAACTACAGGGGTACTATTGGTCTTGACACACTGCCATAGCATTTTATAGCATCTTTGAACAAAACACAGGAAATCATGAATTATTCTAGGGGTCCACCGGGTCAACGTACTGCCGTTGGTTCATCGCATCTGGGGTCCATTGGGGTCCCCTGCATCCGCGGCCTTAGCCCTCATGGCCCAAGAGGCCAGGTACCTGGGAGTCGGAGGATTTCCCCAGCCCCAAAGATTCGTTTCACTCACTGGGTTGGTTTAGGGGAAAATTTACAGGACACCCCCATATTTAATGGTAAAAACCATGGTTTCCTGTAGATTTTCCCTTAAAACCAATCCAATCATTCACGGGTTCTTTTCTACATACGTTTTTTTTTTCCACGCACGAACAATAGGTCAAGAGTTGACAAATCTGCAATGGTCCATGACAAATTCTGACTATCACAATCACGCTTTGAAGATGACTACTTGCTCAATCAAACGCGCTGATTTTACTTGTAGATCTGCAAATGTACATGTGTTTCCAAGTGTTGGATTTGCTTGAGAGGCCCTGCACAGAAATCGAGTGATCCCCACCCTAACACATTGTTCTAACATTGTTTCTGGCATATTGTCTGGAAGTATATATGGGACATATAATCATAATATTATATATATACAGTAGTATAAGTACATATAACATTATAAATATGCTGACATTCTACCTATATCTACCTGACATTCTATCTGACGTACTTCCTGGCATCTATTCTGACATTCTTTCTGGCATTCTATCTGACATCCTACCAGGCATTCTATTTGACATCTCTTCTGACATTCCATCTAAAAATATCTAAAATCCTATTTGACATTCTATGTGACATCTTGCACTTGCAATTGAGGTCCCGCAGTGCCCACTGAGATCTGGTTGAGGGCGGAGTCCGATGCGGGAGGTGGAGAGGAGGCGGAGGAAGGTGGGCGGCATGCAGCTTTGATAAAATCTAGAGACCCTCACCTGGCAGGTGGGGAAATATTCCATGTAGATTCACCAAATGGTGGATTTTCCCTTGGGACCATAAGCACCACCGTCAGCGATGGATGTGTTGCATTCGGTCTGCTTGCAGTAACGTCCAAGGGAAATTGCAAACTTTGTAAGATCCGATCTACTCCAGCTACTCACTGATGCCATGCATGATGCATTCATTCACAAATTCTTAACCTATACGGCCTATACACATTGCTTTTGCACTAAGTTTCTCACTTCTTATTTGGACTTGTGAGAAAAACACACTATGTATATCATCTATATTCATTTATTCATTTATTGTTATTTTTGTTTTTAATAGTTATATATATATACTTTTATGAATATTATATGCCCCATTTACATCCATTTACAGACATATGCAAGTAAGGTTTGATCCACAGCACCAAACACCAGCAGCTCTTCCAGGGTCCTGGCGGATAGCAGTCCTCCACGATCCGATAGTTGCGATCCAACCGCAGGCCATGCCCCTGCCACAGAAAAGGGGGTTTCCATAAATGGGGCTACCCCAATAGCTGGATGGTTTATTAAACTATGGACTTTCCTGTTTTATGGCACATTGCTATTGTCTCATCCTCATCATCATCATCATCATCACCACCATCACAATCATCATGACCTGACTGGTGACCATCCGGAGCTTGCAATTCAAAACGCTCGGATGATACTCTATTTCAATCCAATGGATCTAGCACAAAGGATCAAAACAAGCGATGTCAGTTGTGCCATGTTCTCATGACTGAGATTTTTGAAGCCAGGTGCAGTTATAATGGCGCGTCATTGATTTGTCTTTTCAAGTCAGTCCACGGCTCAGTTGCTGATTTTGCGGGTTTCCATGTGCTTGAAGTGTATCTGGTATTTAGTTTTCCATCCAAGGTCTTTGAATTCAATGCCATCCACTGCTCCAAGACTATTATTGCCCAAGGTACATCGCCATCAGAGGCGAAACAACCCAAGAACCGGAATGACAATGTCATCTCTGAACTGTTCAACTCAAATTCAACTACAAACGGGACCTTGTTCATAGATATATCAGCATAAACGAAACCGAGCCTGATGGGCATTGTAAAATGCTTTTTTGATCTTTTTTGTGCTATCTCAGCCACTAGGAAAACTGAATGACTACCCACTCTCCCCAAAATCTTTTTCCAAAAATTGCTGAATCACCCGGGTTTAAAAAGGCTGCCCCATGGCATCATGACACCCCTGGGGTCCCCTGGGGATCCCTGGGAGGGCTTCACCTCCAGAATGCTGAAACAACGCAGGATGTAGACAAAAGCTGCAGGAATCTGCCCGATGCTCCTGATGTTCATTTTTCGAGAGCTGACGTTGAAACATGTTGAAACTACCAATTTATGTTTGGCCCCTTTTTTGATGGAAGAGTATAGGATAGGATACCAATAAGTAATAAGATAAAGGCTTGATGTCAACAAAAAAGGATGTCATTGTGGCATTGATATGCATCGATGTATGACAATGTATGATCCACACCCTAAAGCGAACATGGAATCCAATAGCAAATCATCTTGGAGACCCCATGTTGCAGGTTCCATGATAAGTTCAAGAGGTGCGCAGTAGTGTTGGCATTTTTGAAATTGAGACCTGATCGTGGGGCAACTAGATTTCTTCAGCAACATCATGTTGGCCTATGTGTAAATTCGTAGCTATGTATATAGATATGCGTAGATATGCAAAAAAACTCTGGTCCCCATTCACAAAGCCACGCCTGGTTTTTGATCGATGTTTCACCGCGGCTTGCGGTAAGGTCTTGATTGAAGCTACTCCTCCGTTTTTTTGTTGGTTATGCCTCAAATCAACGTTTATATCATATATATATAATTATATATATATATTATATACACACCATATTATCCCATATTATCCCATATATATAGTTTATGGCCTAATGACCGAAAATGGTGGCCGTTTTGGCTTTTGCCCAAAATGATCCAAAATCATTGGCTGTCTTCAGGTTGTCAAACAAGTTAGTAAGGTAACATCAACAACGTAGTCGGAAGTTGTTATGACCAAGGACGTGACTAGCCAACCCCACCATAATCAATCCATGTAAGTTTCAAACCTGACTTGAAGATATTCAAGGCATTTCAAGGCCATGAAATTGATGAGTGTTCCATGGTTTTCCACTAATTTATAGTGACCTTTGCTGATGTTTTTCTCTTTGGAGGTATCCAGCTGAGAGCCCGGTCCCGTATTGCTGCTTGATCTTCCCCAGCGCAGGCAGCACCTGATTGCATCATGGCCCCGTGGTCCCACCATCCCAGAATTTGTGATGATTTCCCATGATGTACTTTGATTTACCACTGGTTGGTGGTTTGAACCCCTCTGAAAAATATTATATAGTCAATGGAAAGGATTATCCCATATATTATGGAAAATGAAAAATGTTTGAAACCACCAACCAGACCAGTTAAACATTGTTCCTTTGGTAACATTTCCACGTCCATGTGTCCACTTGAGGAACACGGCCTGGAAAAAATGCCTTGACAAAAATGTAGGAGTAGCTAGAAGCGAGCTGGATGTTGTCCCATAAATTGTAAAATGGCAAGTGTCAATGAAAGTGGACCACCAGTGAAACTAGCTACAGCACGAGAAAAGATATGTTGTAAGCTCAGCTGTTCAGGGCAAATGAGTGGTCTTGCCAGTGTTTCTGTTAATCTCACGGATGATTATGCCCCTCCCCCTGCAACTGGATGGCTAATAATGCCTAAACATGTCTAAATTTGATAGGACAGCAGACTTAATTTCACCCACATTCATTTCTCCTTCGGAAAACATGGTCCCTGCACTTTTTAGTGAACAGTAAATCGCACCAAAGAATCCACTCCTGAGTGGCGGGCGTCTGCAATGCGTTGCTGAGCCGTGCCGCCTCGGAAGGACATCATGCCGCAAGGTTTCTTGGTTTTCTATTATTTCGTTAATAATTCCTGTCCCATATGTTTTTTTTTGTCGATTTGCGCTTGTTGTCCCAATGTTGTCTTGATGATCTAGATGCTATTGATTAATATATACAACACATAATCCCTTCCCTTAATATCAACCCACCCCATAAACCATGGTTAAGTGAGGTTTGGGACTGTAGACTGTGGGTGTTTGATATGAACGTGGGATGATACATTACGTGGGATGGGATGTAATGTATCATCTGGTATGTTTGAGCAGGGGCGCGTAAATTGAACACATATTTTGAGATTATATTATTATTATTATATATATATATATATTTGTTTTTTCCCCAATAGCTGGTTGATGTGAACATTTACCAACACCCTGTTAGATATTATTTTTTCCCAATGATAGTTGGCTGTATGTCCCATTGTCTCCCTGTTTTTATCTCTAGTTTTATCCCCACTATATCTTCGATAATCATACAATTCTACCAATGCCCTGTTGATATCCCCATTTCTAATCTTTTAAACTATTTTAAATATTGTAGTGTTTTTTTACCTAAAGTATAACAGTAATTATAACCTATCTATGCCATTTAGCCTTTCCCTAACGTCAAAAAACGAGGACAAGTAGCAGCAGAACAGCTCTCCTATCCGTGAGGTCCCAGGCCCAGCAGCCCAGCAGCCCATCAGCCCATCAGCCCCCAGGCTCCCGCACCCGCCGCCAGGCTCTGAAAGACGTCACTGGAGAGGCGTGGAGGGGTGAGGGAGACGACGGTGGCTTAACCAACAGAAATGCTGGTAAAATGGGTGTTGATTGGATTAAATGGGATATACATAATTATATAATATTCAATGAGAGTTTGCTATTCATGTACAATAACAGTTGGATAATATGGGGATAAGATGGGGAAATCAACTATACAAGGACATACATAGATATTATAATATAATATATATATATTATAATATATATATATATATAACATGGGATGATATGGGGATAAATCATGACCAATCAAATCATTCCATCCCCCGTTCATATTGAACACCCGCAAGACAGCATGGTTCAATAGGGGATGTAGCCACAGATTACCAAAGAATGGGGGTGTCTATATAATATGAACGGGGTTGGAAAATGGTTCACTAATAGAAAATGGTATATACGCAATATGGTGCCAATATCATTTTTCTGAATGTTCCCAAATACATATAATCATCGTATTTGACTACTGGAAAAATCCCCAAAAAGTATGAAGAGGTTATGACCAGTTTTGACCTATCCCCCATATGATTCTTGGTAGTTAAGCATAGGTGCATTCTGAACAATCACACGCACAGTCGCCATTACTCTCTTACAACCACTAGTTCATAATGATCAATTGGAGTGATCTGGTTGTTGTTGGGGTTTATGTACATCTTGACAAATTGTAATAATTCACTAACCTCAAATAATGTTATATTGGGATAGGTGTCGCTGCTACCCGTCATTCCAGTGAGGTCGCAGTGAGGTTGTTATCACTTTTCAGTGTATATATATATATATACATATTGTATATAAAATTATGTATACATATTATATATATATATATACATATTATATACATATATACATATTATATATATATATACATATTATATATACATATTATATATATACATACTATATATACACATATTAAATATTATATATATACAAATTATATATATACATATCACAAATATATGTATATATGTAAGTATGTATGTATATATATATGTATGTATAAGTGTATGTATACGTGTATGTATATATATATGTATGTATATGTATATGTATGTATATGTATATGTATGTATGTATGTATTTGTATGTAAAAGTAAGTATGTATATGTATGTATATGTATGTATGTGTATGTATCTGTATGTATGTGTATGTATGTGTATGTATGTGTATGTATATGTATGTATATGTATGTATATGTATGTATATGTACAGTATGTATATGTATGTATATGTATGTAGGTATGTAGGTATGTATGTATGCATGCATGCATGGATCACTGTTGGAGGATTATCCCAGTTACAAGCGAGCGGAGCATCATGGGATGTTTGTGTCTGAAGATGTGGTGAAAATGGATGGATTTCCCGGTGGATTTTGCACCGGACAAACCCAGATGGGTGTTTCTTAGCGTGGGGGTTTTCCCAAAAAAAATCCAAAACATGGTTTCGAAAAATACAGGTCGGTCTATGTAACTTTGGATGAGAGTTGCCCCGATTCGACACTAAACTCCCAGTTACTGGTATTGACCCATGGTACATCATGGCACCCTTGCAGGAGAGTTGCTGATGTTGACATGGAAATGGTGCCATGGGTGAGCACATCAAAGAAGAATGAAGCCAAGCAATAGATCGTCTAGGTATATTTACTTTCATCGGAGTGGCCAAAGGCATGTAGAAATACGTCTTGATTCTTGAAACCTCTTTGTTTTCCATGGCCTTATAACATACCACATCACACCACATCACATCAAATCACACAATCTCTTATTGCTTCAACTTCCTCCACCATCTTTTCCCAAGATGAGTTTCCCATCCTTTTCCATAGTTTTCCCATAGTTTTCCCATGGCTTTCCCGGCTTTTCCTCCTCTTTCTTCACCTTTACGGATCTGACCTGATGGACCTGGCCACCTTCTCCTCCTCCATGGCTATCATGCCACGGGGCGCGATGAAGCCCATCGCGACCTGAAACACAACGGGTTCCAGCTATTGATATTCGCAGATTTTTATAGCGACGGTCATCTACATATAACACATATATATATATATTGTATATAACAAAGTCTGTAATTGACATGAATCTGTGTATTCATTTAAAACATGATGTGCATGTCGATAGTTAATATTTGTGTATATTACCATGTTTTATGTGGTTGTTGGATGTTGTTGGTTGTGGAACACCATGTATATGCTGTAAATAGATGCTATTGAGATGGATTATTGTCAGTAGCGAATATACAAATGCAAATATGTGGTTATGAGTGTTATAGTCTTGTAATATCAATATAATGTCAGTAGTTCTATGTATATAGCCTTTAACTTCGTTCATATTCATCACCATGTTGCTATAGCTAATCATTAGTTCAAAATTTATAACTAAGATGTGGATTACATACATGTATATATATACATATATATATATTTATATATAATATGTATAGACATAAATAAGTTCGGATATGTGCACATAAATGACGTCAATATATAATACTTTGTGAGTGTGTATATATATAATATATACAGTATATGTATGTCTTCACGAATGGGTATTATTCACCTATATGACCATGCTTGGGTAGTGTTTCCTGATATTCGATGTCAGTATCTCCGCTAAAGCCACACCGATGCTGTGGCTGTGGCGGTCGCAGGACATGTTCGAAACTGAGTCCATGACCAGGTCTGCCGGGATGGCGCTGTAGTCATTGGCCAAAATATGGGCAATCTGAGGCGGAGCGGTGAGCCATGGAGTGGTGCCATTCAACATTCATAGGACTGTAACCAAGATGTGGTGATGGGTCAAAATTAAAGACCTGGGGACCACAGATCTTAGTCTATAGTTAGTAATAACCATCTAGTATTGGGGTACCTAATTTTGACTCATACCCATGTCTTAAGCAATCAAGAGAGGGGTATCTAGCATCACACTGACAGGTGAATATTGGAGCCGATCCATTTGGAATTGATGTTATAAGCTTGTATAAGCTTAATATCATCTAAATCAAGAGGCTCAATTTCACCATATGAAGGTTTCACTGGGGGTACCCCCAAATCATCCATTTTAATAGGATTGTCCGCGGATTGTCCATTATAAACAATCCAGCTATAGCAGCTATTGGGGTACCCCCATTTATGGAAACCCATGGAAACCCCCATATTTCCACCAGCTTTCAATGGCGTATCGCAGAGTCTCCCGGCGTATCGCAGAATTTGCTGCCGCAGAGCTTCACTGATGTCGGCCACAAGCCTGGGATTCAGGGCCGATGGAGATGATGTAATGTTTTTGAAGCCCTGGCTGCCATAAACCTATACATTTAGGGATGGTTAACATAGGGCCCATCAAAATGGTGATGGCTTGGGAATTCCCCTATTGTTGCGGTTTACCCCTATGAAAATACGGTATACCAAGTTGCAAATACAATGGACACATAATGTGGATGCTTGTGGACGATTTTCCACAAATATTACCGATCCTCTGGGTTGAGCCACCCGCCCAAATATCAGGATGAAATTGGATTGAATGCAAGCAAACAAATTAGATAATCAATATACCAAGAACCATCAATCATTGAACAAATCGTAATCAGTCGGTTGGTGGAGGATCTCTAACATTTGACCACCAGAAACTAGACCTAGCAGTGGCCGGTTGGTGTTGTTGCCCACAGCATTCTGGATCGACCGTCTGGTATCTCCAAAATATGTCAAATTATTACCCTCTGGTAATTTAACATAGCTATTGAAAATGGCCATAGAAATAGTGGATTTACCCATGAAACATGGTGATTTTCCATAGCTATGTAAACGTTTACCAGAGGGTATATAAGTTGAAACATGTTGAAAGCTAGAAGACTGCTCTGACTAACAATTTCACAATGTTTGGCTTATTGGTGGGGTGAATTCGAGGAGAAACTACAGGCTATAGCGGCTATAGTACTATAGGACACTAAAATGAATTCGTCTCATCAAATCAAACATATTCAAATGTCAATGTGTCGATTACCGGTCTACTTGTATACCAACATCCAGGATCATCCAGGCCACAAACCTTCAAACGACAGGTTGTTTAGGAGTGACCGTACGTCATCCAACCCTTGGAACCGCGACTGGTAGCCCTTCGGCAATCAAACATGGCTTGCTGGGACTCCTCCAGCCAAAATTCGATGATTTTCCCATGAACACCTTCATTGTGGAGGATTTTCCCATTGGAAACCTTCATCTATGGACTATGGATATATGATATATATATATATATATATGTAAGTATATATAATTATATATTTATTTATATACATATCGATTACTTTTTTCTCATATTTTCCCATTGAGCCGTCCATTTCGTTCCATGTTTGATGACACCAAGGGCCAAGGATAACCGACTTATAACTCCACGTACATGTACCAAGCACAGATCCAAGGGACCCCCAATCAATGATGACCAGCACGCCGTCCTCCCGAGGTTCGTTTCAAGCCATCCAAAAACTGGTGATGACTTGGGATCGTGATGCGAAAAGGATGGATTTACTACGCAAGTAAATATTATATATAT
>Ga0126342_10008680_pt1 | contig 18216 bp, 17 predicted proteins | sample Cyp1metagenome_FD_92528 | JGI IMG/M metagenome (GOLD analysis project Ga0126342, IMG submission 92528) | Coral microbial communities from Lord Howe Island, Old Settlement Bay, Australia - Cyphastrea 1 metagenome | ecosystem: Host-associated > Invertebrates > Cnidaria > Coral ... | reverse complement strand
TACACTACAAATACAACTACAACTACACAACTACACTCCACTACACTCCACTACACTCCACTACACTAAATTACACTACACTACACTACACTCCACTACACTACAAATACAACTACAACTACACTCCACTACACTCCACTACACTCCACTACACTCCACTACACTAAATTACACTACACTACACTACATTACGCTACACTACACTACACTCCACTACACTACACTAAATTACACTACACTACACTCCACTACATTACACTACACTACACTCCACTACACTACAGATACAACTACAACTACACAACTACACTCCACTACACGCCACTACACTCCACTACACTAAATTACACTACACTACACTACACTACATTACGCTACACTACACTACACTCCACTACACTACACTAAATTACACTACACTACACTACAACTAAAACTACAGAACTACACTCCACGCCACTACACTCCACTACACTAAATAACACTACACTACATTACGCTACACTACACTACACTAAATTATACTACACTACACTCCACTACACTACATTACACTACACTACACTACCTTCCACTAAACTTCACTACCGCCTGACCTCCAAAAGTGCGGCATCATGACCTGGACATCACTGAGTAACATTCTTTTTTACTAGTAAAGTTGCATCAACATATGCAGATTGTTGTCACAGATCATTACACACCGGAGGCACCGCCGGCTGGTTCACGTCCTCGCGTCCGACGGATGGTGATACGGCCTTTTGCCAGGCGTCATTTCCATCAGTGAATCTGAATCGGCTTTCTGCTTCGGGCCTCGACGAACATGCAGTCAATCCCTGCAGCGCATTGATTTCTTTCACGCGCATGTCACGAACAGTTGCCTCGTTCATTCCAAACGCAAACACACGAGAGACCGTAATCACATAGCCCTTGTCCGCCAAACGAATGGAGCCCACCACATACCGCGGCTTCCCATCGCCCATGTTGCACGCAAAGATGTCAGCCATGTTGCACAAAGCTTCGGTGCTGAAGGCATGCTTATCGGGATCACAGAGAGACCACCTTGCTATGCCGAACTTGGACCGCTCCCGGCATTCCTTCAATGGCCTGCGGTTTCGGCTTGTCAAGGGCTGCGACAACCATGCTGACCTGCTCCGGCATGGATTTTCTGGGCTGATGTTGCATTCCAGCTGGAGAGACAAGAAACTCAGTCACGGATGCCGCGGGCAGCACATGCCCCATCCGCACCTGGCGACGAGGAAGGAGACAGGTACACAAAAAACCGTCAAAATTTTTACGCTGGTGCGCGGTGGTCCCCACCGCAACTCTTCCCGACACGCCGGGCACAGTGCCGCCTCGCTCACTATGTCATCTAAATTGGTAGGAAGGACTTGACACTCCACACTTAGCACGCCACCTTCTTCCATATTCCACAGTCTACGGTGCACTGGTATGGTAACAGGGGAAAAATGCACAAGACTGTTCAAATATAAACTGTTTCAGAAAAGTGTTCTGCGTGACTGCATATCCATGTGTTTCGACATCTGTACCATTAACATACGTGTGAGCATTCGGGTTCGTGGGCTGCATCTTGTTTGACAGATATGCAACATTATGTAACTATCATACAAGATCATGGCATAAAGTTAGATGACCTACAAACCAAAAGTCAAAAAAGAGAAGTTTGTGGTCGGAGATCATTCTCCCCGGCACAGCAAGTCAGAAATTGGGTCAATCCCAGCCCCTGCGTCAATCGCATCAAGGCCCCAGTCCCACGATTCCCATGCGCCTGACGAAGTTTTTCGCGCAAATTTTGCAGAGAATCGTTCGCTCGTTTCAGACCCGAATCCGTCAAGTAGGTCCGCGGGGATTTTTCCTGCGCTTTGTCTGAGACAAGTGCCCAAAATTGAAAGGATGGAACCAGCCTAAAAACCAGCGAAATCGACATCTTTGTTCCAAATCTGACGGAGCCCACCAACTTGTTCACACCACGAAGTGGGAGTAAATGCTGCTCAATTCTTTCTTTGTAGTGGGAAGCGGCAACTGAAAACACAAGCATGTTGGGAAAAGGCTACGCATGGCTATTCCACACCTTTGAAACCAATTCGACTTTTTTTTTGTGAAACGCTTCAATGGAGCACGTTGCTGCAACACTCTTGTGGCACACTTTTTTGGGGCAATCCTGAATCCTGAAAGGTGCAAAACGATCGAAAAGCATGGGTGTCCCTGTATCCCTCTATTTTTATCAACCAACCACGATCACTTCTACAGTATCATTCCCCTTATCAAACAAGCATATTTTATCATATTTTATCATATTTTTGTATCCCTCTATTCATCAACCAAAAAATGGGTTTGTCTCAGAATACAGTACCCCAAATATCGCGACTAATCATCATTTTCCCCATTAAAATTATCATCTCGGAGCCAAATCTGAATTTGTTCGACAATACAAACAATATTTAATTGCTTCTATGCATGAAATATGACCCTGGCCTCCACTAGGTCGCCCGTTTCAGACAAGCAATGGGGCGGCTTGCTGCAGATGCGGCAGAGGTCCGCATCATTCCGCGGCGCGAAGGCCATGGCTTCTACCGTTGGATGGGCGCAGCGCAGTAGGGCATCACCTATGGCTAGAGTTAAGGCTACCTATACTTGAAATAGTAAATGATATAGGATAGGTTCATACTATTTACCCATAGTTGAAATAGTAAATCCGAATAACCCTCGTGTATTGCGATGATGATATACCTGAGATAAAGGTCAAAACATGGGGATTTATAAAAGCAACAAATTGGGAGTGGATTTCAGGAGCAAAAAAAGAGGATATCAGCTTATCAGCCAACAAGAGATGGGGATAGGGATATCTGATCGAATGTTTAAGGAGTTTAAGGTTACTAAATGGTTACGAATAGTCCCAATCTTATGCCCCGCTATGCTCTCTTTATCTCTCTTTAGGATATGTTTCTGATCCCATCCTGGGAGAACTTGTGGCAGCTACCTCCGTGATCCTCTGTGAAGCACGGACTACTTTCAGCCTCCAAAACATTACTACTTTCATGGCGAAAATGATATGTGTTTTGCTGGTTGGTGGTTTCAACCCCTCTGAAGAATATGAGTTCGTCAGTTGGGATGATTATGCCCAATATATGGAAAAATAAGACATGTTCCAAACCACCAAACAGTTTGCAAATGGGGTTGTCCATATGTAACAACCTTTGTCACATCCAAATCTATGGTTTTTTTTGGTCTTAGGAAAGTCCAGTGCTGGCTTCCAAAGGCACGTCCTTTTTTGTCCAATCCAAATTGGGGCATTGCTGATGGGCTTCCAACATTGACCCAACATTGACCATCGAGCTTGAGCTGACCATGCTGCAACCAGAATGCCTCATGTGGAACCCTCCACTGACATTCAGCATTCTTCCCCCAGGTGCTTTGTGGGATTGACCTAGGACCCTCGTCGAGCCCGAACAAATTTGGGAAGTTCCATCCGTTTGCAGCCCAAAGCTTTCTGGCTCCCGAAAAAGATCGAAAAAATGGATGCTGCTACTGTTTTGATTTTGATGGTATGGATGAGTTCCTGTCTTTTGGGGGATCACTATCTACTGGTAGGCCAAGTAGGTGGTGGGTTGCCACACTGGTCAGCTTGCACCGCGAACTTTTTAACGACGCGTTGACACCGGATGGTGCCGGGTGGACACAGGTGGCCTTTTTATTTGTGCCGACACCACGCTAGATGCTTTGAGCGTGGTGAAAAAAACAAACACCCGGAGCCATTTGGGTATGGCTCAAACATGTCCATCTCCATCCCCAAGGAACGATTTCCATGTATTTCCATACCGAATTACATGAAACAGAAAACCATACATTGGGAAGTTCATCCACTTTTGAGCCATACTTATGTGCAAAGAACAAGTGACTGGTGGTTTCGCCATGTTTCGCCCCCTAACCCTAAAACGGTTGCAAGAAAACAAGAATGGAAACCACCAACCACATGATGTTGCCACATCTTCATGCATGGGTCATGGCACGCGTTCGAAGCTGACAACAAAAGCGTTCAGAGTTGTTCAGAAAGGAACATCGCTGTGATGAACATAGTTGGACTGACAACCCCGGTGGAGAACCTGAAAATCATGGGCCCAAACATGGTATCAGAGGCAGGATCTGTCCATTTTGTGAGCCCACCCTGATCAATCACCATGTGGATCCATGTGGGTGTTCGCAACTCGGGAACCGTTCCACCCAGGATGGCACTCTTTGATGATTCCCCCCATCCAAGATATGGCTGGCAGAAATTGAGTACCCCATCCCTACCAATTACCATCTGGTTATTTAACATAGCCATGGAAAATCACTATTTTCAATAGGTAAACCATCTATAAATGGGCCATCTATACCATGGCTATGTTAGTTTACCAGAGGGTATCCTGATCTGCCCTCTGCCAAAGCCATTGGGGGTATCCCCCCATGAAACTCATTGAAACTCGGTACCACACAAAAAAACGTCCCATCTCCCGATGACAGCCGATGATCGGGGCTTCATTGAGCCCTCCCGTGCTCCCCGCCACAAACCTCAGACGACGCCGCTGCCTCTGGCGCGACGTCGCCCGGCGCCCGTTGAGGCACAGGCTCTTCCAGTCGTTCCTGGGGGAATGGAGTGGCAGTTGGTTAAGAACGGGAGTCCAATATATCAAGGGTAGTATGGCTGGTTGTCTGTTGGTATTCGTAGGGATTCATGATATATATATATATAAATACATACATACATATCATGATAATTCATGGTATATATATATATATTATCATGATATATCAATAGGGATTGCCAGTTGGTTCATGGACTATGGCAATCTCCAGTACATCAAGGGTCGTATAATCCCCGAACTACTCATGAAACAACTGGGCCATGAGGCTAATCGACCAATCCTGCTGGATCCCAGTCTCTCGATATGTTCGATTCATGTCCACCATGTGTTTGCTGTTGTTCGCTTGAAATATCTGGGAAAAAAAACTCAACCATGTAGCCTATCTTTGGATATTTTTGGTGCTTAAAGCACCTTAAACATGATCATCATGAGCACCAAGACACGAGACGTCGCCCTTCTTCCCAGAGAGCCAGGATGGAGCTGCCGTCCTGGAAGAGGGACCAGGAAGATCTTGGAATCCCCAACATTAAAATGTTACCCGGCCTGGTTTCTACATACAAAAAACTCATGGGAAAGATCCACAATATCTTATGGGTAAATCAACTATTTCGACTGGGCCATGTTCAAGTTCGCGAACTGTGAGTTTACCAGAGGGTAAGTGATGTTGGGGTTGGTTTATGGCATGGGGTTTACCACTTACCACTAGTTTGATTGATCAGGAAAAAACTATCAGGGATTCAACCATCAACCACCAATGGTATAAGCCAAAAATTGTACCCTCTGGTTATTTGTTACATAGCTATTGAAAATACCACATTTATAGTGGATTTACCCATTGAAAATGGTGGATCTTTCCATAGTTATGTGACAGTTTACCAGTATTGTAATCTCTATGAGGCTATTGGCTGCCAATCTAAGGATTCTATGATGATTTTCTGCCGAAGGTAAGATGACTCTTTCAAAGTCATCTGCTGTCGAACCTCAACCAATAGGCCAATAGGAAGCAGCTGTACTTGTAACTTATATCCATCTGGCAATTTAACATAGCTATAGAAAATCACCATTTTTTCCATAGCTGTGTTAAATTACCAGAGGGTATCCATCTGAATATTCACTGTGACTGGTCCAGTCAAAATTGCATCTGTAATCGAAGTCCAAGGACCATCAAGGACCCGATTGGCTTCTCAGGGACTCTGAAATCTATGCGGTCTGAAACTCCCAATCCTCTCGCTAAAACGGATGAAAGCCTCCATAATGTGTTCCCTATTTTTGTTCCCTATTTTTGTAAGTTCCAGATATTTTTCCCACTGATTGAGACATGCCTTAAAGTTATTGTCTGGTTGGTGGTTGACTAACCATCTTGAAAAATATGAACGTCAATGGGAAGGAGTATCCCATATATTTTTTTCCATTCCACCGCATGGAGTCTCCTCGCGCGGACTAGCATGATTTGAATTCCTCACTGTACGCCTCAACCTTGGTAGTCAGGGAAAAACTGCCTATGGCTAAGGATTTCTGCTTGGTTGCGCATGTGATGTATCCACTTGCACTCATCACTTGTGGGCATGACAGGTTCACGTGCCCCTTCTGTACTCAAGCGATGACGCAAGCCATTCAACATGGCAATCACAAGGCTTCTGCAAAGGGCGCTAGGATATTCTTTCGCTTGCGCCGTTTTGAATTGCCCATTGGCCTGACGACCTTTAAGGCCATGCTGGGGTCTGCATCTCCACAGCTCAGCGCCAGAACACAAGGCATTTTCAACTACATTTGCAGGCCCTAAATTGAAAGCACGAAGACATGTGGGCTTCACACCAACAGCTCCGTAAAGCCACTGTTCGATGCGATGGCGTCTTGCATTTGGCAATCCCATGCACCATGTGCGGTGGCATCTCAGTCTCCACACTGACACTTTCTGCTCATCTTTGGGTTCATCAGGATGTTCCATAATGCTACCTCCTCCCTGACAAACAATGGTGGTCTCCAGTTGTAGGGAGTTCATGAGCAACTCGGTTCCTGTAGCACACTGACGCATCTCTCCATAGGAGCGCTCAGGAAGGCACCAAGGCGAATGCGCTGTACGCAGCGGACGAGGACCCCGAGATTCGAGTTGGATGTCGCGTGCTGCCGAAAAGGTTTCGCAAGGAGGCCCAGTGAGAGACCCCGCGACAGTTCCACTCTGTGCCAGCTTCAGGATGCGCTGGAAGTTTGCTCCTGTAGACAGGTCGCCATAGACCAAGTCAATTGCAGTGTCCACTGACAGGAGTACCACGGGATACTCAGGGAGGATCTTCGCGGCAATATGCTGCGCCCACCAGTGGCAGTCACCGATTCTTCTTCTCCCGCTGAACAAATGCAAGACAAGGATAACAACACGGCCATCAAGCTTACATAAAGGAATTTGACCAGCTGGGGGCAAATCAAAGTGACAAGCAAACACTTCATCTAAAAATTGATGTTGCAAGGCACATGGATCAATGATGGGCTCCAAGGCACGATGCAAAACTTCACGAGACTTGATCATCGTCAGGTCGGGCTGGTAGGCTTCATCCATGCGCCGCTTCCAGCATACCAAACGCCCAATATGTGAGTCATGAAGAAATTGCTGCAAGGCATCATCCAGTGCACGGAAAACTTCCACCGGAAAGACCGGAAAGCGCGAAAGCCAAAGACAATCAAGAATCCAAAGACATAGCGCCCATTCTCCAAGCACTCCATGTGGCAAAGTAGAAGTGCCCTCTGCTTTCACCACAAGCTCAAAGAAAATGCCTTCGACATCATCCATATGGCAGTGCTGTCGAGCTTTCATCACACCATCAAATTCTGCATGACGTTGCGAAAGGAAGTGCAGATCAATGTCATTGGGTAAACCTTCATCTTGCCAGCATTGGTTCAAGACCGCATCTGCTTCCGCCCTCGTTGTGAGAGTGCATTCTGCGTAATTGGGCACCGTGTCCACGATCATTGCTGGTTGACGATGAAAGCGCTGATGCGGGGCATGCTCATCAATCTCTGGCACACACCGAACTGGAGGGCATCTCCATGTCAAGCGTTCATAGCATCCATTGGGATGGCGTCTACTGTTGCGCAAATGTTGTTGCAAACGCTGTGAAGTCCAATGACACTTGTGACACGCCAAACACGTAGTTGAGGTCATCATGCTCCGCTCGGGCGATATGAGCTCATGTGCTAACCATTGGTGAACATGTAGCTGATGAACAGTACCAAAATGGCGAGCACACAGGCGACACTCATGTGCCGCAAGATCTGGCACGACAGCCACGTCGTCGTGGCCCAGGATGGCAGCTGGTGCAATACATTGTAACAGCTGCCAATGAGCACGTACAGCACGTTCAATCGTGCCACCTTGTTGAAGGGCCCGTCGAAAAAGACGTCGGACAAGACGAGGTCCCGTATCTGCACAATCTGTCAGCCACTGCCAAATGATGTGCACAGGAGCATGGTGCGGGTCCCAATGCAATAATGTAGGGTCCATGCCACGAAGCCATGTCAAAGCGTGCCGCAACGCAGGGATCCAAGAAAACTGATGGTCAGATGCCGCTGTGACAAATTCCAAAATCAAACCTGGACACTGTTGGACAAAATGGAAGGCGTATAGAAGCCTCATTTTTGCGAGCCTCAGAGTGACGGTTGGCAGTTGCCACGTCATCAACAGGCGTTGGTCGTTCAGCATCTCGGTTGTCCAGAATCCATTCCCCACCACAGATCGAATCCATTTCATATAAACTCCATGTACTTTCTGCAATTGCCGATGTGGTAACAAAGGCCAGTTTCCACTTCCATGGAAAAGGACAGGCATCACCAAACCTTCAAGCAGTTTCAGTCTTGTGGCAATTGAGATATGTTTGTTGGCCAAAATTGGCTTTCGCACTTGGAGATAAGCATGTTGGGCTCGACCAAGTCGATGGGAAATTTCAGCATCTATCTTGCCCTCAGCAACAAAAATAGTCCCCAAATGTTCATATTGTGGGACACATGACAGAGGCCCAGCAGGTAAATCATGACATATCACTCCTTGGCGTGTACCAAAGCAATGATGTCTGGATGCAGCAGCTTGATGACCTCGAAAAGCTACCACGGCCTCAGTTTTCTTGGGCTGCATGTTGAGCACCAAGCCATATGAGCGACAAACATGGTCAACCTCATGCATCACAGCGGCAGTTTCTTCAATCAGCGCGTCAGCCGTGGGAAACACCATAGGCAACGCGAGGTCATCCACCCATGCTACAATTCTTGGCCGCACTCCGAGTTGACAATGTGCTTGAACAAAGAGCGGGCGACTATCCAAAATCTTTTGGATGCCCTTGATAATGGCAATCATGAGGGCGTTGTAGGCTGCATCAGCCAACGGCGAGCCCGGTCTGCTGCCTCTCATGGTGTGATGCACTTCATCGGAGGCCGCAAGTGTGTACCATGTACACGTATGGGCATCGCTCAAAAGGCGGGCAAGGGTAGGGGAGAACTGCTGTCCATTGCGTTCCTGTGCACAATGTTTCATCACTTCAGAGGGATCACATCCTGCCGCTTCTAGAACCTCATGCAGTCGATCTGGAAGAGTGGGAGGCATGTCAAACACCGCTTCTCGTACCAGGGAATGGAACGCACTCTTGATGTCTAAAAATAGGACACAGGAAGACATATGTTTGGAGGACGCAGCTTGCTCAAAGGCTCTGAGATAATGAGTTGCGAACATGGTCGACTGATGGGCGAAGCCCCCCAATTGAAGGGGTTCTCGTGCAGCGTGGAGTGCTGGCATCATTTGCGCTCTCATCACGGCATGGGATAACTTGCTCAAAACATCAATCAAAGCTATGCCGCGCATGTCCTGGATATGATGGCTCTTTTTCTTTTTGCCTATGGTATGGACCAATCCGCCTTTCCATTGCCACGGCTCGGCGCCAGTGGTCCACATCTTCAAGAATAAGGAGGTGATCTCTGCAGCCATTGGAAGACCTTGCACTTTCAACGTGTTGGGAGAAATGGCATCAACGCCAGGTGCTTTGTTGGTCTTCAAGGTGGCACACAAATGTTCCACAGTCGCTCGGGTTGGCAACTCATGCATGGGAATACAGAGAGGAGCTTCATACATGTTTTTCTGCTGATGCGTCCAACAGGATAACAAGAGCTCATCAAATGATGTGGTACATCCTGCTTCAAGTTGATTGTAATGTGCTGCCTTTTCTTCCACAGTGGGGCCAACGCAGCGCAAGTTAGAGCGTTGCTTCGCTCTCCACTTGGGCAACGTGAATTTAATAGCCTGCCACAGATGCCGTGAGCTTTTCAAAGACTCGCGTCCTGCTTGTTCAGCTAACGACTCGTAGAATGTAGCATCATCTTGTCGTACTGCTTGCACCACACGAGGAGCCAAATCAGAGAACGCTTGAAAATGGGTGGCCTCCTGAACATCACATTGACGAAGCCAGGGTAGCAAATTGGGTTGATGTTCTCGGTCATCTCGCCAGCTCTCAAAAATATGGCGAAGCAGTGCAAGCCTTCGATGTCGACGCACCTTTGCAAGACACTGTCGATGAAATTGTTTCGCTTGAATCAACTTTGCAGTTTCCATGGTCAAATGGGATTTCCGCATTGGTCGTGGGATCTCTTGCTTCTGTCGCAGCCATAACTGAATGGCGGCTGCATGTGAATGCACATCCATCTTCCAGTCAGGCCATTGCAAAGTACCTGACAGCGACTTTGTCTTCCTTCGCTTTGTAGTATGAGCCACATGAAAGGATAGGGGCACTTGTGCACGAACACATGCGTGATCTTCTCGTGAGATGGTCAGGTCGATGCGCTCGTCAATCCAAGTTTCAATGGCGTCATCATGCAAGTCATGAGGACATGCAATGTAATCAAGGCGTGCTGTGGTGCCTGTCGCATGAGTCCAGGTGCAACTTGGTCCTGAATGAAATGCAGCAAACGTTTGAGGCAGAAAGAGGTTCTGTTCCAAGAGCCATTGGTGAAAGAATGCACCTTTCGTATTCTCTGGATCAGGTTGCCAGTCTCCGATGGCATCAGAGCAAACCGAGCCAACACGGCTATTGGCATCAGCCAGGACAAAAAGCCTCCATGACCTATATTGTCGAGGGATTGCCATGGTGGTTGCGTGCCAAAACTGGTGAAGGGTTTTTTCATCAGTGTCAACTGGGGCGTGCAGGACAAGCAAAATAAGTCGAAGTCCTTGGCAGCTAAAGCGAACCACAAGCCTCTGAGCAGTTGCATGCAAAATGTGCAGATGTGAAGTATCAACTTCAAGCTTCACACGTCCATCCAAAAGACACTGATGCACCCAAAGTTGCACGCCTCCAACGCCTCGTTGTGATGCTGGCGCAGACAAGACGTGGTAGTGCGGCAGTCGAAAATGCCCATCTTGACGACTGCGAGTCTCTTGCAAGCCAATAAAATGCACACCCAAGTCGTGAAATTGGTGATCAAGCTGTTCAGCTCGCGCACTCATGTAGTTGGATGCATACTGCTGGCCTGGGAAGAGAGTCAAACCGTTGGCGGTCGCAAATTGCAGTTTGATGTTCGTCGCCTCTCGTGGACCTTGAGGTTGCGCATCTCGCCGTTGAGCAATTGGTTGCTGACCAACTTGTGGCAAAGATGTCAGTGGCTGCGCAATGTTGAATCGCCAATGAAGATCATGGAGCGGAGGTGCATCAACGTGTCCTCGTAGGGATTTTTCAAGAAGCCACAACCACTGGATTGGTATAAGATCTTGTCCATCGAAAGTGCACTGCTGATGATAGGCCTGCATGTCTTTCTGCAGAACGGAACGCTTTCGACCATGGTGACAAAGGGTGTCGGCTGCCTCATTCCATGGATGACCTTGATGCCCTCTCAAGTGAGTCCATTGAACAGCTGCCGCAAGCCAATGTTCCAACCAATGTAGAAGGGCACGAATAGGCACCAAAAGATCAGCATTGTGATGGCCGCCAAGCTTTCCTTGAGCAACTCCTGCAACCTGTTGACAATCAAACGCAAACTCGACCCACGGTTGTATGTTGTGAAAGTGGAAAAGCATCTGGCAACACCATCGTATGGCCAGAAAGAGTGCAGTGGCTTCCGCTCGTGGTGCAGTTTGCTCACCAAGACATTCGGCATTGAGATAGCCACCCCATCGTTCACCACCATCAGTGTGCACGATCAACACGACGGCTGCAGTAGCCAGCGGACTTTTGTGGGTAGCAGAACCATCAGTGTAAAAGGAGAATCCAAGGGGTGTCTCCGTAGTCCACTTCAATGTTTGAGCAAGTTTCTTTGCTGTCGCTGGGTGCCAATCCACATCGAAATGATCAAAGGTCGGTTGCAAATTCATCCATTGAGAAAGTTGTTCACGTAGAAACAAGACCTTCTGACAATCGATTGTTACCCACACTGGAGTGACGACATCTGTAAGAAGTGCATCCAGCTGAAGACGATTGCGCCCTGAAGACTTTTGAAGTAGATGAAGACCATCGGAATCATCGTCATCCGGCGTGGTGGCATGAGAAGCGCCTGCTTGCCAAGGGATGTCGCGCTGAATGGTAAAATGAATGGCCGCTCCATGTTGCACTGGAACGTTGGGATCAGCAGTGATTTCGTCTTCACCCCGCCAGGTTCGGCATTGTGTGTGTGTGCAGAAGCCTGTGCACACGCATTCTGAAGGTCAACCAGACGGAGTAGATCACGATGAACATGAGTATCAGCTACCATAAGGCACATCAGACGAGGATGCCATGGATCTTCTGCGTAATCGGTAATAGATACCAGCACGGAAGAATGGTGCGGGATGACGTTCTGGACTAGGATGATATGGGCCACAGCTTCCGGATCACCTCCTTCAGGAAACGGTTGGACAATCTGACACAACAGCTCATGAAATGGATCAACATGATCTTCCCAAGCCATCACAATTGCAGTGTACCACGATTGAGGATCAGCATCAAGCCGTACCATTCTGCCGAGACCACTGTGTGGTCTGCGCACGTGGTCACTGAACCAAGTTTCAACATAGGTATGAGGGGAGGCATGATCATCAGCTTGATGTTGATGTTGAAGCCGTATCTCAAAGAGCTCTTGCACAAACGTCGGAAGGCCGTTGACAATCGCCTGCATGGGGTTGTCCCTTGCTGCTTGGCTACGAGCTTGTTGCAATCGACCAACTGGCTCATCATCTAATTTGTCCACAGGGTGGGTCATGTCAGCCGTAGAGTCCACCAATCGACAGACTTTTGCCACTTCATCAGCCAGCATATCGTTGGGAGGCAACGGCACAAAACTGAGCATGCCAACATCAACCTGCAGAAGATTCAAGTGATCTGCTTCGTCAAGGCTGTGAAAGCGCGCTGGTCTTTGACGTCGCTCATACTCATCCACATCTGTCATGCCAACTTCATGGAAATCTCCAGGGGAGAGCGCTGCAGAAGAACGTCCAGAGCGACGCGGAGCAGTTCTTGTTCTACTCACACATGTTCTGGTGGAAATCGATGCTGCAGCTCTTGGCCAAGGAGGAAGAGCAATCCTCAAATAATCTCCATGCTCCAGATGAAAACTTCGTTGTTGTTGGGCCTCCACCAAGATATTATTCAGCCACATCATACATCGATTGCGCACCTTGTCACAGTAGATGTCCAAGCCTAACAGGCGGAACAAGGTGCGTCGCTGTGTCAGATGCGGCAACGACAAACATCGTCTCGAAGTAGAGACATCAGTGGCTGGAAGATGCTCATGAAATTCAACATCGACTAGCACCAGTCGATGAACCGACCCAAGGGGAAGGTCTGCCACGGTTTGCATAAGAAGCACTTCCGTATGAGCTGCTTGAAGATCCATCGGTCGATGGCGTACATGATGACAATACGCAATGTCATCCTCATCCACCTCAGTGAATTGCGCCACACGTCCTTGAAAAACGGATGCATCATTCCAGGGAAGATATCCATGGTATACACGTCGATGCGTTCGGTACACATGAGCAAATCGCCAATCCAAATCGTGCTGTCGTGATTCAGGATCATCTGAGCTGTCGGATGCAGAGACTTCAGCTTCAAGTTGATCATCTTGTTGAACTGCAGGAGGCAGGTCAAAAATGGGTTGATCTGGGGGATAATCTTGTCGAGTTCAAGCTGCAAAGGAGACCACATCTGTGTCAGCTGGTGGGACTCTGATGTCAATGTCAATGCTAAGACCATTGGCAATAGGCTCGAGTTCATTCTCGGCCATGAACATGATTCCTGATCTGGCAATCCATCTCCTGCCTTGGACCAGATGAGAGATGCGCAACAAGTCCACAGCACGTGTACCACATAGCCATGTAGGCGATGTGACCGCTTCTTGGAGTAGCTGCGTACGGTGCTCCTCAATAAACCTGGCAGTCAAGAGAATACCATAATGATCAGGACTCAATCCTTGTGTCAGAATGATGTGTGGCATGGCCGGCTGATCATCTGCATGAGAAGGTTGTGGCCGCACATATTCAATGTGTAGAGCTTCACCCTCTCGGATATTGTCGGCCCATACTTCCCGTATATCATTCAACCAGAGGTGGTCCATTCGATCAAGTGTCACAATTCTCGGATGAGAACATCTTGGAGCATGTTGGTGATGCAGAAACCAAGTCTTGATACGAAGGATCCGACCCTCTTGGGGATCATGAGACACAGCATGTTCTCGCCAATCACTTCGTAATTGGATATGCCACGACGACTGCATGTCATAGTCTGCTCGATCAGACGCCATTGGAGTCGAATCTGACACGGTGGAACCAGATAAATGTCCACCAGGTTCTTCAGGATTGGCTGCAACCGATGCGACAAACAAGCTGTTCGACACTCCTGTGTAAGGGTCAACTGCTGGGATCGACACGGCCAAAGTTGACAGCGGTTCCACAACAGCGACATTCTGTGCGTTGAGTGTCCATGGCTTATTCATCCATGTTTGCAGTTGATGGTGAGTCAAAACTGTAGGTAACAAAGTGTCACCTTCACTCCCGTAGAGCAATTCAATCTGGGTCGTAAAGCTCACTGCTTTGGTACTCGTAGAAGATTGAGAAGGAAGTGCACGACGACCAGCATGAAAGCAACTGGACCCTTCCAGAAGCTGGGAACAAGCATCAAATCCATAAACTTCGATGCACTGGTCAACAGCACGTTCAATCGCAACCCATGGCGCAGTGAAATTCTCTTCCATCAGGATACTATGTGTCCACTGATGCACGCACATAGTCCCTGGAGATCCTAGGGGTTGGCAGGCCTCTTGACAGTCTACTTGCCCCCCCCCACCAAAAGGCTGCAAGGCTCGTGAGCCATACACAGACCTTTCGTGCGCCGCCTCTTCGCCATCCTCCAACCTTGGCTTCTTGAGAGCAGAGCCTTCTAGAACTTCGGCTTGACGATCTCGAATGCGATTGAAGGTCTGGACCATGGACTGCATGTCGTCGTGAATGCTGGGTGTGACATCGGTCATCAACTCTTCCTCGGAAGGTTCGACGACTGTCGGCACTCCAATGTCGGAAGCACTCACTGCTTCCTTGGATACCTCCATCATTTCCTTTGCATTCTGATACTTGTCCATGGCCTCTTGTATGGCTTTCATATGTTCTGCGTCTCGAGCATCGAAATCTTCTGTATGCTGGTTCCATCTCTGGACTGCCTCCGCAATGAACTTGGCCCATGAATTGTGAAGATTCTGCCTGGCACGTCTGGCTTGCAGAAGTTGATCTCGAGCATTTCGAAGCTTTGCGGCAGCACTTTGAAGTTGAATCGTCGGATCGACCACGACCACCTTGGAGGCATTGGCGAGGGCTTTCTGCACATCGGCAGTCAATGGTTGATCCATTTGCTTCACTGCGGCGGCAAGCTCCTTCAAGTGCGTCTCTGCAGCGCTGTTGACTGCGGCACTCGCTGGTGTCGATTTCACCATAGAGTCGGAGTCGAGTGTCCACTCTGGTTCTTGAGGAGGAATATGATGTGCTTGACTTTTCGATCGTCCGTCTTGCTTGCCTTTGTGGGACCGAGCTGGGGATTTCTTGGGTCCACGTTTTGGCGATTTGGCAGCACCATATGAGCCCGTCCAAGGGCCTTGATAGTAGTTGCCATTGGGATCTGGATCCCATTCGCCTGCATATGTCCATGCTTGGCTCTGTCGCCTCTTCGGAGACTTTGTAGATCTGGAGGATCGTGGAGTTTGCGGTCTGCACTCGGACCAATGAGCTCCACAGAAACCACAATTCGAGAAGGTACCTTTGATGTCCTTCTTGCACCATGTGCAGTGCCATGGTTGCGCCATCTTGGCAATCTGCAAGGCAAGGGAAATCCGGTGGATGTACTGGGTATCGGCTGAGTGATGTGTTCGAAGAGTGTGCAAGATCCACCTCAGAACCTCCGGTGAAGGTGAGGTATGCCCTGTTCGAATCTTCCACCACCAAAATCGAGCAACAGCGCGGTTCCGTCGGAACCTCCTTCGCAATGTTGACGATGAAGCCGTGTTGTACCACAATGACAAACAAGAAAATGATGACAAAAGGGGCAACCAAAACTGTCATACACCAAATCCTCGAACTTGTCCAGAAAGTCCTCAAAGAAGACAAAATAGGTGAAGCCCGATCACCTCAAAATATTCAAGGATCAAGTTCTCGTAGATACCCAGGGGTTTTACGAGTCTGGGACCTCGAAGAACCAATGCAAGCTCCAGGGTTATCGCCAGTTCAGAGCAGCAAAGAAAGAAGGCAAACGACAAAGTATGGCGTAAGCCCGCGGGATAAATTGGAACGGTAAATCCCGCTAAGGGTGTTGATACAGAGGGTACGTCACGAATCCCTCTTGAACCACAACCTTATCCCATATATTATAGAAAATAAAAGCCATGTTTGAAACCACCAACCAGTTCTTGTAGATTCATTGAATCTAGATCCTCCAGTTTCCAGAAAATCGCCCCCCCAAATGGGGTCCAGGTGATGGTAGCGCCCCTCCCCGTGCTGTTTGCCGTTGTGCCAGAAGCCCTCGTACCTGCCACCCAGAGCGCCGCAAGGCCGGGCCATGGGGAATAAATGGTGTCGGGGGATGGTTCGTAATCCACCTATTGAACTTTTAATAACTGTTAATCCTGCTATTATATATATATTATATTATATATTATATATATTATGTATATATATATTATATATATATTATATATATATATATATTATATATATAATATTATATATATATATATATAACTAGTTGGTGGTTTTAGCCATCTTGAAAAATATGAGTTCGTCAGTTGGGATGATTATTCCCAATATATGGAAAAATGAAAAATGTTCCAAAGCACCAACCAGTAACTGTTGAATTGGCCTGTATGGCAGATAAAAACAACAGCACATCAAGTGGAGGACCACGCTTGTGCGACGAATGGCTGTCATTGTGCGGATCTCAAAGCAGCCGTTTCACCCACGCCCTTAATCATTCCCAAATTTGCACCACAACACGTGTGTCGGCAACCCTACAGATCATGTGTCAGGGTTTTGGACCCTTCTTCTGCTACTCCCCAAGGGGTCCAGTGGGTCCGTCAAGCAGAACGACCTCCTGCAGTCCGGCCAAGAGAAGATGCCATAGCCAGTCTTGCGGTCATTGGCATACCTAGCCCAGAACAAAAATGATTTTCAAGCGCCTCGTAGCCCTAATCCCAAGGTATACAGCTCATCGTTACTGAAATTGAAACTGCCCAGTCAAAAAAGAGAGATCCACAGATCTTCGGCTAGCCAAACACGAGACAATACGAGAAAATAGGTTAGAAATACTTCTGTAAACCTGGTGTTTCAGTGATGCAGATAGTACTCATCTTTGACCATGGTTTTTGAGCAAAAACTTCGAACTCGCCGAGGTGCTGCCCTTCGTAAGCGCGTCCATCGGGCCAGCTATAGATCCCACAACCATGGATCATGGAGTTCTTCCAACGGCCACGGAACCTGGGAGGCTAAGGCTTCCAGAAAATGGTGACTTTTGGGGGAAGAATTGGAGATCCAAAGCTCGGAAAATGGTGCATGGGCTGGAAGAAACGGGCTGGAAACACAGCTAGTGGATGCCCTGGTCCTTTTTCTGTCAAATGGGTGATCTGACAGCTGCCATAGAATCGAAATCAATTCAGCTTCGCCTCTCGATGAGTATGGGCGAGACATCATTGATGTTGATGACAGCGCAGCTAGTAATTCATGTTGGTCAACCCAATAGAATTCTGTATCTACAAACAGGGACCCCGCAAAAAATGTCCAGGATGTAACATAATGCCCAGCTTTCCAACTGTTATATCTATAAGACTAGGGGGTTCTATATAATATAAATATATAGAGATACATGGGTGTTTCTTAAAATGGTGGATCCCCAAAACCATGGGTTTCAAATGGTTTCAATACAAAAAGTGCCTAATTTTGGATGATCTGGGAGGACCCGCATTTTTAGAAACCCATACTGAACAGAGAATTTGGGCTCTTAAATCTGATGAACACTCCTGAGCACTGATCAGCACCTTTTCACTCAGTCAGCTCGAAGGTAGCTGAAAGCACTAAAATGGCTGCAGCACATATACAAAC
>Ga0126342_10008679_pt1 | contig 18216 bp, 16 predicted proteins | sample Cyp1metagenome_FD_92528 | JGI IMG/M metagenome (GOLD analysis project Ga0126342, IMG submission 92528) | Coral microbial communities from Lord Howe Island, Old Settlement Bay, Australia - Cyphastrea 1 metagenome | ecosystem: Host-associated > Invertebrates > Cnidaria > Coral ... | reverse complement strand
TGGAGTGCGAAGAGTGCAGTGTGCAGTGTGAGGTGTGGAGTGTCGAGGGAAGGACACGGTCGGGACAGGTTGTCTTTGAACTATAGGTCATTTATGTTTGGGAAACTTCCGCCGCCGGCTTGCGCGGGTCTATGTTATTTATACTGTAAATATATTTGCTTTTCAATCACTGGGTCTGTAGACATTCCGACAACCTGGCTGGCGATGATATTACAACATTGGGAGCAGCTTTCAAACCACATAGCTTTGGGCTCAGACCCAACCCCAGCACCCGCCACCCGGGCGCTATGATCGATGCATACGATGTGCTCGGCATTCAGCTGGATTGCAAAGAAGAAGATGTCAAAAAAGCGCAGCTTGGAGAGCGTTGCACTTTATGGGAATTGCAATTGGTGTGTGCTTGTTGGTTGCTTATGTGTTCAATTTCCGTGGTAAGTGTTGTGGTGTATTTTATGCGTTTAGATGTCTATACGTAAGAACTATTCCGAACGCCGATAGTATCCGTTGATATGCTTGGATTTTCATAGATTTTCCACCATGCTGGGATATGCTGGGTATATACATGCTGTCATTTCAGTCCTAAAGGCCCTGGTCACTGGTCACTGGCCTTCCTGGAAGCAGCCTGCAGGTATCACAAGATGTCGCTACAATACCATCCTGACAAGGTTGGCGGCGGACCAGACGCCACCAAAAAGTTCAATGAAATTAAAAGCGCCAGAGAGTTTCTTGGCTGCAGCTTGGGCCGTCGGTCACCTGTCCCATAGAAAGAAAACGTCCTGATTTTCAGGGCATCTTTTAAAGGACCAAGTTGAAACTGATAAGTAACATTCTGGCTGGTGGTATCAGATGTTTATTGCTGTTCCCATCTCTTCCTCTGGGCTGATTGACAATGATCCCAATTGATCCCAATTGACTATCTCATATTTTGAGGACGGAGGAGAACCAACCAGCCATATTCATCCTTTCACCACTGGCTGCGCAGAGATGCAGGGCTCCGCTGCCTCCAAACATTCTCCGCAGGACGCTGCAAGATGCCGAGCGGAGAAAAATCTACGACACCTTCGGCACCGATTTAGGCGCCAGAGTTCATCCCGAATGGGGATGGATTGGATGGGTAGGTCAACGGATCCAGCAATGGTCTGCCGCCGACAGGAGAGGAAAGGCCGGAATTGGAGGTTTGGACCATTGGCATCAACACCTTGCTCAGTCCGCTGGGAGGCTTTGCTATGCAACCTGACTGCAAGTTCAGATGCTACACTACGAGCTCTTTCTTTTGGGCCTGGAAGGTGTGATAGATAGCGACACCCAGCCAGTTGTTTTAGCCCGAGGAAAACAGTAATGGCTCGCTTGGTGCTGTGGCTGGTGGGCTGGGTCTGGATTGGCCGACTTTTCATTCTCCTGGGCTTTGTCGGTGCTGGGTTGTACTACATGGATGTTAAGCCTCCTGGCTGCACGGCCTTGGGCGGCAACACAGTTTGTTTGGCTCGGTAACTGCTTGATGGCGGATTTCTGAGTGAAGATCTTCAGATCTCAGAAAGGTTTCCTATAGGGTATTACCCTCTGGTAATTTAACATAGCTATTGAAAATTGTGATTTATAGTGGATTTTCCCATTAAAAATGGTGATTTTCCATAGCTACGTTAAATTACCAGAGGGTAATATAGATGGCAGATCCAGCACTCTTCCTCAGCTCCATTCAGATTGAAGCGTTTGTTGGGGAGATCAGCGGGTTACTAGAAGACATCGAAGCACAACATGCATCTCCATGTTCGTTAAGTTTTTCATCAGCATATGATATATATATATATATATACAATTATATACATATATACGTGTGTGTGTGTGCAAACGCATTGGTGAATAGCATATATATATATAGAGAGAGTTTAGCATAGATAAGCAAAACATACGTAAACACACCATAAAAGTATAAGCCAAAAAAAGATATGTGCAAGCCACATATGGAATCATATGGATATATAGATAGAATTTGGATCAGACATTGATGATTATATAGATAGGCACATAGACAAGATAAGATAAGACACGCTAATATATATATAAATAGGATAATCATAGATCGATTCAGAGAGAGAGAGAGAGAGCGAGAGAGAGAGAGAGAGAGAGAGAGCGAGAGAGAGAGAGCTGCAGATATGTGATACATATTCCACGCACATAGACATATACACAGAGTGATGCAGATATATGCACACACTGCGCAGGTTTTCACAGGTTGGGGCAGGAATCAAGCCACGCTCACCCAGTCCCTAAGGATCAAGGACACTAGTGCTCGATCAGAAGAGGCAATGTCTCTGTTTGTGAATCTCTTGGTTATTGATGTGGCCACTTGGCATGTCAGATACCCATCACCCCGACCCATTTCTAGCTGCAAACTTGTGGAAGGGGATCGCTTCGACACACATGTGCTTATTTGCCCGTGGCACTTCAACTTGCGCAGGGGCAGTAGCAATCGCTCGATTTCTGCAGCCGCATGCAGCTGCCCTCATTTATCAATCGGGTTACACGATGTTACACGTCCCGAAGCCGATTTTTCCTATCTTTTCCTATCTTTTCCCTGCGTATCGAAATAGATCCAAGGTGATCGTTTTGAATTGGCTTTCGAGTTTGCTCTCGGACACTGTGTCACGGCAGCATGGTGACAGCCCCTTTTTTCAGCCGAAAAAGGTCTACCCGTTTGTTCTACCCTGTTTGTTGCGGCGAAGAAACGGGGCCGAGGTGTGTGTCTTCTATTTGGTGTCTGAGATTGTGAGTGCCCAGTACTTCTTCGAAAGCCTCTCGGAGCCAAAAGCCCAATGACTCCCAGCTTGTCCAGCTGGTTCTCGGGTGTGGATGACTACTGTGCAGTCAGGTCGTTTAGTCATGGGAAATCAAACCAAACCCTGCAAAGAGCTGGTGGAAAATGGTGGAAACAATAATCGAGTACTGCTGGCAATTGATTGCTTCTATTGCAACTGCTTTCTGCCAGCTTTTATGGCCTTATTCATCAGATATCAACAGATTACACGCGTTCTCAGCGCAAGGTTGGAAGATCGCAGCAGTGGCCCTGCTGCTGTCCATTTTCTTGGCGTGGCTGACGCAAGGTTGGTGGTTCTGGCCACTTGGCCCAGTGATTCTCACTGGTTAAATGCAACCAATTCGTCTGATTGAAACACATTGAAGCCACTTTTTTTACAACACACACATGTATATTTATATATAACGTATATTTATGATCATTTATGTGGGTACATTTATCGATAGTAAGCCAGCAAGACATAGATTCAAAAAAAAACAGAACATGGTGGCTTTGACGGGTTATTATGTTTTATTATGGTTACAATCTGTTAACAAACTATGAACAACCCATTTTATTCTGCCGAAGATGTCCAAGGATCATTGGTCTAGAGGTTGCCCTGGCGGTGGTCCTGCTGCATCTGGGATGCGATTCTGTTGGTGATTTCACCAGAATTTGACCTCGACAAATTGGATCATTGTGGGGATTTACCCCACTTGGAAACACTGGCATTTGAACAGGATGATTTGACCAGTGGCACAGTTGGTGACTCAACACAAGTGCGGTGTCACCGACCAAAAGTGAGGAGGGCAAGGCAAATCACAGGTGAAGATCTCCCAAAAGGCATGGGTTTGTCAGGAAGTGGGGTATGCGGTATACCTGTAATACCGCAACACGGCCATGTTGTATCGAGAACATGATAAACCACTCCAGTAGATTTGAGGGCACCCTATTTCTTGACAGATTAGAGCCGAGGATTGCCCTTACAATTTCTTCCGGCATCGTGCGGCTGTGGATAGATTCAGTCTTCACGCAGCATGGAGAGAAATTGAAAGAATGGAGGACCGTAGCCAGCTTCATAGCCATCTGGTGAATTGATGTGTGTGGAGCATATTTTATGCTCGGCCAGTGGCAAGACATGTCATCTTGACCGTCTTGACCTCTTTTAGCTGCTTCTTGCCCCGTTTTAGCAGCTTCCCATGAGGATGAGTATGCGAGAGAGAAGAAAGGAGATGGAGGACATAGGGCAAAGGGATGCAAAGGGCAGAGCATGAGGTTTTGCTGTCAAAATCAAGGGGTCATTCAAGTCACAAGATGTCACAAGTAGTGAATGCCTGTGGTCAGTTGTTCGGTCACTAGGTTCCTGTGACTGAAATTAGGGGGAGTTTAGACTCTAGACCCTACAACTGAGGCACTATTGGAGGTGGCCACACATCTGCCTTGTGACATGCAAGAGTTTACACGTTTGGATGTGCCCGGTTTCACAAGGGTGCTCATGTTGGCCACCACTCGATATTCTTCTGTTCTTAGATTCTTGCATCTTCTTGGTGTGTATCAATATAGAAAATACCTTCACTAACAACAGTAACGATTGCAGTACGAATTACTGTAGATGCTGATTCATTCTCGGTTTCATACCCCACATCTAGTTGGGAAGCCACGAAAAAAAATCGCAGCTCCCGCCCTTTTCAAACAGGAGGAGCTGGCTTCTCTTAAGAAGAAAAATCAGCAACTTCAGGCAGGTGGTCCACTGACTGACTGGTTGAGTGTCTCAGATTTTGCATTTCTATATATATATATACATGGGATGATGATGCAAATTCAGCAGATGTTTGAATGGGTTTAATGATGTTTAATGGTTAAATTTAAACAACCAACCATATAAATTCGCTGATGTGTTTTTTCCGAAAACTGTCCTTACTGGTACCTACTGAGTTTCCAACCTAAGAGAGGTTTAACTTATAAATGAATATGAATCATCCATATACCCCGGTTGACTGAGATGGGATGGCTTCACATTTCACCACCACCGTTGGAGCCATTGTTCCTGGACGATCCACTTGGCCAGGAGGAGAATGAGCAGCTGAAAAAAAGAAAAGGTTGAGATGAAATGGATCGATTGGATCGAGAGTCGACCCCATTTGGGATCCAAATGGCATAACTAGAGGATTTATAGTTACAGTCCCCACGAAAACATGGTATTGGACGTATTGCATGGTTGTTGATCACCAAATTTGAGACCAGAAACTGCAGGGATCCGACCTGGCACATGCACAGCAACCGAAGACGTGTTCATAGCTGGGTGAGTTGGGTGGGTGTTTTCAAACTTGAACTTGGGTTTGTCGGAAAATGGGGGAGACCATTCTTTTTTCTAGGAACAATGGTAATAATCCAGTGGAATTGGGGATATTACTGGAACATCACAAGAATCAAATTCCACTGGATTATTACCCATCAAGATTATACCATTAATCACATGATAATAATCCACTGGAATTCAGAGAAACCCACTTTGGAACATCACAAGAATCAAATTGATTGGAAGCGCCTTGGCTTCTGATCCATTTCATCGAGCCGCTGCTTCCAAGGCGAAGCACCGATTTTTGCAAGCCATGATGAGCCCCAAACCGTCAAATGGCTTAAATACTCTATATAGACTTTCTTAAGCATATTAAATCCAATACATTCCAATTTAATCATATTTAATCCAGTTTATATAACTAGTTAGTAATTCTAGGGGCAGGTGGGCCCATAGTGAGCCCTAGTGATTTGGTGTTTCAAATTGAACAAACGGGGCCCATCGCTGCCAAGACATGGTCCCAGGGATGCCCCGCGCGCGCAGAATGGCCGTGGTCGTGGGGAATGCATTCGGCAGCCTGGACTGTTGAGCACTCGTTCGCTGCATAGGATTGCAGGGAAGAAGTAAAGCAATACTAAACTTTAAGACTTAAGATGATTTATGATATATATATATATAATTATATAATTTAATATACATACGAATGAGATCGCATGAGAGTATAATATGTAAATATATACGTGTGATTATAATTGTGATTATATATATACATGTGCATTAAGAAGGCATTTTATGCGTGTGAATTTGTGTTTGTGTGTTCAGTCAGTCGTTATTTGTTGTTGGTCATTGACACTTCTTCACTTCATGTGAAAGGTTTCAGTCTAAACATGGGCTCAACCGTGCAGAAGGAGCCCAGAATATCACCGAAAGGTGGTCAAATGTGGCCGTTGAACATGCATTGAGCCTGGCTATGACAAGGTGGCATGGACTAGTAGCGTGGTGCACAGGCTCAGTGTGCAAACTCTCAGGGTGCACGCTGCCCTGCGGATGTCAACTGCTAAGTGTGGCAGGAGGACAGGTGCTTAGAGTCTTAGAGGAGAAAAATGTGCGCGCATCTCCCTGACCAGAGCAGCGAGAGCAGCTGGAGCTATTCACAGGCCGCAGTTCATTACATGCGGTTGTAGAGTGACAGGCTCCTACCAGTTGTGGATATTATGTAAACGTAAATAAATAAATAAATAAATAATTAAATAAATAAATAAATAAATATTATATATATATATACATATGCATACTATACAGGGATCAAAATTCACCAATTACTGGAGATTACTGGAGTCATTTACCAGTTGGAATGGGTTGAACCACCATGACACTCCCTGGTTCTACCTGAAGGGAGCCCATCATTGCAGTTACGGCCACCCAGATGCAGGACGGTGCCAGCGCGCAGCAGAGGAAAGGGCGTCCAGCCTGCTTGTGTTGACAAGGCTGGAAGTGCTCCAAGTGCTGCTGCCAACTTTTCCAAGGTGGTAACCGCTGGACATAGTTTTTTATTGTAATTTTATTTAAGGAGGTGAATCGAAGTGCGCGAGCTGCAAGTTGGTCTATCTTGGTATATTTTGGTGAACCATGGTGGGATATGCCAACCTTGAACAGATGTTCAAATCGTGAACAAGACACTTTTTCCATGATCGGAGTTGCGGAGGTATGTACAGCAATTATATTTTGTGCATGGTGTGTTCCATTGTATAATATTGTTATTATTATTATTATCGTCATTGGCACACACATGTATCATCATACGTACATAATATTATATATAGCCATATCTGCATCTAACATTTTAATATTATATATTATATATATACATATATATTTGTCTATTTCTATGTCTATGTCTATATATCTTTAAAACACACATATATTATATATATATATATATATATATTATGTGCAGTGTGTGTTGTACATCCCCTGCTCTCAGCACCAGGTGGATGTGTTAATCTCTCGTTTGGCGAACTGGAAGCCATGGCCCAAATTGCGGATTTACCTATGAAAATGGAACCTTGATGGATTGTAGGATGATTTTTGACGATTTAATGATAATTTATGTTTTTTATGATGATTTATGATGATGATTTACCTCTGAACATGGTGATTTTCAATCGTTTTTTGTTCACCAGAGGGTATCTTTTCATAGAATTTGGGTTGGTTAGTGCAGCCAGTGAATCCATAACCCATGGCATGCCACCAGTGGTTCCTGTGTAGCGAGGCCCGGTGCTGAAGCTCAGCAGTCTGGTGATTGAAAAATGTCCGCGGGGGAGAGCTGATACCCTCCAGATAAGTCTGACCGGGACTGGAAAATCCTGCATATATAGACACATATAGACTATGTAAATCTATGATATAAAATATGTTTAAACATGTTTTAACCTATAGTTTCCCTTCAAAGATGGTGGATTGGATTTCTTACTGGGGGAGCGTTTCTTCCAAAAGCCTAATATTTCCGCCAGTCCGCTTCATGATATGCAATATTGTGCCACAGTATGGACGGAAAGTACTTGCTATATAGTCATGCTAGTCGTTACAGGTAGTACACGCATGCACAGACTTCACTGAGCGCAGACCACTAGCAATCTCTACTTATTGGTGCTCAGTGGGGAATGGGAAAATCACCCATAATAACTATGAACAATCATCCCATTTCCTGATTCCCTACTAAGCAGCAGTAAGTCTAGCACCAGGGTTTGCTCGGTGATGTCATTTCGTCGGGCGAGGCAGTATCAACTGGAGCCTCAGATGTCTACGATGTGTTTCACTCAGTTCCGTTACCAAAGTCGTGGTTGGAGACTGGAAGGACATGTCAGGGCTAACCCTTGAAGCACTGCTGCACAACAGGGCTCCCGCTGTGATGACATTTTCTGAAGATCACCCCAGGGGAACCTATACCAACCAAATCTTCAGGTAATGTTTTACCCTCTGGTTATTTAACATAGCCATGAAAAATGGCCCATTTATAGATGGTTTAGCTATTAAAAATGGTGATTTTCCATGGCTATGTTAAATAACGAGATGGTATCATCATTTAAAATCTGAAATTCATGGGACATCTTCCCTACCCCTACCATCCCGGGCCCATCCCTACCGGGGTAACCCATTGATTCACGCTCCGAGATCGTGCGTGGAGCCTATGCTCAAACCGCAGCCAGCTACCCAGTAGCCGCTGTTCATTAGCTGGTTGGGACATTGACTTGCCATGGGCGTTTTTGGTGGTTTATAAATGTTATAAATGTTTATAATGGTTGATCATTGGCTATAATTTAGCCTATAGCCTATAATCATTTAAAACCGTGTAGAAAAAATATGAAAAAATCACAAGAATCACCAACTGTGATATTGGTGCTCTGTTTTCGTGCAATGGACTCGTTGATGACTCACGCCAAGTTAAGGTGGGTGGTCCTGGGGTTCGGGGGCTCAGCTGGGTGAAATCCGTTGGACGTTGGATGGGTCTTGTTGGAAGTTTTTCCATGTTTCCCCTGTTTGGGATGATCAATGTTTTTGACCGGCTCAATGATGATCAATGGCGGCACCACTAACCGTTGCAACGGATGACAGGAAGCATGGCTCGAACAACTCACAAATTGGGCTAGGCTTTTGTAGCAGATGCCTGCGTGATGTTTTAGCCAGAGCAAGATACACCAAGCATATGGCTATGTATCTAGGCCAATCAGCCATACATCAATCATCATCCTGCTCAGAAATTGATGTGTCTAGGGCTAAATCGATTTACCACATACCCCACTAGGGCCTAGGGGTCTAACTTCTACTGTAGCATCTTTAAGCAAGCCCAAGTCAGTGGCCCCGTGTGTTTTCCCAGTCCCTACTCAGAAGTCTTTGCACACAGAACCAGCTTCAACGACTGCTGATCCGGCAATGTTGCCATGAGACTTTGCAGAGGTTTGCTTGCAACTGCGAGGCTAGGGCGAATCATTTGCAGTTCCTGCGCGCCCGCACACGACGCCCGTTTCACTGGAGCATCAATCGGCCATCTGATTTTGGGTTCCAGAAAGCCAATGGCATCATGGCAGTCCATTTGTTAATTTTGATATTAATATGACATGATATGACATGATGACTGATAACTGGTACCTTTCCCTGATCGAGGCCCTTGCCGTCAGATGTTTGGCAATTTGGCGCTGGTCGACCACGAGTTGCGGTGCTGGGGGGCGTACATGGCAATGAGATCACGGGAGTTGAGGCGTGGCGTACGACCGGCTCTCATCAAGCACTGTCCTTCCAACAGCACTATGGTGTGTGGGTATAGGTCAAAGATGGTCAAGGCCCCCCAAATGGTTTCCACATGGTTTCCAATGTGAAATGCCATGAAATGCCAAATGGGATGTTTGAGTTGAGTTTCATCAGGTTGTCAAGGCTTTGGTTGAAGACTTTACTCACAAGGCGTGGCTGCTCTGTGTCCAGCAGATAGGGATGGAAAGGGCCTGTCGGGGGTGTCTGATAATGGGGTTCCGCAAGATCTCATGCTGGATCATGCTTTCCCCATTAAAAATTGCATGGGGTACCCCTTGACTCTGATGGTGTCCCTCCATTTTTGGTCAAATCCATTCAAACTCACTGGGTTTGTTTTGGCCGATATGGTGTAGCTTGAGGCTGAAGGAACTGGTACTTGGGATCTAGGTACAGTAACCTTAGTGAAGCCTTAGTATGTAACTAGTTCTCTTACCTATGCCGAAAGCCATCAATCTTCATTACTCTTCACATATATACAGTAATATTATCATATATTATCATTTTGATATTAGTTGATATTGTAATATTGATGAATTATGAATCCCTTCCACCCGTTCATTTTGGATCATTTTGGTTCATCCAGCCCGTCCCTTAGGGCCTTGGTATTCGAGAAGGTCAACTGACAGTGGCCATTGGCAATCCTTTGGCGGTAGCACAAAACACGCGGTGACATGGCAAAAACTACCAGATATATGAACTGCTCGACTTCTGCTCGATTTTTGCTCGACTTTTGCTCGACTTCTGCTGGACTTCTGCAGTTGAAGCTTTAATTGATTCTTTCCCAATCAAGGCTTACCAGAAATCAACCATTTTGGTTGGATTTGGGTATCACTGATTTGAGACATAGCTACCAAGATATATAAATACCAAATCGCAGCATTTCTGACTTTACAAGTGATGGTGATGTGCTTGTGCCATTGTGTCCGTGCAGCTGTAGGTACATAGAGGAGGATTTGAACCGCTGCTTTGATGGCAAAAGCTTGGAAACTTCAGCCACTGGACTCTATTTGTATGACACTACATACATCTACATACCTTTTTCTATATTGATGTGTTTTTTCCTTGTGCAATCAAGACCAGTATAGAAAGAGGTTGTCTAAGCTGCTGTGTTCAAAGATGCACCTATTCAGGCCTTTGCCATGACTTTTTTGAACGCATTATTTTTGCTTTTACTGCCTATTCTGATTATAGGTCATAGGTATACTGGCCGCATGGAGGCTCATGGCGATGGCCCCATGGCAGCTGTGCCCCCAGGAGCTCGAGAAGAAAAGGGCAGCAGCTCTATCGCCCTACCTTGAAGGTCTGGATCCTTGACCGCAGTGGCTGCGATGGATGTTGGTGGCATGTTGGTGGGGAGGCGTTGAGGGCTTGGTTGATGAGAAACAATATGATGATGATGATGATGATGATGATGATGATGAGGATGATGATGATGATGATGATGAGGATGAGGATGAGGATGAGGATGATGATGATGATGATGATGATGATGAGGATGAGGATGATGATGATGATGATGATGAGGAGGATGATGATGAGGATGATGAGGATGATGATGATGATGATGAGGATGAGGATGACGATGACGATGATTTGTGTTGTATCATTATCATTTGTATCATTTGTTCTTACTTGTTATTATCTCTATGACACATATGTGTTGCCCTAGGGGCAGCAATGCCCTAGGATTTGTGCGGATCGCCTAAGGGTGAACATTTTTTTGTTTACATATGTTTGTGTTAGTAACTAGTACACTGGGGCCGTGTTTGCTTGAGCACGTTGCCGGACAACTAAGTTGGGACTGAACCCCCACGACCTTGAAATGCCATTGTTTGCGCAGGATGTTCTTTTGGACCTTCATGCGACCAACAAGCCGTGCACTCCATTTGCACGGCTTCCAGGCGCCAACACTGGGCTGCTTGCAGCCATCTTGCTATTGAAAATGGCCATAAATGGCCACAAATTATATAGTTGATTTACCTATTAACGATTATGATTTCCCATAGTTATATATATATATATATATATTAGACTATATTGGTTTACGAGAGGGTACTTTTGTCAAGAGGCCTGGCAACTGGTGATGACTTTGGAACTCAGTGATTTGTGCAGGTCCTATTGAGGGCCGTCGGCAGAGGTTCCAGGTCGCAGAAGATTTGTTCCTAAGCTCACTGCCAAGCAGCTGCCAGACCGTGCTATGGGATCCACATGAACTGATCGCAGGGGGCAGCATGACGGATGAATTTGCCCTAAGACATGCACCAGATGGATGGGATGGAAACTATGGAAGCTATGGAAGCTACATTTGCTTGGAATCAGGACAAGCAAATGATCGCAGTTCAGTGGATGCGATCTACCTGGCAGTTTTGCAATGTCTTCGCAAGCTCCAAATGCTTGGGCCACTTGGATTTGAAGGGCGCCCGGGACCAGGCGATAAAAAACCACGAGCCTGGCGGCACTTTGAGATCATGGAGAAATTCAGCCTTGATCATAGGGGCTTTGAGTGGACCAATGGCCATGGTGAGTACAATTTTCAGGTCGTGCCCGCTGGGCATGTCTATGGCCGAAAGGGTCAGGTTGAGTTGAGAGCACCGGAAGGGAAAGAGCCACTGGCCTTCAACTTGGTGAGATGTTTGGTGGCTATTTCGAAGTTTCATTATCTTTCATTCAAAATCCGATGCTAGCATTTACTTGGTATTATAGATAGATAGTAAGATAAGATAAGATAAGATAAGATAAGATAGATAGATTAGATAGATTAGATGGATGGATGGACGGACGGACGGATGGATTGATGGATGGATAGACAGACAGACAGATAGAGATCTGCAAAGTGCCCATTCACAGGTGACATCCCCGTGACTGAGGGTCTTACTGAGGATGGTGGCATATGATTTTCCAATCTCTTCGAATGAGATCTATGTTTGTACGATCTGACAAAACGGCCCCAATCTTGGTGGATTTTTTCCTTGGTGCAAAAAGCCCATCAGTCCCTTCTTGTTTCTTTTCATGCCTGCTTCGACCGAGCAATTCCCTTTTGACCCCTACATATCATCCATTCATCCCGTATCAATTTCGGTTGATGTGTCCATTGGGTCTCAAAGAATCCCCGGCGAACTGAGGTCCTACATGGTCTTCCCTAAGGTGCGCAACTTATGGGCCGAGGGTCGGCCATTGGGATGGCTCGCAAGGAAGCTGGAGCCGGAAGAACTTTGAGATCTTTGAACCCCTCGAGCTGGTGGGGTTAAACAACCTGGAGATGGAGTGCTACACCAGAGCGGAGGAAGTTCATTGGCAAATAGTCTCAATATGTCTCAATCAACATCAATCAACCATTTTTTTTTCACCATCTGCAATTTTAATCCATTTTAACAGACATATTTGAATCAATTGATTTTAAGCAAAAGTTGAAGACTTTGAGCATGTTGAATTGTCAGAATGACCAGGCCTGAGGAGCTGGACCCTCCCACTGTGAGGCCGAGAAGCGTGTTCAAAATGGGTGAAAGCGACGATGTCTTTTCGATGTGCGACAACGATCGAAAAGGAGCTCAGCAGACACCGGTGGACCGGACTCGGAGCAAGCAGCGAGCTGGAGAAAGGATGCGAGGTTGCAGCAGCTTGTAACATACCAGGCATGTTGGGGCATGCTAAGATCATCCAAGGTCTTATATTTGTTTAAATGATAATTATATAAATTATATACTTGACATTGCGATGCGTTCAGCGTGATTTTTGCACAGTGGTTGCATGTGCCGAGGTCTTGCCCTTCGATGTGGGTGACATCCAGAAGCGACGCAAGCTTTTAGGAGGGGCCTTTAGGAGGGGTGAGTTGAAGCTAGTTGAACAATGGAATGATAAATGGGTTCTGCAGCTCTCTTTTTTTTAGGTTCTGAATTTTGATGCAGGTTGATGTATGTTGATGGAGGCATTCCAGTAGCAGCATGCAATAGCTTTGTTATGCTTTGTTGCTGTCAAGAGCATCCATAGGTCATCCATAGGTCATCCATGCCAGATGCGCATCTCTGCAGGCTACGCAGACAGCGATGTAAACGAGTCTGCGGACCTAGGCCTGGCGCCTGCGGATGCTGCGTGCGGGATATGGGACCTCCGAAACTTTGAGCAACGGCAGGTGGCCAACATCTGGCTGAAATGAAATAAGATCAAATGGGTATTGCCATGGCATGGTGCGGCATGGTATGCAAGGCATGAGCCGCTAGGGTGACCCTTTCTTTGGCCAGTGGCACGGCCTTCCGCCTGACCTGTTCATACTTTTGTGTGCCACTCTTGCCAGATGAGGTATGTGAATGCCATGTCAATGTATGTCTATGTGTCCAGGTGTGCATACGAAGCACATATATATATATAAAAATGAATATATATATATATGTATATGTATTATGTCTATATATAAATATATGATATACGATATATATATATATATATCAATTTTATATATGAACGCCCAATGTAGATCTACACATGCTCCACATCCCACTCCCAGAGATCCCACAGGGTCGTCTTGCCTCGCAGCGTGAGGCTTGGGCTGTGGCAACCCATTGGTAGCGGCCAAACTTCAACCTGGTGAGGCAGATTTATGGCAGATTCTGGCAGATTTACGAAAGATATATTGGATTTATATGGATTTATATATTGCAGATGATAATATACAATTGCATATTCATAATAAATATACACATGCATATTGGAATAATAATTACATAATAAAGATTTATGGATTTATATGGATTTATATATTGCAGATGAGAATGAACTAATGGCAATTAGTTTTAAAAGCGAGATTAAACATGGGGAGGATAAAGAAAAAACGATTCTCCATGAGCAGGGATGCAACAATCAAACATGATTGAGAACTGACCCATCCAAGAAGTGGGACAGCCCCCACGGCACCGCATGGCGCGACATGTGGAGGTGGTGGTAGACCTTGGCAGTGGCGCTGGAATCGATTGCTTCATCGCTGCCAAGCAGGCTGTATCTTTGGACATGTTTTGAGTATTCATGGGGTGACCCATAATTTTATTATGTTATGTATATATATATGTTTTATATTATATATATACACATACACACATACATAAATATATGTATGTATGCTTATTTATTTATTTATTTATTTATTTATACATGACCTATATAATCAACATTTATCTACATATATATATACATATATATATACATATATATCAATCCATGCTTCAAAATAGTGCTGACAGTTTATTTTTGATAAATTGTTCGATTCATGTGAATCTAATGATTTATATTGCGATTCATTTGGCGTGGACTTTTGACAGCTATGAGGTGGGGCCTACAGGACATGTGCTTGGAGTCGACATGTGTGGCTCCCAGCTGTGCACCTTTGGATACCTTTGGGTGGAGAAGCTGGCTCCAGAAGCCACATCAAGCTTGCACACAGCGCCTGGTGTTGACAAGTTTGTGAATTGTCCGCCAGGGCACTGTTTCACGAGTCAGGACGCCCGAGATGTTGGGCAAGGCGCGCGAAAACGCCAAGAAAGACAAGGTCGAGAATGTGCTTGGGTGGCCCAGCCTGTGGAGAACCACGATGCCATGGGGGTGGCTATTGCATGCTATTATCATGCTGCAGATGTCAGATCCATTCAGGAGTCAAAGTTGGACACCTAAATCAGCATCAATCAGTCATAAGATGCTACAAGATGTGCATGGTAGGTCCTGGTGCAACCTTGCCTTCCAATCCAGCTGCCAACATCTTCCAGTCACAGCCTTTGGCGCCCCTGCTTCCAGTGCTCCAAGAAACATCATGGAACGATGCGGGAAATATGTGGAACTTCTCATGACATCGTGATGAAACTGTCCAGTGAGAAAAAACAACAATCATCTTCACCAAATGAAGATAGATGGAGACTCAGAAAAGAATTGAGATAATTCAGGTGGCAAATGTGGCCTGGTGCACCAAACGAGAACCACACAGAGAGAGCTTGCCTCTGAGGCTTTGCATCAGTACTAGCAGATCGCCATGCGAGCAAACCCACTCAATACATCTATTTGGGTGCCTTCTTTATTGTACGGTCGTGGTTCTCCCTTCTTTTTTAAGCTACATGTTCGAGTTTGCTGCCTCTTTTTTAAGTTTTAAATGATTGGTATGCAACTTCCAAGATGTTTCAATTTCAAAACGGCTTCGATCACAGCCTCGCGCCTCGCGGTGTCCCACGCCATGGATCCAGCTTCCGCTGAGCGACGCTTCACCTAGTTTGGAGTCGTTTTCAGGCTTTGATTCCAAGAATTTGTTGGTAGTGGCCCTCCAAAACAACAAGAATTGTAACAGGTAACTATATAGAATTAGTATGAATTAGTTCGTGCACGCTGACGCTGCAATGCTTTGCAGGTGGGGTACGTAAAAGTTCGGAGCTCTTCAACAGGCCCAAACAGGATCTTAACTTCCACTGTTCTTCTGTTCATCCCCTCAAAAAGGGACGATGATCCCACTTGAGCCACGCGGCCACGCAAAAGCTCTCCGCGAGCAAAACGGAAGCAATGGCGTGAGCATTTTCTTGTCGGCCAGGTTAAGACATTTAGAACATGGCTCACTTGAAACCATCAGAAATCAGCATCCATCACCATCACCAAACAATAAACACCCCTAATAAAGCCAAGCTCACTTGACTCCCACCCCTGGCGCCACAAAAATCCCAGGAATCGCCGAATCCCTGCAACAACTGGCCTTAGCTCCAGGCCCAGGCTGGGAATGGCACTCGTCTGTGGTTTTTGTTTAAAGTCTGGGATGAGTCCGGGATGATCAGATTTTTTCCACTTTGGAACGGCATAGAATGGGAGTATATAACACCTCAAAATTCAGTTTCCCTTTCTGTATTTTCTACATATATTTCCACAGTTTCCCAACCTTTCAGCACTGTTTTCCGCCCCACATCCGTTGCGCAAGGTGGCCTCGTGGAGCGTTCGGTTCTGCTGGAGACGCTGCGTGCTTCGGATCAGAAAGATTGGTGGAAGGGAAAATCCACAGGATCCCATGAACATTTTTCCTATGACATCTGGTGGTTGTCCTGGTTTTTCCCAATGAAATCGCGTGGTTTCTTATGAAACACATTGAAATATATTGAAATCCGTTGGTTTCCATGGTCTTTCCTATGAAACATTGGTGCTTCTCCTATGAAGTATATTGAATTTTTTTTAAGTCGGTGGTTTCCTGTAAATAATTCCCGGAAAGACCAATGGATTGAAAAGGGAAAATGGCCTATGGCAATTGTAGAAAGTCCTAATTATTTAGGAGATTTGATCTGTGACATATTAAGAGTAGATTAGATGTTTATGCAGTTATGCAGCATGATCTATCCCAAGGAAGTAATCTATATGTGGATGGAAAAGCCATGGTTGACTGTAGTTTTTCCAGGTTGGTTTCCTGCACTAATGTTTCGCAATATTACGACCCAATGGGCCATGGGCCATGATGAACATCTTGGTTGACCAGAGCACGGGGCGAATCAATCTACATGTCTACATGTCCGACTGGTCTTCAGAGACTCATGCAGTTTTGATCTCCAGTGAAATGCGGAAGAGCTCAACTAGTCTCTTCACTTTCAAGTATATATGTTTTGCAAAGATGGATTGATGAATTCGATCCATTTTCAATGAATTGGAAAGGAACAACTGCAGGAAGCCATCATATTTCATACTGGTACGCAAAACCCTTGTTTGATGTTTCCAACAGGTGTTCCAACCAATCCGTTGATTTTAAGCCTCATCCAAGGTAGTATTGAGCCATCATGGACAGATGAAAACCTCTCGCGCCTCAGCTCAGCTTGGGTTGAAACCACCAACCAGACTTCACTGGGTTGCCTTGAGGGAAAACCTACAAGAAACTAGAAACCATAGATTTTGAGAGCCAAATACAGGTTTCCTGATGTTTCCTGTATTTCATATTTTTTCTCTCTCTCTCTCTCTCTCTGTATTTACATATACACATTTCGTATAATTTCACTATCTTCAAAAATGATCGCACAATTCCAAAATTAATCTCAACATTACTAGGTTTTTTCAGCGTTATCAATTCCCAGTAATCCTTGGTAATCCCCTCAGCCCATGATGATCCGGCCAGGAAGATCCTTCAGGCTGCTGGCCTACCAGAGGATGAACCCATCAGTGGGAGACCCAGAAATTCAGAATGGATCTAGGAAAGTTTCAGGATACTCTATCCAGAAATGATTCATGGTGGTTTCATGGGGAATATTTTTTAAAGAATTTCCAACCTTCAAATGTTTTCGTGAGAGAAAATTGACCTGTCGAGTGGCCATTCCATCAGATATTGGATGATACCAACCCTTCCCAGGGATCCACAGATCACAGGATGATATGGTTCCAGGTTTGGCCAGCGTTCTTCGTGGTGAAAAGATCATAGCCTAGATATGCCTAGATTATCTAGGCAGGTGAGGAACTGAGGGAATTCTTGAAAAGAACAATCCTACGGTCAGGTAAGACCAAGTTCCCATCGGATCCTATCCCAGGGGCATCCATGGCTTCGCAATGGGCAGCACAGGCTGTGCAGACTTCACTTCGTGGCTCTTTGATGTGAAGTCGACCTCTTCCACTGCGAGGTGTGTGGACTCAGCGGCTGTTCAAGTCCCTTGCGGGGGTGAAATGGGACAACTTGGGACGTATTGTATAATGTTATAATATAATCATTACATGAGCAACCGTAAAAACCCCGGCAATACTAAATATGTATTCGACGGACATTGGCTTATGGAAATTGATGGAAATTGTTAAAAACACGAGGTAAGCGATGGGACCTTCCCAAATTAGCGAT
>Ga0126342_10008678_pt1 | contig 18217 bp, 12 predicted proteins | sample Cyp1metagenome_FD_92528 | JGI IMG/M metagenome (GOLD analysis project Ga0126342, IMG submission 92528) | Coral microbial communities from Lord Howe Island, Old Settlement Bay, Australia - Cyphastrea 1 metagenome | ecosystem: Host-associated > Invertebrates > Cnidaria > Coral ... | reverse complement strand
GATGCCCTTACTATGATTGCAAGCTTCATGAAGCAGACTGTGTTCAGAGGTCAGTTTAGGGTAGCATGGGGCACCGTCTGTAGCAACCGCGTAGCATCCACGTATGTACGCAAGGTACATGAACGTTAATATCCCACCCCACCCCACCCAACCCATGACCAGTGACGTAGCAACCGCGTAGCATCCACGTACGTACGCAAGGTACATGAACGTTAATATCCCACCCCACCCCACCCAACCCATGACCAGTGACGTAGCAACAGCGTAGCATCCACGTAGGTACGCAAGGTACATGAACGTTAATATCCCACCCCACCCCACCCCCATATTCAAAAAGTTGCACGACTACACGCGCGGTTTTCCACCCGCTAGCACAAACATGCACCAAACATGTGAAGGATGAAAAATGTTGTTTTTTGTGGCAAACGAAACTATTGGTCGAAGGTTGACTGCTGTGATGTCTCGTAGGTCACTGGAAGTCTCTGGTCACAGGTGCAGCACTTTACGCTTTCCTGGATGCCACCAAGTTTGTCCATTTGGTCGCTGAAAATGGCGGCTTTGCCTACATGTTCCTTGGCGATCATCCATGTGGATCCCGATCATCCATGCTGGTCGGCTCAAATGGTTAGTGGGAATGGTTCATGGCATTGTGTTTGCCATTGTTTGCCAATTACATCAAATTACAGTATACCCACACTATTCGATCAATTGCAATTTTGTGTTGATGAAGTTAAAATTCGTTGGAATGAACATTTTGGAGAGTTAAGCTCAAGTGTTGATGGTTCAATCACAGGTGGCGATTACTAAGCAATACTAAACAAAGTTATATAAAACCCACCCAAAAAAATGCTATACCATATCCACTTAAGTTTCCCTTATGTTGGCGGGTAAAATGCACATGTGTTGTTGATTTCCTCCGCAAAGCTGGGGCATATTTCCCAGGTTCTTGCGCACCTTTGGTATCCTGCTCACCGCCTATGTGGAAGATTTGATGTCCACAGAGATGGAGCCATTTTGTGTTCGAGCGGAACGGTGTTTGTGGAATAATAAGTTGCTTTATAACTGGTATAGTCGGGGTTTCATGTTATTTGGCAAATAGATTATCTCTAGATAATGAGCTTATAAAACAGCTTACAAATGGGGGGTATGACTTTGTTGTGGGTTTTTCCATGGTATAACTGATGTCATCGGTGATTAAAACATATTATAACATATTGTAATTCTAACTTAACTCCATGGTTAGATACTGTTTTTATAGCTAAATTAATAGGGGCACCACCCGGTCTGGGAGGAGTTAGCATCGCTGGGTCAACCGCAAAGGATGGGTCACGGGGAAAAAGGCGCCGCAAAGGCGATTGAACGGGATGGGGCCCCCAGTCGATAGCGTGAACCGTTGCCATAGAAAAGTGGCTGAATTCTATGGTTTATGATAGATATAACGAACTAGTTCATGGGGATTTTTTCATGGCTTATGAACCAACAAACATCACTGGGGGGCCCCATCCTGTAACCATTCACATAGTTTCACATATGGATACATATGGGTAAACCAATATAGACCAACTGGTGACTGGTGATCGATAGTTTAGTACGTACCTTGCTGCGGCAAAAGGGGTGACACGAATTGAAAATGAATTGAAATGATGCAATGGGACAGATGATGGGATAGATCAAGGCGTATCATCCCGTTGTTTACTAAATTATATTTCAGGAAGCCGTTGGAAGAATATAGGGAACAATAAACACACACACATACTTCTGAGATCTTCTGAGATGATTGATGAATATAATCATGGTGATAACTCCTAAAAGTTGGTATATGCTGGAATAGAACTACCATAATCATAGCTATTTGCACCCCGATGACTGGGCCCTAAAACTCGATATGGCTAGATTTAAAGCACGTCAGGCGAGATGAGAAGAGGGCACTGGATGCAAAACCGAAACATGTGGGCATGTTGTTTTACAAAGACCTACCCTTTGGCAATTGATCAAACATGGCAATGGAAAATCCATTATTTCTAGTAAATTCCAAGGGAGGATGATCCAATTAAAACCTCCATTTCTGGGGCATTTTGCGTTGCCCTCCAACAACCGGCAGATAGACCCCCTCAGACAGATGTGTGAGATCAGACAACTTGTGCTAAATTTATTGAACAAAATGGGTAACGAAAGAGACGCCCATTGGAAAACTAGAGGTATACCCACCATCAATTTACAATTCACAACCGCCAAGTTCCACCAACTTCTCTATCGTTTCCCCTTTCGGCAGATCCAGTTAGAGTTAGCCATTCCACAGGAGTCCGACATTGTAGAGCAGGCAGGTGTCCTTTTCTTTTCGCTTGGTGGCTCCCCAGATCATGGTCCGTTGGAAGCCATGGATCATGGAATGTCTATATCCATTTTGGTGGTTTATCGCATTACCTAATATATATATATATACACATGCATATAGATAGATAGATAGATAGATAGATAGATAGATAGATAGACAGATAGATAGATAGATAGATATATATCCGTATACACATATATATATATGCATTGCTTTAACGTCTGTCCGTTTTTTGGTGATGTTAAAAAAAAAAACGGTCGGCCACGAGGAGAGCCTCCGTCAGCTGCGCGACCGCGCGCAACACTTTATGCAGATCTCAAAGGTCGTCACTGGTGAGGCCGCTGGATGTGGGAATCGCCAACCAGAAAATGGTGACATTCATAATGCTAGAAAAAGGTATATTACGTATTAATCATATACGTATTTATTTACTTATATATGCAAAGAATGTACATTTTTTTTGGTGTGAAGATAGTAATTCAATTTAGATACTTACCATTACTATATTTACATATATTTACCATTTAGTTAGCACGTGTATATATATATAATTTATATATGTACATGCCATTACTGTATACATATACATTTGCCATACTTATTTATATACCATAAGAGTGGTTAGGAGGAGCATGGAGGAGCGGTTCAGAGCTAAAGGTATCCATATTTCTTGAATGGGGGGCCAAGGAGCTACAATGCCAAGAATTTCCCAATTATATCATGGATTATATATTTTATTTTGTAGGATATTTGTTGTGTTCTGAATGTCATTTATAAACCCCGTTGATTAAACCAAGTAATATTCATCTCACTGCAGACCCAAATGCATTCCCGTGAGCCTGTCACGGCAGCTCAAATGAACCTTAAAAGCACTAAAGAATTGTTTGTTTGTAGGATTACATGTTGGTCTTATTCTAGATGATGTTGTTGTGCTTGTTTGTTTGCATTTTTTGGGATTGCTATTTTTTGGTTGCTAACCATGGGTATTCAACGGCAATCATATATTATTCTTTTGGAAATTGGATTGAATTTCATGGGGATTTTGGTAGGAATGTGGGAGTCAATCTGGCAACACTGAGGTTCAACAAATCAACTCAGACATTCAGCCAAGTTGGACGGATTGCCGTGAAGTCAGTGATGATGCAGTGTCAAGCCTCAATAAATGATTGGTTTTGCATTTGAGCCATCAAAAACACAACTGCTGATTGGTTATTACAGGGGACTTGTTGGTCATCATTTGAAGGACACCCATCAACCAAACAGCAGGTTTTGGGATTCCAAAACATTCCAGTGCCTAAATCCTCATTTCATTGTGCTATCTTGATATATATATATATACACGTACATATAGCATACATGTATTCATTTTCGCATATAAGTGTGTATGTATTAAACAAATAGATGCACATACACACTCGTATGATATGCATATATATATATATATACATGCATGCATGCATGCATACATACATACATACATACATACATGAATACATACATACACACACATACATACTGTATATATATATATATATTTATAATTATATATACACGTGTATGTAGACATACAAATTGCACGCATCACACATTCGCATTTTGTACATTCTACACGCCACTGACCACATCATGATTTTGTTTGCACCAAATTGATTATAATCAATTATAGACTGTTGGTTAAATCATGTTTTGTTGCTTGCCATCCTCTGCCACCGTGTCGCCCTGTCCCAGTTGAAACGCAATGGCAGTTTTTGACACCTGAGACACGGCGTAAACTTGCGGCACAGCCTTGCCATCTTGATCTGTGGGCAGTAGATGCTTCTCATAATTCAGAAATATTCAGAACATGTTTTTTTTTTTACCTGAGCATATCAGGCATATCATCCATCGTAAGCTTACCAATTGACCGATTCTTGGGTGTCATATGCCATCAGTGGATCATCAGAGGGTCCCTCAAATCCCAGAATTGGATTTAAAGTTTCGTCGTAAACATTGGATGATAGGAGGATTTAAATGTCAAAACCGCCAATATGTTCCCCCCAAAAAAGTAGATACATAATCCATTGATCAAAGAATGACAAGGCCACAGTGAAAATTGGGTTCGCTGCCCCACCTTAGGAAACACTGGTGATGGCAACCTCGCAGGGAAAAACACTGCGAATCATCCCAAGTAGGGTAACAGAAGCATACAGAAACATAAGTTGGGGATGGTTCATTTTTTCTCCACCGGACAACAGCCGGACAACAAGCCTATACTGAATATTTGTAGTGGGTTAAGCAGAATATTCAAAATATTGAGCAATCCTACTCTTCAATTGATTGAAAGTTGATTGATTGGATTACTCTGGCGGGCCCAATAAAAGAATTACTCCTATCAGAATGGTCAACATCCATTTGAGTCTTCCAGATCTTGGTTGAAACGAAGGCATGTTGCATTTGGCTACTTTGCAGCACATACATAGCTCCTTGATCAAAAACCAGGCTTGAAACCACAGTGGGTCAGCGTTGGAAACCCGCAGTTTGGCCGAACCCCCCAGTCACATCATAATGCCTGACATCTATGTGCATATATGTAGATTATTTAGAGTGTGACATCATCATTTTGCGGAAGCCATCAGACATTACCTAAATGAATCTATGGAAGCTAGCGCCTGAATGTAGGCATACCATACGTAGATATAAATAGATTATATATGGGTTGTAAGTGGCTTGATCTATTTTGCTTGGTTCTGTAACGATCACGTCGTTGCTTCACCAGTGTTTGGTGGGTGCCCAATTTGTTGGGCACATAACAGCAGCTGAACCTCGCACCCTCCCGGAATTTCCGTGGTGAACATGCCTTCCGAAGCAGCAAGCCAAAACATCTGGAAAATATCGCTCAAAATGAGATCCCAGAGATGCTTCTCGTCGTGGCCATGCTGTGGGTTAGGATAGCTTCCCAGTGACGTTGGGGTGCAAGTCCCTAATTTAACAGTTTGCGACATGGAAGATCACTAGTTTCTACTAGACAAACCATCTATGAATACGCTAATCCCTTCCTCCTAATATTAAACGTCCCCCCCTAATAATAAACACGGCAGGTAGTTTTTAGTATTAGGGTGGTATTAATTAATTAATTAATTAAACTAAACCCTTAATAATAAAAACTATTTTTTCCGATCTCAAAATCAATTAAATTTCTTTATATAACGTAATAAAAAAATATTGCCAAAAATTAGATTTCGAAGCTTCCCCCTAATATTAAATTAAAACCCTTAATAATAAAAACTATTTTTCCGATCTCAAAATCAATTAAATTTCTTTATGTAACGCAATTAAAATATTGCCAAAACAAGATTTCGATGCTTCCCCCAAATACTTAATTAAAAACATTAATATAAAAAACTAAAAAAAATCAGACGGACTCGAATAATAAACACCCCGGGGTGAACGAGTTTCTAGTAGGGGGAAAACTCACAAATGGTAGCTTTATTTTCAAATTGTTTTCTAAAGGGGATCAATTAAAAGTCAAATTGGCCAATCTGAAATTTTCCAAAATTGGAGATGGACACTAGTTTTTAGTATTTGGGCGGGGTTTAATAATAGGAGGAAGGGATTAATTCTGTTTCATGGCTGTGTTGGTTTACAGGCGTCACAGGCGTTACAGGAGGGTATCCCATAACATCCCAAACACTCAAAAGTGACCAGAGGGCTTTGCAACATTCAGCTCTATCCAACATCTTCACGATTTCCGTCTCCATCATCACCATCATCATCATCATCATCATCACCGTCACCATCATCATCATCATCATCATCATCATCATCAATTCATCATCATCATCATCACCATCATCATCATCAGTTTATTTCATCATCATTTCATCATCATTTCATCTCATTTCATTTCATGTCATTTCATTTCATCATCATCATCATCATCACCATCACCATCATCATCATCATCATTTCATCATCATCATCATTGTCATCATTTCATTTCATCTCATTTCATCTCATCTCATTTCATTTCAATTCATCTCATTTCATTTCATGTCATTTCATTTCATCATCATCATCATCATCATCATCATCATTTCATCGGTTATTTTTTCAATATATTATATATATATATCATTATATATGGACACGCATATTAATTAGGCATGTGTCTTCCGAGATCTTCACCACAACTTCGGGGTGAACTCAACCTAAGTCATGGCCCACACCCGGGCCGTCAGCTGCGTCTGCCAAGCAGGGACGCAGCCCATGGCTTCGCTGGGGCCGCTTTGGTGCTTTGGTGATCGCTGTTTGTAAGGGTCAAACCAACCATGGACATTATAGATCTTGTTACATGTTTATATCTATGTATATATATATATGTATATATATTTATATCAACAAATAAATAAATAATCAATAAACAAACAAATAAACAAAAATCAATGAGAATAACAATAGCAATGATTTATATACATATATATATATTAAAATTTCTTTCTTTATTTATTTATTTATGATATATGTATATTGTGTGTATGTGTGTAGTATCTACTTTACCCCCACCCAAGATGCGTTTCTGCGCTGTCACAACTCCAATCACTGGGATTTCTGTATGGATTTATGGGAGATTTACTGCGGTTGAGGCGGAGGAACATTGTATATGGTAAACCATGGGGTAGAACCAGCAATTAAACGTGTTTGTCTAGACTGCTTGAAGGCCGCGATATCCATTTAGGGGAGTCAAAATCTGGGGTTATATATAATCAACATTGGCTTAGTGTTTTTAGACTTTTATTGGCAATATACGGATATACGAGTTTCAACTGAAGATCAATTTGTGTTATGGAAGTGTTTGGCACCAGCTATCGGCCATTGATAATGGAGGAAGTCTGGATGAAGGTCCATAGACTTCACGAATTTCATGCATGGAAGCTGGGCATGAAATGCACTGCAACCAATGGCAAAAGATGTTGGGAGGGAATTTTGGTTATTTTTGGCTGATCGAAAGTGAGGATAAACCCGATAAGGCCCCGATAAAGGCCCATTGCATCTGGATAGATTTTGCATTTGCCCGTCTCCATGCCCCCTGGCAGTGGCTGGTAGTTTCACTTCTGAAATCCTCCCGTGCTGTTCATCCAAAATGGGGGCCAGTGGTGGCGTCGATCCCCTGTTTTTGGGACAAATTGCGAGAACGGAGTTTGGTTAGAGTCGCTGCATTCCATTCCCCCTAACACTGGATCCCCTCTTAGAAGTTTTGTCTTAGTATTGGATCATATTGGATCATATTGGATCTAATTATATATATTATATATATATATATATATATTATAATATATATATATGTGTGTGTGTTCATTGGGGATCCCTTATTGGTGGCATTTGATATTAGGGGGACAAGATGGAATGAACCTGTTAAGTACTTCAAACATGGGATCTGATCAGTTCGACCCTGAACTCCGATCCCCAACTCGTGGCGGGATCTACAGTGCAATGGGGGCATAGCAAATATCATGATAGATATCCCAGTAACATGATAGATTGATATTTGAAGATCATATGGATTTGATATCCCAATAACATACACTTAACCGTTTAACCATCAATCATAGTAGTGCAAAATCATTTCTTTGAATCCAACATGAATAGATCCAAACATCAAGGGCAATGGCGCGGGTGGACAGCGGATACTCCGTTATGTCCTTGGGATGAAGCACCGCAAGTGGGTATTGAACCACAAGTGCAATGGTGTATACATATACCATGAATATGTATTTGCACATGTATATGTATATGTATATGTATAGGTATACGTATGTAATATACATGAACATTTTGCAAATGTACAGTATAATATTTTGTATATAATATATATATTTATTATTCAAGCATGTATGTTATAAACATTTACAGTAGATGTTCACATGTTCAGTGTATTTCCGGCACTTGTTGTAACCGCTTCTCTTTCTTCATGGGGCTGTTGTGCAGTTGTGCATGACATGATTTGCTGATGATCTCCCGTGACAGGTGCGTCAAAATCAGCTGGACGACCCTAGCATCAAGCTGGAGAAATTGGACAAATGGCCGGGGCGCCTGGGAACATTTGGGTGGCCAAACCATGCCAAAGCACCAACCAGTTCAATCAGCATTGGTTTACCCTTTGGTATTGAAACATAACAGCGAAAAACAACAAAGAATTTGTATATCTATGATTTTCACTATATATGATATTTTAGATTAGAGATCAATCATTATAGGTCATTACAGATCTATGTTATTTTTTGTAGATCTATTATTTATATATATAATTATAGTTATGTGATTGTATATGTAGATATTATATTTATGTGATTGTATATGTACATATCTTATTTATGTTCCCTATCAATCACAGGGCTTTCCGGCCGCAGTTCTGAAAACGCCGGCCGTGGTGAAAATTTCCGCTAAGGAAGGATCCCTGGGCCGAGTGCGGGGTTGCAGAGGTTGAAGCTCTGCAAGAGGAGATCTGGGTACGTACCGTATGGTACCCTGGGTCAAATTTGGCCCTGGTATGGGTCAAAGTTATCAAAGTTTTTTCGGTACTTTTATGAGCCCCAAAAAATCGCCTGGTTCTGCTTTCGACATCATTTTCTTTGATATTACTATTAAACCATTGGCCATCAATTTTCCAATATGTAATTTGGATCGATTCCCAAAACGTGCGGGAACAATCAAAATGGAACATTATAATGTTCGAATCATTTAGCTCCGTCCACAGTCTTTCCTATTCCCAATCTCGTAGTAAGATGAAAAAAGAGAGTGAAGATTGAAATCCAATCAGCTTGGGGTCGAAGATACTTCCATGAGGAAGGAGCCAACAGTATCCAAACCGTTGAGAGAGATAGTTTTACATCACCTCAGGCCCAATCAGGCTCGTATGCCTTGTTTGAACTGATTGTCAGGGTGGTTTTGAACATCAACATGCAGGTGACCCTTCAGGATTTCAAAGTAGCAATGGATTCATTTAACCATTTCGAGATGAAAATGACATATTTTTACAATATTTAACATTTTTGCCATTATCAAGAGTTGGCTTATATATATAGCCATATTTGGGGATGGCCGTCAATAGAATTACCGGTGATAGACCCATTTTTTTCGCATTCCCATCATTGACCATACCATATTCCTGCCATGTAACTTGACCATGGCGCATGTGATACGGAGGGATCTCACCGACTAAAAAAGGTCATCCTAAGAATTGAGAATGGTTGGTTAATACACGTTAATACTAAAAACATCTAAAAACACACTTAGATTTGTGGTCACTTGTGTCGGTGTCTTTCCTGTACCCAGATCTTTTCTATTCAAACCCTGGCGTCACCAGGAGCACCGCCTTCAGATCGAGGCACCGGCTCCGTGTCATGCAGTGTGCACGTGTATACATAATTATAATTAATTATACATATAGCAAAATAGTAGAAGACCTGTTTGTACATTTATCTGGTTGGTGGTTTGGAACATGTTTTTTGTTCCCATATATTGGGAATGTCATCATCCCAACTGACGAACTCCATCATTTTTATATATTTGTTCAGAGGGGTAGGTCAACCACCAACCAGTTGATGCTTAAAATTCCCATCATGGTTAACCATCACCACCTTAATCATCACCACCATTATTAACCATTAGTAACCATTAAAGGATGACTTACCATCGCCTCCTGACTTACCATCCCAGCCACGGCCAGGATTTGCGTGACCGGAACCGGAAACGCGAGACTGAGATTCAGGAGGTGCCGTGTCGACTTTTTTTTCCGGGCTTTCCAGTATGTGGCACTGTGTGGAGTGAAAAAGATGGTGGATTTAGTCATGAAAAATGATACTACTTGGAGTCTGGTATAATATGTTATAATATGTTATAATATGTTATAATATGTTATGATATGTTATAATATGTTATAATATGTTATAATATGTTATAATATGTTATAATATAGCGGGGATTTAGTATTGGGATTAAAAAGGTAGGATATTCAGTGAGAAAGGTTTGTTTGAACATGGGAGATTCAACTATAGTTGATTAAATGGCTATGAACTGCTATTTGTTACCAGCTTAACAAACAACAAATCAAATCCACGGTGGAAAACTGGTGAACCTCACCGTTTTCAACCCACCATATGTTAAGATATAACTAACCAACTTTATAATATATCATGTGTGAGTTTGTTTGGAAATGGGGCCGGCATGCCCCAAAATTTAACTAAGGAAACATGAATGAACATGATGCCCAAACCCGTGGTTTCTGCGGTGTACCGGTATACCCTGTTTTCGGACAAACCAAACACATGGTGATTTCGAAGCGAAACAATAAACAAAAAATCGATATGCTAGGGAGTTGAGCAAAAAATCGGGTGGATCATATATTTTTTTGGCGAATTTGGTGACGGTGATGGTGGTGTTCACTAACAAGAAGGCACGATCCATCACCCAGAAAACATGATTTTAACCAAGAGAAATAGGGTGTTCAACTAGTGACAGCACCGGGAGTGAAACAGATTAAACGTGATTATTAAAAATGATTGATTAAAAAAGGTCCCTTTGACATCCTTTCATCTACTGTAATTTGCATTCTGACCAGCAAGGAATGTTGAACCACTGATTCAATCAACAACGAGCTCGTGGATTTGCCAATCAGAACCTGGATGGCATGGCCCACACATTTGACCCGAAATAAGGACCACCCAAAACCAGCGGTTGACAACCCCCCATACCAGCTTTATGGCTAATTGTAATCCCAAATGTTCTATGCAATATTATTTGCAGGATGCTGAAATATGCCCCTCAGAGAGGGCGAGCGAGAGAGAGAGAGAGAGAGAGAAAACACTAGAAGCCATCCCTGATTTACACCAGTTTGATTACATCATCAGATGAAACAGGCGGCCCAACAGCAGCTTCAACGACTGCAGGAGGACAATGATGGTGATGGGAACGCTCTTTCGTGCGTTCAAAAACCACCTGGTGAATGATGGATGGATCGGATAGATCAGATGACGGTCAAATAGTTTCTGTGGCGAGTGTTCAGCCACGAACGTACACACATTACACTATCTTGTGGCTTGCACATGCTGGTACATGTCTTTTTTCCTTTGACTCTGTCGGCCGAACTGGACTGTGTGGACTTGTCAAAAGGGCATTCTTTATGTATATAGATGGGTGGATGGATGGTTCGATGGATGGATAGACTCTATCTCCATCCTTTCCACCTAGTACCATCTATGTTTGGGACAACGGATGGCAGTTCTCAACCACGCGCTGCGTTGCTGGCTGTCAAGGAGTTGAAGGCAGCCAATGCCGAGCTCCTTCGGAGGTACAAGGGGATCTGCCTGGGTCGCTTTTTCGCATAGAGGGGTGCCACTCGGAAGCAGAACAAAGTCGATGTTTTGTTGGAAAAACGGGTAATTCAACGCATGATACACATGTAGATAAACGATACGCAGCATGTCCAACAAAACAAAGGTCAACTTTTGGCAGAGGATCAACTAACCACCATGGGTTGCGATTTCACATATCAATATCGTTTTAGATGCCATGTCTGCGGCAGCAGATTTCTGTAGCAACTCATGGCTCACGCTGAGTGGCAGGAATGACAAGCCGAGAGAACTGGAGGTGTGGTTCGCTATGGATCGCTGGTTTGGATCTATGGGTTTCCGTATTTCGTATTAAACACTAAACTAAGGAGCTAAGGGTTTCCCAACCACATGAGAGTTAGATCCAAAAATGTCAAACCCAAATGGGGTAGCTTCATGTTGGATGGTGCGTTATTAGACTCGTAGAGGTACTCGTACGGCTGATGTAGACCTTGATACCATCAAGACTTCATTTAGGAGCTAGGTTTGATAAAGCAAACTCAAGTTGACTCTGACTGGCATATTGGCATATGGTTTGAATATGTTTGAATATATATATATATACATATCCCAGCTAGATAAATTTGCATCCTTTCTTAACCAGCTTGGCTACCCAAAACCAAGCATGAAAATGCAGCCCGAGCCGCAGTCTCTTCACCATTAACCACCATCTCGTCGAATTTCCATGAAACCAATCCATTAATTATATCAAATTATATCCATTTGGGGATGAATTATACTAGAGATACTGGATACTGCAGTAGCTATTGAAAATGCTGATTTTCCAATATCCATTATCAATATATGAAGACCATTAATTCTCAAACCTATGGAGACAAATCCATTACCATCTGGTAAATTAATATAGACCCTGAAAATAGCCTAATTTGAATGGAAAGTAATCTTCCAACCCCTATCTGCCAGGGTCTACGGTAATTTACCAGAGGGTAAATCCCATTAGATCCCATTAAATCACCATCGAATTCCATTAAAGTCTCACTAAATCCCATTTAATCCCATTAAATCCATTTGAAACTGCTGATCTTCCAATGGTCCAGCCATGGCCTCGCCATTCTCCCATGGCCATGGCCATGACCTCGCCAGGCCGAAGGCCGTCCGACTCCACCAGGCAACGGCCGAATCCATGGTGGTTTCTGCATGTTGTGTCCGTTGTGTCCTCAAACTAGCCACAGGTGATGATGTATAGATCTCAATAACCATATATCATATATGCTCACATATGTATTTACATACATATATGATCATCTATGTATAAATATAATTAAATATAAAAATAAATATTCTATAGATGATGGATGAAGATGAATAGATGTATGATAATGATCTGATAATGTATGCATATGATCTTTAGATGTCTTTAGTTTGCCTGCATAAGCTTGTCGTTCGTTAGAGCAACCCTTTAACTTTTCGTCAATGCTTCACATGCGTTTGGATTACAATTGCCCAAAACGCAAATCAAGGGTGTTGGGAATTGACCATTGATATGATAGGGGGATTATCCTTTGCCACGTTTGATTACCAGAGGTTACTTGCCTATGTTTTATTAATCTGTTGCTTAAAGCAAAATATTGCTCCAGTTTCATCTCCACTTTGCTTGCGTTGAATTGCAGGGATGGTTTCAATTCTTCCATGAACGTTGCCTGCGTTTTTAGTAGTGTTTAATCCATTCTTTGTTGGTGAAAGTCTCCGTGTTTGATGCTCATACAGTCAAACATCAAACATCACCCTGTTTTTCCCCTTGGTAGCCTTGGACAAGATGTTTTAAACTGTTTTTACACACGGGCACATATGTATGTATGTTTTTTGTTTTTTTTTAAATATATATATATATATGTTTATTTAAGTTTATATATATATGTTTATGTTCCGCTGAACAGTGGAACATCTTTGAGTCTTTTAGATTCCGCGTCCAGCGCTCCGAGGCTTCAACGGAGCGCAGGCTCCAGGTTTGGTGGCACGCTGTTTGGAGCTGGGCAAGGCCAATAAGGCTTGGCGACCTCGACAGGATGTTGTTGGTGGATTTCCCATGGATGTTGTGCTACTTTTGATGTTGTTTTTTTGGGAAAATCCACTAGGTACTGAACATCCATGGAAAATAATTGTTCTCCATTATTATCATGACCTACAAATGGTAAAGCCAAGAAGTCATGATGGGATAATGATGGGATGAAATTGGGAGTTTTCCTCAAACCCGGGTTTATGAAGTTGGCTATATGTGAGATGACCCAAAATAACGCCCACATGATTGATTACTGGGAATGGTGAAACCTTCTTGACAGAAGGTTCGCCGTAACCAGCATGCTCAGAAAAACTAGGATCCATTGGGGGGACCAACGCTGACATGGCCTCCGCAGCTCCCTGTAGCTCAGCTTGAAGCCCCTTGTTGCCCCAGTTCTCCAAGTAATTCCTCTTTTGGAAAGACCGCAATCCATACAGGAAACATGGAGAGATTCTGCTACAGTTTTTTTTTTCCTTGCAGGGTATTGAATATCCGATATTTTGGTATTGAATTTATTGGCTTTAGTGTTGGGCGGATAGAGACAACACCCATTTGTCTTGTGGCAAAGGCTCTTGCACCTTGCCCCGAAAAAGAGGGAACTACTTTCATCATCATTCCAATTGAGAAAGCTCCCTGGACTGTTGTTTTCTTCAAAGCTGAGATCTCCGGCTGTTGTTGAGGTGGGTTCAGAAAACTTTGCTCTTTCTCAAACGGGGGGTACCACATGCCCAAATACGATTGCAATTCCATGAGGGAAACCACCTGTTTTGAAACAACCGCACATCACCATCTATTGCCTTCATAGAATCATTCCCCTTGGCTTCAGAGACAGGAGAAGACCCATCTGTTTTTTTTTTCGAGCGCGATGCCCACCCATGTCGCAGCCGTCGCAGCCAACGGCAGAGGAGGAATTCTTGAGATGGGTGGTGGCTTCGATACACTGAACGGTTTGTGTGAACCTTTCTCCAAATCTTTGCCGAACATAGGGGAAAACTGCATTTCAGCCGCAACCGAATAACATGGGGAAATAGTGAATTCCCAGCTAAAAGGTGTTTGGTGAACCTGCGCTACAAGACTGTTTAAACGCTTGTTGTTCTGAGTGATCTTGATATGAATGTACGACAAAAGGATCTATGTTGAGCATATGTGCGATACGTATTTCCAGCCACGCAAAGGCGCCCATTTCAATTTGATACATGTCACCGCTCACACGTTATCGAATAATCCAAGCCATGATAATCAACTCCGTGGTCGGAGATATTGCTCCAGCTGGGTGCACATGGATCAATCTCATCATATCGCCATGATACCCCCCTCCATTTCCACAATTCATTGATGGTGTGGGTTTAAATCAGCATTTTTCATCCACCCGGTGTGTTTTTTTTTAACACTGGATTTCATAGCCCACCCATTAAATCACCATTTGTTTGACCCATTCATGATGCATTGAATCATAACTCATGATAATAATTCATGTGCTCATTCATTGGATTGGTTAAGGGACAATCTTAAGCTGAAACCCATGGGTTTTTCCCATGTTTTTCCTATGAATTCTGGGGCTTTTCCGGCCAACCAATGTTCCCAACAATCCAGTGACGGTGTCGGGTGGCCATCTCAACGGCTGTCAACTTCCCCTTCCTCAGGTGGACATTGGAGCATTGGGTTTACACCAAGTGTGCCCTGGCGGCCATTCTCGGGAAAAATGATGGGTTACTGATGAGAATGGGAACATCCTCTATGGTGGGAGTTTCATGATTTTGATGTTGTTTGATTCCACTGCAACCTGTGAGGGGAATGGGATTTTCAAATACTATGAAGGCTGTTTTATGTCTGGGAACAATTTAGACCTGGATAAATGATAGAATGGGATTTTGAGGGGCTTTTGATTGGGACCATCTTTGGCCTTTTAATGCCATGATCATGGGAGTGGAATGGTGGTCATATTCTTACGACCTCTTTGGCGCCCTTGACACCGTAAAATACATATGCTTATTGATGGTTGTTGGTGAAGAACAACACATAGTTTATATTTGGTTATAGCCATCATTTAAATAAGCATTAATAACCGTTTGTTATTTTTGGATGGTTAGTTATGAATATTCAGAATCATCCAACGGAGATGGTGAAAACTTAATGTTTTGGAGCAAATAAGTTGATGGTTTTTCTCGTGGATGATTGAATGATCAGCTCCTGGCTTCCATGTTCATCCTTTTTCAGCCCAGTGCATCCCAGGTCCTGGTTGCAGTATTGAAACTTACCATTCACTCATGACCATTTACTGACTCGCCAGGATTAATGTTGGCAACATCTACAGGAAACCACCCTATATGTGACTGTGATGTTCAGATGAACCCAGAGTGATCCGTTAGGGATTTAATTTGTTGCATACAACCACAGTCAACAGTTCCGTCTACTCCACATCCCAGTTCCCAATGTTACCATTTTCGGTGGGTACCCCTCGTTAAAACCAGTGGTCAACCAATCAAAAGCTGGTTGGTGGTTTGGAACATGACTTTTGTTTTCCATATATGGGATGTCATCCTTCCCATTGACTCATATTTTTCAGAGGGGTAGGGCCTAGGGTAGGTCAACCAGCAACCAGAAACGGGCGGGCTAGGAGTATCACCTACCTCGAAAAAAACGGCGTCTTGGTACGAAGCCTCGTGGCTGCGAAGGAGGTGCAGAAGTTCACCAGGATTGTTTGCTGGGAGCAGCCATTGAAGCGTTGGTTAAACCTGTTGCGGTTACACCACTGAACACATAACTCTATAGTAACCCCAAAAAGATGCTGAAAAGTCATATCTATCACATGTTATCAGTTTAAAATGGGATTTTACCTCAGCTTCTATATCCCTTTGCGATTTATCACCCACAAAATCAGAACTGTGACATGCGGCGGTGGCAGGTCACAGAGCCCATTTTGCTGCCGCGCAGTCTGCTGCTGATGGCTGAGAATGACATGGATTTAGCCTGGCGCCTGGCTCGAGAACGTTTCAGGCGGCGAAAACGGGGACCCAAAGATGGCAAGGTGATCCTGGAAGATCATGAAATATGTATAAATATGTCATACATGAGCCATATAGATCATACAGATGTAAAATGTCATCTCACATTTCTAGTAGTTTCTTGTGATCTAATCTGGCCTTGGAAAATGTCGCTCAACTTTCTGTGTTGAGCCACCCTGGCTGCGCCCTCAGCCGGCCACAGGATGGACGATGGCCAAGCGTCTTCCTTAGCGCCTTGGATACGCATCCTGCCATCTGAAGAGATGCTGAAAGAATATCATGTGGCCTATGTCACTTGGCGGATCCACATTGCGGTGGCTGAAAATTGTTGATGTGAAAGAGAGATCATGTGGCGATCATGGGAGCATCATGGAGCATGACCGTGGATTCACTATTTGGTCAATTGTATCTAACCATGAAATGAGCTAGCCGGCAAGCACGGCGGGGATTTATGTAAGCATGAAATGATTGGGGTATAATGGATATACAATTAACCACTGATTACTTCGCTCGTGATTTTACATGTGTTTTTTCCCATCTTAGACGTGGGAAGATGATGATCGTGACGGTGATGACGCTGACGATGGCGATGATGGCGATGATTGCGATGATTGCGATGATGACGACGTGGTTTTGGTTTTGATTTTAGTTTTGGTTGTGGCTGTTGATCCTCCCCATTGACGTACTTTTTTTTGGGGGGGTGGGTGCAAAAACCAACAAGAACATTTGTGAATCATACAGCTTTACCCTATAGTGAATCGAATCCCAATTTTTCCTGAGGACCCAGGTCCCACTCCCCAGGCATCCGACAACGTTCTAGAAACCTTCGCTGCGCTGCCGCTGACGTCCAGGGTGCAGCACTGGAAGCAGAGCGTGTGCGACGTTTGGCAGGCGGGGGCAAGGATACAGCTCTAGGGCCTGGAGATGATGGGTAAACATACCCTCTGGTTAGACATAGCTATGGAAAATGGCTCAGACAAACGATGATGTATGATGATTTACCTTTTAAACATGATGATGTTCACGTTTTTCTTTTTTGAATAGGTATGTTAAACACGCAGATGGTATATGGGATAGTTGTTGCAAAATGAAACACCTGTGAGGTAAACATCAAAGGGGATCACCGCTCCAAAATTTGGGAAAACCTCAGGTCCCGAACTAATTATTGGCATTGAAGATTGACAAATCATCGAAGTATCGCTTGCAGTTTTCCAGAAAGCCATGTTAGATTATGTTTGATTACCCGAGGGTAACAGGCACCTGGAATCCACGCTGCGCAATGATTTCTAGCTGTGTGCAGGACAGAAAATCAGAATTCATGGATGTCAGCTTCGACGCTTTCAAGTGGGCCGCAACCATTTTGCAGACGCGAGTAGCCCGGTTCATGTAGTTGGCACACGCTTGGTAGACGGCCGCGTACTTTTGTTGCTTTTTTGCTCATTGGGGTGGGGTGGGGTGGGGTAATAACGTTCATTTGCACTTCCTCACATAT
>Ga0126342_10008677_pt1 | contig 18218 bp, 20 predicted proteins | sample Cyp1metagenome_FD_92528 | JGI IMG/M metagenome (GOLD analysis project Ga0126342, IMG submission 92528) | Coral microbial communities from Lord Howe Island, Old Settlement Bay, Australia - Cyphastrea 1 metagenome | ecosystem: Host-associated > Invertebrates > Cnidaria > Coral ... | reverse complement strand
TAATCGATACTGGGATGATACCAATTTAATCAACAAATTGGTTGCCTAAAATGAAAATAATAATGCACATATGATTATTCATGAACATGGTAGAAAACAAGTAGATACATTAAATAATCAATGATAAGATGATAGATACCCATTTAATCAATCAATTGGTTACCTCATAGGGGAAATAGTAAGCTACCTATAATACAATTCAATTCCACCATATATATACTTTTGGAAAGACCCAAGAATCCATTTCCAGAGACCCCAGATCAATTACAAAACCTTAGATGGTGTTCCCTCCATGTTTGGTGGATTTTCTATTGCCACGTAAGTTTATTTTTTGCGGATGGTACTTCCAGCAAAACACCTGAGGTTCAACAGCTGTGTTTGGGCCCAGCGGACGCAGGTGTGCCTGGTGTGCCTTGTGACTGGGGTGAAGTGGGGGGGAGAAAGCGGGGCATCAAACGATAGAAGAACATGTGGAACTTACACCTGGAACTATAAATAGAGATCATATACCCATAAAACTGCAAGTAAAGCTGTGGATACTTGGTAAAACTTGCATCATCAAGTATCTACGGCTTAGTGAGCGGAAATTCATGTCAAAATTGAGATGCACCTTCTAGAAACCTTGGTGATGGTTCCTTGGGAGCTTTTGGGACTGTACTACTTCCATGTGTTCTTTTCATTTCTTTTCCATGTCCAGGTTCATGTTTAGATCATATGCCAAGCCATACTCTTTTTGTTTGTTGAGTTCTAATTGCTGTTGCTTTCTATATCATGATGGATCTACTCTTTTCTTAGTAAAACTTCAGTTTTTGTTGTCAATCCTACCTGTTTTTGCGGGGTGCATGAACTATGTCAAATCTCCATATTGGTTGCTGCTCCAAATACTAACATTTTTGAGCTGACCAGTGCCACCTTCCCATGTGTGTTTGTTTACCTCTAACGATAACCAAGTCTTAATTTGCCTAGTGAAAGCAACCTTAGCCAACTGTCTCGCGGGGTTTCTGAATTCACCCATGATGGGAATCCGAAATGATTTCTGACTGGGGCACCTTGATCACAAAATCATGAACGTTTCGCAGCTGAAATCCAGGGATATATAAGGCTTAAGTCCCGAAAAAAAAGCCCTTGCCAACCGGAAAAACCAAGTGTTCAACCCGTTAAACAAAAAGAAACGTCTTAGTGGATATGTGGTTGTTGGTGAAGATTTGCCCTTAGTGAACCCACTCGTTGGGGACTTATCCCGAATATTCCCATGCAATATCCCACTTGATACATCCACTTTTGTTGCTTAAATCTCCATGTGCAACTATCGGGATATTAGGTCATCCCCATTCAAAATCCCATTATATAAGAATCCATAGAAAATCCCTATGAAGTTCCACTATGATCCTAAAAGAAAATAGAGGAAAAGTGCCATGTTGGATGGTTGTTCAGCAAAACCAAAGTAGTGAAGTCCCTATTCTCGTTGGTTCTGTATCCACGTAAAACCCCCAACATTTAGTGGATATATCCGCATGAAATCACAATCTGTGCTGCTAAAACCCATGAAAATCCCAATTCTTGCTCTGTAAATCCTCATGTTTGCCGATGAAACCCATGAGAATCCCATTCAAGATCCATCATATTCTGGGTGGTGTTATATCTGTCTAAAATTCCATAAAATATCCTGGCTGGTGGTTTGGAACATGAATTTGATTTTTCCATTCAATTGGGAAGAATAATCCCAACTGACTTTCATATTTTTATCCCGGTTGGTGGTTTGGAACATCAATTTTATTTTTCCATTCAGTTAGGAATGTTATCATCCCAACTGACGAACTCATTTTTTTTCAGAGGGGTGGCTCAACCAGTATCATGAAATCCATGAAACTCCCACGGCAACAGCTCTGTGGCAGGCGCATCGCCCTGTGCGCAGCAAGAAGGGCGGATGGCCTTGGCCACGGCCCTGGCCGCGTGGAAGGCGCCGGGTGTTGTTCGGATTTTGGGAAGGATGGGTTGTAGGGATATACATGGTCTACCCTCTGGTAAACTAACATAACTATGGAAAATCACCATTTTTGATGGGAAAATCCACTATTTCTATGGTCATTTTCAATAGCTATTTTGACATAACCAGAGGGTAGCTGTCTAACTAGCATCAATATAGGAACTTAACATGACCAACGGGTTCTCCCCTTTTGGATCCTGTGGGGGATGGCACATTTGGATACAGCGATGGCACCTTTCCGAGGGTCCAGCGATGGTGTTTTAGATGGCGCAATGCGGTTGGTCTGAAGATATGGTGCCATATGGTATCGCAAAATCCAAAAAATGTTATAGTTGACCATATGGTACCATGGTAAGTATGATCATGTGATGGTTTTTCATAATCTTATGTTATAGTTGAACATATGGTATCCCCAAATCCCAAAATCCATGTGTTTCCATGTTTCGAAGACTTGCCAAAATTGACTCCCAAAAATGACCCCGATGTTGGTAAATGTTCCATACATGGAACATGTTTTGGTCATGAGTCATGGGTGTTATGGATGACCATCCTGATTTTTCCTAAAAGAAATTGCCATACCCAGCAGTTGCAGGATGTTCGTGTGCTTCTAGATGGAGTCGCCCTGCTAACGGCAGGAAGGTGCGGTTGTGGAACGGAGCAAGAATCGAGAGACGGGGAAGATGGGGACAGGTTCATACAGGCCCAGATAATAAAGTTGGGAACCTAAAATGAAACGATCCATTACCAAATCAAACTTTCTAGGGCAAAGGGAGAACTGGGTCTGGAAAAGGAATTGGGGCCGCAAGGGAAACCCCCGCGGTCCTGATAGCAGACGCATGCGGTGCCATGAGTGCGGATCAGAGGCATCCCAAGGCGGCAGGTGTCAACGCTGCGGCCATTTGCGCGAAGGTGCCATACTGCTTCAGGAGCAGCTCGAGCAGCCTGTGTACAGTGAGTTTTTCAGCAGCTCTTCGCCGCTCTACGAACCGATGTGTGTTGCTGACATGGACCGCACAGAGCAGGGCGACGAGCCGAAAGAGATCAAGACGGAGAAGAAAGCTTTGGGGCTCATTAGATCATTGGATTTGACACGCAGTCATTTCAGATCACCTTGGGATAAGTCGGATAAGTATATGAATCAGTTACCATGCGCTTGCGCGCCTTCATTCACTCCAAAGCCAGGCTACATCTCACCTAGCAGCTCAGAGCTTACCAAAGTCCACAGGTCCCAAGGGTTTGGATATTGATTTTTTGGGAACCATACCCTGATACATGTTCATTTGTATCATATGATCAGTGATATATAATATTTACGATTAGCTATGCGATTATATATATATATGTACAATAATAATATAATAATATATAATAATATATAATAATATATAATAATATATAATAATATATAATAATATATAATAATATATAATAATATATTATAATATATTATAATATATATAATAATATATTATGATATATAATGATATATAATGTTATATAATGAAATATCATGATATATCATGAATCATGATATATAATAATGATATATAATAATGATATATAATGATATATAATGATATAAAATGATATAAAATGATATATATATATATAGTGATATATAATGTATATACACAGAGTTTTTGAAGCATAAGAATGGCCATATGCGCTAGAGAAACTTAGATGTAAGATGATGGTAAACATGACACTGGGGATTCTGTGTCCCTGGCGGACAGGGCAACTCCCAATACTTTCCACGGTGTCTGTTGGGAGTTGATACTGTGGATGGGCCAGCGAAATCCGAATCACCAGTTGAAAACGGTGGTTTATCCCATTATTTATAGGTTTCCAACCATCCAAGGTGGTGCAGGATTTCGCAACCATCCACCGTATGACAACAAGTTCTATGGAAGTTTCTTTACTAAAACCTTCTGTTGGCATTTGATATGGCAATAAGTTCTATGGCAGCGTCGCTTATTTGGACGCATGCTGCACGTAGATCTCGTGCATCACCCTGCTCCAGCGACGACCTCATCGTCCTGCCAAAGCCCCACGCCTTCACCAGGCTGCCGTTGGGTGAGGACGCAGCCATGCAAAGCCTTGAAGTTTGCAGCCACGATGAAGGCAGTGGCGCTGATTTTGAGCAGTGCGGATGCAGTGAAAATAAAGACAGAGAGACAAACCAAGCATAGGCACGAGGGGAATTCAAGGTTGCAGATGGTATGATGATGAAGTGGTCTTTTTTCCTTTTTTTTGCCACAAAACCAGGACATCGCCTTTCCATTCAGACCAGCGGCCACTTAGGGTCGACGGTTTCAAGTGTTTTCAGGGTGGGATGGCTCCCTCAACCACCAATCAAACCGTGGCCAGCGATCCCCATGACACGATGTATTTGTTTGGGAACTACCAGCGATGTAATGCCAGGGGAATTGGGGAATTCTATGGAATTCTGGTCTTTGGACAGACTTAGTTGGACTATATATACAGTCTATCATACAGTAATAGAATTTTGTTTGTATATAGTATTGGATCTGTAGCAAATGCCATACTTCTGTGCGTACTTATTTGTAGTATTGTTTACCAGCTATACATGTCCGTTCCAATATGCCTATACACATGTATGTTTATTATGTGTGTATATATATATATGTAGAATCCAGTCACACGGCACTACAGTCATGATACTAGTGTAGAAGCTGTGTATATATGACTATATGTATACATGTGTTATACATGTATAGATATGTGTACTCATCCTGAAGTAGATATGATATAGAATAGCAAGAATAATGGTAATGATTGTGAATATATATATATATCTAAACATATTCCATATACCATGAATGAGATAGAAGCATAGATAGAATTCTTTGCTGTTTTCGACTCTGATGACTGATCACACTACGTTACATCACATGGCTTTGAATTGCATTGCACCATTCCATTCACTTACAATAGACAAATAGTACATTACATATGTTTTTCTCTCCGTTTTCTATCTTACTATCCAGATCTATTAGATACACAATACATGATATTACTGCATATAGATTCAGAAACTGTACTATTCACACTCTACATGATCCGTTTTTTTTTTTGTACAGTGCGTTGGTGTGTTTTCTCCACTGCCAGCAGCGGTAGGCTTTCTGTGCAGCGCCCTGGAGACGGAGAGCGTCGTGTTGCCCATGGAGGTGATGGTGGAGACGGAGACCCAACCGGGGTCCGCTGAAAATCTGGGATGTTGCGCCGGGATGAAGCTGGCGCTGGGGATTTTTAAGCAGGAAACATGAGGATTTCATAGGTTTTTATTCTGAAAACCATCCAGAGTTGGATGGAAAACATAGTGATTTGAGTGGCAAGGAATGGGGGTTGATGATGATTTACGTATTGTTAGTGATAGCATGTGATAGCTATTTCCGTTGGGATGTGTGATAGGAATGTTTTGGGGGTATAATCATGAAGAATGGGGACGCTAGACTAACAGAAATCAGGATTCAAGCGGCAAACATGGAAATGTATCATTGATTTATGATTGCCAAGTTGGTTCTGAACTAGTATTTCACTAGGGTTTATGGTGGTTATCTATGGTCAATGGGAGTTATGAACCAGTTCACAACTGGATGACTTTCATGAGGGCCGTCCTACATATGTTCCTTTAACAGCCTATAACATTTTTCTTGTTTGTTCATGTCAGTTTTCAGAGGTTTATTGTTTCACATTCATATATATATATATCATAATACAACATATATAAAGACATATATATATATATATATATACATATTTATGTGCGTGTGTGTGGTTATAGAAAGTGTGCCCAGTGCTTAAAGGCTGGCTGCAAAACTGCCGAACCTAACAACTCGTAGTCTTTGGAAGGAGAAAAAACGACCAGGCGCCTCACAGCGCAATTCCCTAAATACTTACCATCTGGTTATGACTAACATAGCCATGGAAAGATCCACCATTTTTAATAGGTAAACCATCTATTTCTATGGGCCATGGCTTCCATGGCTATGTTAAATAACCAGAGGGTATTGTTTGATGTTATTTGTACATACCAATTGGGACACGTATGTGAAAACTCAAACTGATCGGCATGCAGGGGTGGATTGTCCAGCCATAGTCAGTCAAGTCCCTATTGTTGAGTCAAATCCAAGGTAACATCCCATGAAAATGAATTAAACCCCAGTAAATCACTAAGGTTTATTGGATTAAAATGAATTAAACATGAAACTAAACCCCAGTAAATCCAATGCTGAACTTTTCCAGCTGGATCTGTGGTCTCACAGGAGCCGTCGCGCTGCACCTTTCGTTCGGCTCGCGACACTGGGGCCGCCGGAACGCAGCTTCCCCCGCTGCTGCGGGTGCAGCGGGGAGGCCCTGCTTGTGAGGCCTGGTCCCTGCAATGGGCTTCTGGAGAATGTGATACCCAATTCTATTTTGACAATGTTGCTAGAGCAATAGGATCCACTATCCAAACATTTAACATGGCTATGAAACGTTAAGCCATTTGGGGATGTGTTTTTCTCTTTTGAAACCTTCAATTGTTGGGCCAACCAGCTTCTGACCTGACACACTGATAGGTGAGAAAGGTTTCAAATGGTTTAAACACATGTGCTTCAAAATTGTGTTGGTAGATTCCAGGGTCAAGATTTTGGGGTATGTGCTTCAAATGATAAAATACTGTATGTTTTCTGTCGGGGGCGACGCGGGACTGTTTGAACAATGAAATCATACCAAATATTTTATGTGCAACCTTTCAGAAATTATTTTGGGTGGGTGGGTAGTGTCAAAGGAAATTATTTTGAGGTGGGTTAGAGTGTTTTTGAAAAATATTTTGAGGTGGGTTGTGTACTAGAAGCACCTCAGATTAATTCCTAAAAATTATTTTGGGGGGTGACCCTAGTGTTTTTACCCATGGTAGCCCGCATATGAAATCACCATGAAGACACGTGAAATTATGATACATATGTGGAGTTGTCCATTGCACCTCAGGGTAAACATAGGGACGATAAACCTGGACTTTCTACCTCAGCTGACCCAAAGTTGATGGTTAGTACTGGGCATCCCCAATTGGCACTCCCAGATGCTCCAAGTTAGCCAAAGGATTTGAGACGCCACATTGGGTAAATTGATGTAAATTGGAACACCTGGGAATAGTTACCCTCTGGATCCCTCTGGTAAACTAACATAGCTATTGAAAATGGCCATTTATAGTGAGTTTTACCATTAAACATGGTGATTTTCCATAGCAAACTGTTAGTTTACCAGAGGGTAAGGCCATGGATTACGGCCATCATTCATTTATCCAAGGATTCATCCGTTCTTTTCCCTCGAGACGACCACCGACCACCTCAGGGCGTGGAAGTGTTCAACATGCGGCTCCACAATGGGATGCTGCTGCCTGTGTGGCAGCGGCCAAGCTCAGGACCCCAGGGCAGCACGTTTTGAGGAGTTGATCTGATAGTAACGATCCGCCAAAAGGATCCAAACGGTCGAACTTCTTCTGGTTGGTGGTTTGGAACATGAATTTTCCCATCAATAATAGGGACTTAATATGGGTTAATGGGACTTCATATATCTTGATATGGACTTAGTAGATCTATATACTGGTTGGTGGTTTGGAATATGAATTCTATTTTCCCCGATAGTTGGGATGATGATCCAATCTGACTTTCATATTTTTCAGGGGGGGTGAAACCACCAATTAGTCTTCGAATCCCCCCCAAAAAAACATTTTTGTTTCTTAGCACAGTGTCATGGCCACAAGCCATCCAGAAGATGGAGATATAGACAAGAATCGCCATGATGATGATGATATTGTGGTGTTGGATGGATATCATGGTGGTGGATTACTACTCACTTTTGGATGAGGATTTTGATGATGATGATGATGATGATGGTAGTAATGGTGATGGTGATTTTGAAGAATAATGAAGGAGACGAAGCTCACATGGTGGTGGTGATTTTCATTGGTGCTAAGATTATGTATTGTTACACACGTTGTATGATGCCCTGTGGCTGCAACTGGGTGGTCGATCAAACAAGTGATTGCATACCAAAGGTGGCAGAATAAGCATGCAGATGACTTGGGTCTTGTGGAATACGGGGGAACAGCCTGCCACTTACCCAAGAAGTCAAGTGATGGGGAACCATCTGAACTCCCTAGTTATGTGATGGAAGACACTTTGCCGCCTGAAACTTGGGCTGGATGGAAGGGCCGGCTTTGCCCCGCAAAGTCAACAAACCCCCCGCTCGCGAGCCTGAGCCTTCTCTAGCTGCACAACTCTGGCATACTCTGGCTTTACAAAATGTCCTGGGATTGTGATCCCATGAAGGTTTCGCTGGCGTCGATGCAAGCTTAAGTTGAGGGTGCCGGAGTAGGGTTGGTAAAGCAATATAGTAAACCATCCCCGAAATAAGCATACATGGGTTTTATAAACCATCAAAATATGGGTGGTGTATTATTGCTTTACCAACATTAATTAAACACAATTATATATGATTATATTTAATATAGTTATTGTATTATATTATATCATATTATATTTTATTATATTATATCATATTATATTATATTACATTCATTATATTATATTACATTACATTATATTATATTACATTCATTATATTATATTATATTATATTTTTTTTATATTTTATTATACTATATTTTTTTATATTATATCATATTATCTTATATTATATTATATCATATTATATTATATTACATTTATTATATTATAGTATATTACATTATATTATATTATATTACATTATATTATATTATATTACATTATATTATATTATATTATATCATATTATATTATATTACATTTATTATATTATATTACAGTATGTTATATTATATTATATTATATGTTGTTTAATATTATATCATATTATATTATATTATATTACAGGCGTAGATGTATGACATTTATGCACATTTATCGCAGTCAACCCCACAATCAGTGGGTAGTGACTAGCACCGGGCAATGCTGTCACTTCCAGTGCAGGAGATGTGGAGGACTTGGCAGCACATGTGGCGGCCTCGGCTCACCGAAAGCCTATCCCAGATACGACCCATGGTGCTGGTAGATTTACCTACAAAACTGGATACAAAACCGGTTCATTTATGGGGTAAATGTTGGTAAATATTCCAGGACCATGGAGCATATGGCTATGGGTTTCAGCCGTTATAGTTATAGTTATAACATGTTTTGTTGGTGTTGCCTTTGCTTCATAGCAAAACTAAAAAGCCAGAAAACCAGGATAGATCATGTTCCCCCCAAGTTTTCGCATCGCCATGGGCAGATCGAAAACCTGGAAGTCAAGAGAGATGTCGGCGTCGTGAATCGGCGTCGTCAATCTCGGGCTCCCAAAACGAATCCACTGGAATCGCTGGAGTCTATTGATATCTATTGGATTGTTCGTGAATTGGATCCCAAATATACATGGAAGATCATGGAAGTATTGATCATGTGATCCAGAGATGGGTTCAACACCCCTTTGATGGTTTAAAATCCCATTATGAATGGCTGTATATCTGTAACATCCGAAGAACATCTTTGTGAAACCAATTTTTGTTCTCTAATGTGAATCCTGGCTTAAAAAAACACCAGTTTGTGAAGAGAGGGTACCAATGTTTGATAGCAATCTATCAAGATGCTGCAAGGACAAATCAGTTCCAGGAGTATAGGATAATGGTCACCTATCCAGTGCCAGAAGTGAATTGGCAAGGGTGAACGCACCCAGTGCCTTGCCAGAGTGGATGAAGGTGGAGCAGTGGCAACAGCTCACACCACATGGCAACAGCAGTGCGAATCTGTGCGATGAAGCACAGGTCTGTGCAGATCACAGTGCTGCGGATGCGATGGAGTTTGCGACTACAGACATGCTGCAATGACAAAGGATGCCAAAGTGGTTCACATCAAGTGAGGGGTAAAACTGGTAGACCACTTTAGGGAGAAGTGCACGAAACATTGTGTTGAGACGAGGCCCAAAAAGCAATACCCATATCCAGATTTGAAGCCGATTGATGCAATGTTGCGTACAATGCATGCCCAGTGCGGACGTTCCTGCTTCTTGGACATTGTTTTCTAGATCATCTGAAACCCATTGTGGGTGTCACTTAAGTTGATTGTCACATGTTGTTTTTTTGAGTAAGCCTCAGCCTACCCGTCTGTTATTTTGTTGATTTTTTCTGTGCACTCTCTGGTTTGCTGGTTAAATCCCTATGTTTGTCGCTTTGAATCACGATGTTTGCTGGTTTTACCCATAGGATCCATGTATGCTATATATGGTAACATTTACCATCAATATACCCCAAATGTTAGCATATATACCATACATGGATCCTATGGGTTATTCAATGAGTTTCGTGATGTTGATCCCACTTGATCTTTTTGTGAAATCCGTTGTGTTTTCTTGCTATTTGATCCATTTCTATCCAAACAAAACAGGTCAAAGTTAAATTTACCTCAGCAAAATGATCAAGCTAAAAAGATCTCACTAAACCCGCAGCTTTTCCTCCGACCTCTTGTGGCTGTTTGAATATAATGAAGAAACATATAGTTGATCAAAATTAGTCTTGGTCAAATGTGATAAAACAGAACAACTACTCAAAATCCCATCTCTGCTTTTTATAGATCAAAATCCCATTTTGTAACCATGTAAATACATATAAATACGTATATGTTTGAACAAAAATAGTAGTCAAGCAAATACAATGCATGCCCTCTGGTAATTTTTCAGATAGCTATGGAAAATCATCATGTGTAATCGGCCGGTAAATGGTCTACGGGCCGTGGCTTCCACAGCAAGGTGTTAGCCAAAGGGCAGATGAAAATCCCATGATTCCAAAATCCCATTATTCCATATTATTCCATATTATTCCCTATTTCTCATATCCCATAGGATCCATGTACGCTATATATGGTAACATTTACCATCAATATAATATACCCCCAATGTTAGTATATATACCATACATGGATCCTATGGGTATTATCCCTCACTATAAAATAGCTCTTCTTGGGATTCCGCATCTCGAATCCCGAGTCGATCCCATGGAGGTGTTGTCCTGCATGGCACTTCGTCTTCGCCTTGAGGCGTTCCGAAACGAAACAATGACGGCGCTGGAGGATTTTTTTGGACAAAAGATGGGATTATAGTGGGATTCAACCAGGAATGGTGGGATTATAATGGGATAGTAGTGGGATAATAGTGGGATAATGGCGATAATACTTGGATTTTATAATGGGATACTCCTAAATCCTTTAGGATTTAACCACTCGTGGTGGGATTTAACATGATTTAAACAAGAAAAATTGATCATTTCTATGGGAATGGTGATGGTGATGGCATGGGGAAATCAATAATTAGTGATTTAATCTGAATGACTTACAACGACCTCACGTGGTGACGTGATGGTATGTTCAGGTGAGTGAATTATTCTGGGTAAATTATAACGACCTCACTGCGACCTCACTGGAAATCATGGTTAATAAGGGGAATCACCCCCAAATGGCCTTAATTCAGGTTAGTGAATTATTATAATTTACCCAGATTATTGTAAGTCAGAATTCAGCCAGATCCATTGGGTTCTCCATTGGATAATGATTCTGATGATTGATAATCCATGGGAAAGCCCAAAAAACAACATGGGAGATATCCAACACTCCAATGCTTATTGATATTAGTATTGATAATGAATTGAATATAGATGATGAATGATGATGATAATGAATTGAATATAGATGATGAATGATGATGATAATGAATTGAATATAGATAATGAAGAACAAAGTGAATATTAACATCCATAACATCCTGAATAGATAGCGATGAACAAACATATCAGTATGAATGGACACATGTAGTTTTCAGTCGAGTCCTCCCAAAAAATGCACAACTTTCCAGGTGAATCATGCTGATTTATCCAGGTGTATGTTTCCTCAACATGGAGACAAAAAACAAGAGTGAATAGCACACACAGTTTTGGCACTTTGCCAGTTATACGTACTTATAACATCTTATAACCCCATTTATAGAATTTCTAATCCCAACTACCCTCTGGTAAACTAACATAGCTATTGAAAATGGCCATTTATAGTGGATTTTCCATTAAAAATGGTGATTTTCCATAGCAAACTGTTAGTTTACCAGAGGGTAATAGCCATGGCCATAACTGCACCACCTTTAGGCTTTTCTCGAAACTCTCCGCCACATGTTCTGCCAAGTTTGTGGCCCTTGAGGGGCCGTCGGGCCGTAATTCGTTGCTTGCTATTCGTTGCTTCCGTTGGGCGACTCCCCAGAAAAATCGAAAGAGTAATTCATCACCCCATTTACCCTCTGGTAAACTAACATAGCTATTGGAAATCACCTTTTTCAATGGGAAAATCAACTATAAATAGCAATTTTCAATAGCTATGTTAAATTACCAGAGGGTATAGAATCTATAATCCTGGTTGGTGGTTTGGAACATTGTTATTATTTATTTCCATATATTGGGAAGAATCATCCCAACTGACTTTCATATTTTTCAGAGGGGTTGAAACCACCAACTAGACTACTTGAATAGGAATTTACTCTTTTTGATTTTTTGGAGTTACCCATTAATAACTTGGAATTGTGCGATCAAACATGTTGACTATTACCCTGAATACCCGGTGGGTCAAAAATTGAAGGCTGAAAATGTGCTCATGTCTTTTTGGTATTTACCAGTAATGTGTATAGTCAAACGTAGTCCACCAGTCTTGTGACACCCAATGTTTGCCTCAAAAAAAACGGTGTTGTTGGATCAGTTCTCATCAATCCCACCATCTTTCCAGAGATCTTCAATCATCTCCCCACCGTTTGTTCTGGACCAACCTTGGATGGATAGCTTAGAGTCGTTTAATTTGTCCTTTAATTGTGTCCTGTCACTGGGAATATATATATAATTATATATATATATACTAATCAGCATTAGTTCATAGTATCTTGTGGTAATAAAACATATAAAACATGGCTTGCTGGAAACTCTCCTGTAGAGTATGTTCGATGATTTTCTCATTGAAACGCCCATGTGTTTCGGAGATTTGCCGTGTTTGATTGCCAGAAACTATCCCCCATATTTCTTGGTAACCTATCCCCACTCAACTCCGCCTTTTTAGTAGTTAAATATCACATCCCAACATATCCCCGCTATATAAACCTCATGTTAAACACCTCATGAACTACTAAGAAATGTAACATACATGGTAATCATATCAACAATGAGTTGTAACATATCCACGAAACACCTCATTTTTGTTGGTTCTGTAAATCATGTCAATGGATTGGTTTAAGGGAAAATTTTAACCGGAAAACCCCATGATCTTAGTGGGAAAATCGATGGTTTCCGGTTAAGAGTTTCCCTTAAACCAATCCATTGATCATGTCAAATCCACCATTTTTTTGTTGATCACACTGATCATCATCCAGGCCACAACTTGGCGCGTGCACGCCCCATCAGATCAACTGCAAGGCAGGGCCCCAGGGCGGCAAACCGGCAGGGCGCCACCGAAGGATGGCATGGGACTCTAAGCAAAACATAGGTTTAATTACCCTCTGGTAATTTAACGTAGCTATTGAAAATGGTCATTTATAGTTGATTTTCCCATTAAAAATGGTGATTTTCTATAGCTATGTTAAATTACCAGAGGGTAAAAGATGGGATGGGAACTAACCATCAAAAAAGGGGAAGTATTTCTTGTAGCAAAAAAATCCAGATGCGATATGATGGTGATGAAGATACCATCAAAGAAGTTGGAAGTTAAGCAACAGGAAATGTGGATTTAATCAACAAAATGAGGACATCAGTTAGAAAGGAGGGAGTTTGGCAACAGACATATTCAATTACAGTATCAGCTACATATATATATATACATATACATATAGATATAGATATATATACATATATATATATATATGCAGTATATATATATATGATATCTTGGTATTGGTAAGAGGCGCCACTTGCCCTCTGGCAGTATACCGGCAGGAGTTTGGACCAATCGTACCGTGTCCCGAGATCACGTCCCTGCGATGCAGCTGGTGCTGGTTGGACCTGCAGACACATGGCGGTCACCAGATGATCAGCAAACCCGCTTTGCAATAGATTCAGACAGGTGCAGTCACTGCAGTCATGTCCGTTTCTATCCATGAATGGGGGATACCAACAACAACTGCTTGGTGCTTTGGAACATTTTTTATTTTCCCATATATTGGGAATAATATAACCTCAACTGACGAACTCATATTTTTCAGAATTTTTCAGAGGGGTAGGTCAATCACCAGCCAGACAAACATTGCGAATGGAACAAGTATTGCAATGTGATAGATATAGATATGAATCTCATCCCGGTGGATTTCTGGATGTTCATCCCCCCCAAATATGGTATCGATTTGGTCCATCCCCATATGAGGCATTTTTTTTTCAGATTCAAACAGGAGTTTCTTTAAAAAAGGGGGTTCCAAAACCATGAGTTCAAATATTTTTTATGGTCCTTTATAACTTGGATGATTTGGGCATTTTAGGACATTCCCAAGCACGAATTGACTGGTCACTGCATGTGTTGGCCACATTTTGTTGGCTCCATGTTGGATGATGCTGGTGAATCAGTTCGCTGTGGTTATCCTCGAATTGATGCAACATTGGGCCATAACTACAACCCCACTGAATTTCCTAATCAGAGACCCATCTACCATTTATGGATGACTTTCCTATATTGAAACCTACATTTATAATCATTTTCTAAAAAAATTATAGGGCATTTCGAAATTGCTATGTTCAAGTGAAGCAATGATCCTCCAAAAAAGACGGATGCAGTTCTGCGGCCCTGGAGGATCCGAGTGTTTGGAATATCTGAAGAGGACGGCGCTGCCCGGGGTGCCATGGTGACCACAGCCGGGTACCAATTGACCCACAAAATTGGTGGAAGTGTGGGATGAGCAATGTTAGTCTCATGATTCTAACATGTTCCTCATGGTTCTAATATGTTCTAATCATCTCAGAACTTGCTTGAATACGTTTGAATACAGAACACTATATATAACTCAGACAAGCATCAAAAGAGATCTCTGAGATGAGTAATGATTAATGTGTTTGCCCTCGGGTGGAAGAGGCAGTCACAATACACCAGAGCGGATCTGTCACAGGCAGTGTTCAAAACCCCTGTTTGATGATTAGTTCGAGGGTTATACTACCCTGCAAAAAAAATGGGGATTATGGGATTATAGTAATCCCATAATCCGGGGAATCCCTATATGGAAGAGGGATTAATAGAACACTGCTCAATTGATCAAAATTGGTCATTTGTTGTACTGAAACCATCCATCGCCCACTGTTGGGAACCCGAGATGTGTCACGTTTTCTTTTGCTGCTGGCTCAACGTCACATTCATGAATGAACTTTGGAACATCCCAAAAAAATCAACAGTTTTTTTTGGGATATTATGTATACAATAGTTTCTATAGGAAAGGATCAATGACATCTATATTCCATATACATTAGGCGGATGGTATAGTATGCACCCTGCCGAGCCACTGTGTACCTGTCATGTGCACAGTACCGAACACAGCCCCTTCTGCAGGTTGAAAAGGAGGTTCATTGCAAAGAACTAACCCACAGTCAACCAGTTGATACTAACCTAATCTAAACGATTCCAAACCGCTATTTAAGAGTGATTGTTGCTCCATGCATCTCCAAGTATTGCGTCCATCGAAAAAACACAAAAGGTTGGTCTGGAAAAAAAGGGTACCGCGGGTACCCCAAATCCAGTGGTTTTTTAGAAAATTGTGCCCTGGCATGAAATGGCATGACATGGCCTTAAAAAATTGGGTATACCCATGTATACCCCGTTTTCAGACCCGCCATCCAGTCACATTGATCCATTGGTGTAAAAATCCCTCAAAGAGGGTCAAGTCTCGAAGTTTTGCCTGGTGAAATTTCAGTTTATGAGGGGTAAATCTGCTAAATTTACTCTACAATTCATGTATAACCGAGTATAACCCATATAGCTGGGAAGATTAAATAAAGAAAACTACCGTGAATCTGTGTGTGTGTGTTTGCCCGCCAGCTTCATAACCACTTCACTCCCAGGTATTTTTTGGGGGATCTCAACACCCCCTATGCGAATCCCCCATTCGAATGGACTATTGTTCACATTGTTCACAGTTAAATCGTGTTAAATCCTCCATTTGAATCTGACCCCCCCCTATACCCTCTGGTAAACTAACATAACTATGGAAAATCACCATGTTTAATGGGAAAACTCACTATTTCTATGGCAATTTTCAAGTTCGCAAACTGTAAACGTTTACCAGAGGGTAAGTTGACCACCGACTTCAAGGAGCGTGGCGTCCCTTACGGAACCGGTGGTGGTGCTGTCCCCTTTCCTGCTGCAGGAGAAGTGGTCCGACAAAACCACCCAGGCGCGAGGACTTTTTTGGGGCTTGGGATGGCTCGGTGTTTGGGTCGATTTTGCATGAAAAGTATACGTATATAATATATATATATATAGATAGATATATATATATATATATAGATAGATAGATAGATATATAGATATATAGGTAGATAGATAGATAGATCGATAGATCGATAGATCGATAGATAGATAGATAGATATATAGATAGATAGATATATAGATAGATAGATAGATAGATAGATAGATAGATATAGATAGATAGATATATAGATAGATAGATAGATAGATAGATAGATAGATATAGATAGATAGATAGATATAGATAGATAGATAGATCGATCGATAGATAGATAGATAGATAGAAAGATAGATAGATAGATATATAGATAGATATATATATATATATAGATAGATAGATAGATAGATAGATAGATATATAGATAGATAGATAGATATATAGATAGATAGATATATAGATAGATATATAGATAGATAGATAGATAGATCGATAGATAGATAGATAGATCGATAGATAGATAGATAGATAGATAGATAGATATATAGATAGATAGATAGATAGATAGATAGATATATAGATAGATAGATAGATAGATAGATATAGTCATTAGTCTTGAAGATGTTGATCCTGTTCAAAGCAATGAATCATTCATGGTGGTTGGGTTTGAGAATGGAGATAAACATGAACTTAGTCCCTGGAAATTGCAATTTCAAGCGTTTTTCAAATGATGATAAAGATTGATAATCCATATCATATGCATATAGGGCAGTGTGTCAAAACCTTGTACCCCTGGTGAACATCAAAATAGCTGGTAAATGGATGTTCATCCCACTAAAATATGGTATCTATAGGTATTGACCCATACCCATATGATTTTGGAAAACCCTATATTCAGTCACCCCTGTTAAGGCTGGACCATGCCAGACCTTAGAGTTGGTGCTGTGTGTAACAATCCAAGCCTTGGCAGGCCTTATCCGAAATCAGGGACTGTCGGTCCTTGCATGGGGATGGAAACCAGTAAAGGCAGTAAAGCATAAGAAAATAACCAGGTAACACATCGGCCTGTCACCAAGAACCAGGGGTAAATCATCCTAAACTAAACATGGGTAGACCACCTGTCAATGTACATATTCAACATGTCATATCAACACTGGCCTGTGGCTCAAGGCCTTGAGTCAACTCCAGTTGACAACATACAGATTGAGTGCGTGCAACAGCAAAAGGTGTCGACAGTTGCAGCTTGACAACAGTGCTTGAAACATCTCGCACCTTTTACATGGTAGCGGAGCTCTGCCTTACCAGGGGCATCTCCAAGCAACAGCAGTAAACAACAGGCAGAGGGCTTGATCCCAGAACGCTGGGGGACTCTCAACAATTACTGTGCACAACACCCAACAAACGACACACCAGACAACAGAGGAAGCAGCAGCTGAACAACAACACTCCGACAACAGGGAGAAGCCTTGATCCCAAGACATTGGAGGAGCTTCAACAAAAAAACCTTACAAAGCAACAATGGCGGCATCACCAACAGCACCACTAGAGGATCAGACAGAAGCGTTGGCAGCAACACACCGACTCAAACTCAAACCCCCAACATATGATGGCAACTATTCAACATTTGAGGAGTGGAAGTACAAATTCACAGCATACATGGGCCTCATGGACCCATTCTACCCCAACATCCTACGACGTGCAGCAACATCCACACAACGACTTACAGAAGCAGACTTGAGAGGAGCAGCACAGAACATGGAG
>Ga0126342_10008676_pt1 | contig 18218 bp, 18 predicted proteins | sample Cyp1metagenome_FD_92528 | JGI IMG/M metagenome (GOLD analysis project Ga0126342, IMG submission 92528) | Coral microbial communities from Lord Howe Island, Old Settlement Bay, Australia - Cyphastrea 1 metagenome | ecosystem: Host-associated > Invertebrates > Cnidaria > Coral ... | reverse complement strand
TATATATTATGCATTATATTATATATATATATTATGTAATATATATTATATATTATATTATATATATATTATATTATTTATATATTATTATTATATATATATATTATTATATATTATTATATTTATTATATATTACATACATTATATATATTATATATTACATGCATTATATATATTATATATTACATACATTATATATTATATATATTATTATATTATTATATATAATATTATATATATATACATGTAAGTGGTTTGATCCATTTTGATCCCTATTGTCGGGCTTCTGGGGGGCCGGTGACCATATGTATATACATGGGGACATGGGATGTATCGAACTAGCAATATGATATGATGTTTGGATGTGTCTGAAAATTGAGGACACCTCGGATACCCCTGAATATGGCTATATTGTCGGTGAAAGTGAAGGTTCATGACATGAGTAAAATGTAAGGTATAAACAGGGGTACCCTATTTTCAGACATGTCCAGCGAATGAGAACAGCCCAAAATCAAGAAATGCACATTGAATCGAAAAATATTCAGACCACAAATCTCTACAGGTTCTGACTTGAATCACTTGCTGGCCTATGGTTTGGCGCCAATGAGATCCCTTGGGATGGACAATGATGGACACATTGGTGCCCAAAGCATTCCAGAAATCCAGGTTGAATTTGTAAAATATCAGTGTTCCTTGGAAAGGAACAGTTTCAAATTGCTCTAAGATGGTGATTCTTCCCCAAGAGTTTTCACGTGCCTTCACCTAGTCTTGCGACTTGTCCACCCCAGAGGGTTGCGAAGCAAAAATGAGCTGCCAGCCCAGAGTGGTTGTGCAGTCACGGTTGCCCCTCCACTTGAATTTGGCTGGACATGTTTTCTCTTGGCCGAAACAGATTTATTTGATTAGACCCCGGATCCTCTTGATCTGGATAGTCTCCAGATGTCACTTGACCCTAGTCTCCACTTCCTTCTTGACTCTCCTTGAATCAGTTGTTCACCACTTAGGACAATTCCATTCTTCAACAGAAGTGATTACCGAGGGGCGATGTAAAACATGTACTTGCTCAGCTGCATTGGCTTGCTGTGTCCCCGGGTAAGTTGACTTGAGTGAATTGATGCGTCTGGGAACGCGACACATTGTGTGTTCACAATCTAACAGACAGAACAATCATGTGCTTTTCCTTGAAACGAGAATCGGGCATTATTGACGGTGCGTTTTTTGATGGTGTTTGCAAATGTAGCCTGGCACAAACTGCACACTCTGAAAAAACACTAACATAGACCCACAGATAGGGTACACAATCATTTTTGTGGTCGGTTGCAACGTGGCGCACCTTGAAAACAACCATTAACATAGACTATACATAGACTATCATAGACTATAGGGACAGGTTCCAGATTATGTGTTAGCTGGAAATATCAGAAGAATCCCACTGCCATCGAAAGTCTATGTTAGTACATGAAGCACACCCCACTACATACATGTTTTGGCAAAGGGAGCTTGTCCGGCATAAGCAGTAGTGAGCTTGGTGCGGAATTTGAACATTTTGACATGCTCGCAGAGTTTCATCATTATTGACATGCTTCAATATCAAGAAAACCTTGTACATCCTACAAACACACCCTAACAGTTTATATGAGAACTGCCATTAGCCTCCTGGCAGGCTGCGGTTGTACTAATGAAACATGTGATAGTTCCCGAGATCGTGTCCGTTTTGAGTTCACCTCTTGTGCTTGGACAATTTTTTTTGGGTGAATGCAATGGATTCCATCCACGATATCAGTGCTGACTTGAAAGATTTTGTTGAGTCAGAACAAGATTTTTAGTTGACAGCATGATATTTCTCATGCCAACGTGTTCAATTTGCGCCTTGAACCCCTGGCATTACAGCAACTGGTAGTGCTTGGAGCGTGCAGTGGATTCATAAAGAGCACTTGCAGGGCATTGATTCAGACAATGAGGGCTCTACAATATTTGCGACCCGCAATATGAATGAAATTTACAGAACCCAGAAATCACAGTCTTCCAGCTGCACGCGCCAACCCCAACTTACAAAGAAGCTGGGTTGGAACGGCTTCCAAGCCAAGTGCCATGGGAAATCGCAGTGGTGTTCCTCCATGCTACGCGCATCAAAGTTGTGTAACGACCAAAAGATTCACTGGAGCCCTTGGGAGTTCTCCAGTTCGGCGACATGGGAATCCATGTCGAGGGACACTCTTTGGGGGAGCCAAGCAGTAGGGGATGAGGCGTTAAAGTGATAATACCATCTGATACCATCACCATTTGTATATGGTTTATCGCCAGTTTATCGCAAGATCAGGAACCATAGTCATGGTTTGTACACCTGTGCCAGACTCAATAATCTCAACATAGAGGTTGTTTCATGTTGTTTCTCAGCACAGCACATTGACCACCTATTCCTTGGAAAACAAATGTGTACACCACTGCCTTCAGTTGCATGAAGGTCTCGTGAGATACCTTGAGTCCTTTGGAAAAAAGCTTATAACTCTGTGAAACTGCTCGTTGCAGGGCACCCCGTCTAACCCCCAAAGTCTATTCTGATACTTTTCCATTTGGGCATGATCAAAGTTGGAGATCTCAAACCCAAATTTGTTCTGAAAATGAGCCACTTTGGTGACCTGGTGGATTATGTTTGGTGTGAACGTTTATGAGCTGCCCAATTCATCCAGATTTTTCCTTGATGATATCAATGATATCGGTCTACCCATTGCTGATATTTTCCCTCACACCGTTTAGTACGTTGTAGAATGTGCAAAGCACAATGTACAATACAACTGTATATTCATGATTAAATGTAGTATCATGCAATATCTATATATATGTACATATATAGTTATATAATATAATGTTCAATATAATAATGTGCAATGTATCTGTGACATCCCACTATAATGTGTAATTAATGTATCGGGATTTCAGGACGCCAAGATGTACTCCAATCGTGCAGCTGCCCTCACCAAGCTCCTGGCGTGCCCCTTTGTGTCCCTGGTGGCCTTGGTCTCCATGGTTTTGTTGATGTCCTGGATAGAAGTACAATAATGTATACCAATATTATGGTGACAATGATAATTATGTATACAATAATCATGGATTATCATGGTAATAATAATTATCAGAATACAATATTCCTATGATATTATTACCATGATAATACTATGATATTACGATGATATTATTATGATACAGTACAATACTGTACCATGTACTATTGATATAGTTCTAGTGGTATTGATTTACTATGGTGACATATGATATGGCAGAACACAGTACATAATTGCGGGACATGGCATCGGGCCATTTGTTTCAGCATTGCCTATTTGTTGACCCTTACAGAATGGTGAGTGGCCCAGGTACCCAGATGCTCTGAGAGACCTGGATGAGTGCTTGAAACTGGACCTGCTGGGGGGCACTCATCACTGGAAAAAATCATAATGCAGACCAGGTATGTGGAGTTCAGACAATGGTACATGGAGATCATAGTACAATGCAGACCATTCAAGGGATCCAACCTCAACTTGTAGTGTAATGACATTCTGACTACTTTGCGATGACCAGGATCCCACCTTTGTGAAGGCCTACTCTCGCAAGGGAGCGGCGTCACTCGTTTCTCAGGGTACCAGCGGGGTATCACCGATGGGGCGGATGGACTACTGTGCCATGAGGTATAATTTTTATGGATTTTTACTTTTTCCTGCATACCTATCAGAAATATAATTGATACAATTACTTCAACATACTTTAACCTATTTGTTATCCTGCCTTTGGGGTTGTATGAAACGGTCAAATACCTGCTTTCAATGGACAAATCGTACCTACAACACTTGGATATGTGAAGGAATAGAAAGCCGTGACGACGACTTCCAAATTGCTCTTTTGCTGTGTGAGTGTGGGTGATGTGCGCATTTGCTGACCGCCATTACCCTCATTGTTCATACCGAGGCATTTCTTCATGAAGGAATACCACAAGTCATTGCAGGCCTATGAGCAAGGCGCGGAGCATGGGACCGAAAGTTCTGGGCATTTTCTGTCAGTAAACCATGCCTATTTGTGCCTGTTTTGGGCACAGGCTTCTGACCCATATCCTGACATCACTGCTGTGACTACAACACTAAACAGATTTATGTTTGACGACACATCAAGTGCATTACCACGTCAAGTTCGTGCTTGCGTTTGGCAATCTTGACAACCGCCTAGGTTTGAAGCTTGATCCCGAGAATCAGGACAGTGGCTTAAGAACGAAGGTAGATTCACCCTTTGTGACATTGTAGGAGGATATACAGTTTAGCCATGTTATGCCATGTTTCAAGAGAGGAGGACTCAGAACTATCTCGATTATGAAGGCTTGCCGGTAGCCACTTTTGATCTCATTTTATAGATGGAACGCAGTGGCACCCGGGGTCACCCGGGGTCGTTTTTGGGCCCCTGGGTTAGCGTAGCGTTCCAGGAGTGCAAGCAAGGCCGAGATCAAGTCCTCGCGAAGATCAGCGAGACCTCCAGGTCCAGTGAGGCGGGGACGTTGAACATCTGGACATCACTATAACTACTGCTAAATGCTACACAAACAGCTAACAGATTAATGATATTTAATGAAATTTGATGATATTTACTGAAATTTACATATTTACCGAACTGAATATGTTTAAATTGCCGAACAGGTTTGCACAAATCAGTTTGTTTGACCCAAGTGGGTACCCTTTCGGGTGCGGCCAGTGAAGCAAGAGTCCTTTGCTGGATCAAGTGTCTTTCTGTTGATTTGTTGATTTGAGTCATGAACATGAAAATCAACAACTCTTTGAGCTTCAGTGATTATCCTAGAATAAATTTGGAAGAAAAGCGTCTGAGTTCTTGCAACTCAAGTTAATATATCAAGAAGAAGCTTGACGGGAATCTTCGAGAGCTGCTCAGGAAATCAGCAAATCCACTTGTCTGCGTCTGCAGCCGTTTGGCCCGCTGAAATCACGATTGTGTTCATTTGCTTGATGAGTTTGTGGTCACTTGGCTGAAACCTTGCTCCACATAAGGTCTATGTACTCGTACTCAATTGATGTTTTGGTATCTTTATCAGCCTGCTGAATCTACAATTCGGACTCACAAGAGGCAATGCGGACTGCAAAGCTATGCCCTGTTTGTTAAGCTTCCTGAAGGTTCATCTTTTCACAAGAGTTCCGATTGACGCAAAACCTCACCCTAGCCTTAGCCTGAATACTCAATCTAGAAAAGTTATATAATCAGCAGAGGTATTGAGTCACTGTGTGACACCTGTGTGACACCTGGGCCCCGCGTCTCAGTCTGCTTTGTTTCTTCACTCATGCGTCGAACAAGTCCATTGTTGCCATGGCTTGCAGCCATTGTGGCTGCCACCGCTTCTCTGCGAGCCTTTTTGCTTCCATCTGTGGCAACCGAGGTCAGGGTCTGCTGATGTCCCACCAGGGGTTGCTGCAAAAACTCCGTTTGGGATTCCAGACTCTGAATTCCTCTCGCTTTCGGTTTGGAGGCTAGAAATACCCAGTCACTGTCATTGAATATCATGAGTACTCTCCAGTACACGAAAAAATCGATGTACCGATTCTCTAGAGTTTTGGTACAGGCTGCATTCTAGCTGTGCCACTACTTAGTACTTCAGCCATGATTGTGCAGCTCATGAGTGACCTTTACATTTACTGTATTCTTCATGCGGGTGGTTCCAAGAATAATAATCCGAGCAAGCCCCCCCCAAACAAAAACTACCCAAAGTTGTCTACATATTATATATCATCATATATCTATTGCAATCATCATTATTTGTTTATTACTATGACTATCTATGACTATTATTATTGTCATTACTACTATAAGAATAATCTACTACTACTGCTGCTGCTGCTGCTACTGCTACTACTACTACTGCTACTGCTACTCCTACTACTACTACTACTACTACTACGATGATTATCCAGTTTTCATATCATATTATTCAAATATATTCAAATATTATTATCGGTATTAACATGTATTATCAATATGTTTCTCATCATTGCCAATACAGATAATACAGTTTGTTGTTGTTGTTGTTGTTGTTGGTGGTGGTGGTGGTGGTGTAGTGGTGGTGGTGGTGGTGGTGGTGGTATCCCCTCGGAAAAAGCCACCAGGAATGGCGCAAGGGTCCCGGCGTCTCAGCAGATCAGCGCTGGAACTTTTGGCCCGCCTTGCCCATCGCACCCTACGAGCGCCGCCTCACCAAACGCTACGAAGTGGTACCAGGCGGGGTGTTTTTGGATGAAGAAATGCCATGAAATGCCCCCATTTTTGTGGCACGGCACAATGATTTTCTGAGGTTTTAAAACACCATGACACTTTAAGGCACGTTGATTATAATCGTTAATTTCTTATTTTAGTTTTAGAATCTCACGAAGGACTGCGACACAATGATTCTATTATGTATAGAATAATGATGTGTCTAACAAGGAAAAAATGGCCTGGGCTTGAGCATCCACATGTACTGAAAGGATGGTCATTTGTTTAAGACAATGCAGTCAGACTGCCTCAGGTTCCAGAGTGTCTCAACTTCGTTGTCAGTTTTATGTTGATGTTCTGTTCCTAAAATACCAGCATCCAGACGTCGACTGTAGATCCCCTTGGTTCCCTTGGTTTATGGTTTCTCTTACCAAGAGGACAAGGTGCCGGGTTTACGTCGCCAGGTGAGCTGTGGACCTTCGAGCAAAAGCAAGGCATTCTATACATCCACGTGCCGATTCGCATGACCGTCTATCGGATGACCACCCAGCGGGGCCTTTTCGTGTACGCGCCAGTTGCCCCGACACCCGAATGTCTTCGTCTTCTTCGAGAATTGGAAGAGGAACATGGGGAAGTCCTTCACATTGTTCTCCCGACCGTGGCAGTGGAGCATAAGCACTATGGCAGCAATTATTTTTTGAGGGGTTTCTTTGCGTGCAATAGAAAGTGTTCCAAATTGTCCTTGGTTTCAGAGCGTTGAGACAAGGGGAAGATTTATATGAAATACATATATGAAATCAACGGTAAACACCAGGGCTTTCTGTAAATTGTCCCTGAAACCGACCCAATGATAGGTACTTCGTGGGGCCTTTCTCGCAGAATTTTCCCAAGGCCCAGGCGGACCGGCTTAGGGATGAAGTCGGGTAGCCCGTTTCAGTCGATTTTCAGCTGCTAATCTGTTCGAATCCTCCGCCAGGTTTGGGTATGCCCTGGCCAATTTTCGGTGCCTTTGCAGCTCCCCTTGCAGCTTTTGGGCTTCCCTGGCAATGTTTTTTGGCAGGAGATGGAGCGAGTGCCGAAGTTTGATCCAAGCTGTGGTAAATGATTAAAGGTGATATATATTATTATTTGAATATTTTGGATGTATTTGGATCATCAATTTGATGCCATTCTCATCATTTTGAGAAGATGAGGCCAAATGACGAAGATGTTGTTGTTTGGTTGAAATGACAATGCAAATTGGGATGTTTGCATGACAAGTGGATATTGACATGTGTATCTACGTATTTTTTTTTGAAAATATGCACTCTTGATAGGTTATTCAGTTTTAGGATTCCTCACTCAATGTCTACAAGGTTCTTTCGCAGATGGTGCAATTGCCAGGTAGGATATGTAGAATTGCAATGAATTGGATACCCATGACTTCATGACTTCCAATAGTGTGGTATCATGTCATTAGATCTTCAATTTAATTATATGCTGTATAATGTATATTATATATATATTATAAATCAATTTACTGCAATTATATATATATACACATATTTATCAATTTCTGGTTGGTACATTTCCAAACGCCCAACGTCCTGCAGAACTGAGGTGAAGACGCTCAGTTCTGATAGTTGGACCCTTGGGGTTTGGGGTTGCAGCCACTGCAAGGGACTGGTTGGTGGATATTGGACCAATTGATGTGGCTCTGTCCAAGTTGTCCAAGGATGTGGAAGTTATCCCCCATGTATTCATATAGTATATATATATATATACCCTCTGGTAATTTAACGTAGCTATTGAAAATGGCCATTGATAGTGGATTTTCCCATTAAAAATGGTGATTTTCCATAGCTATGTTAATTTACCAGAGGGTATATACATACAAACTTTCATGGTGAACATATTAATTACTATATATTGGGCTTTGCATTAGTTTTCAGCTCCCTCACTAGGAAAATTCATCCATAAATATCCATAATCATGTGCACATGTCTCCACTCCTTCAAAAGGTGAGCAAAACACCATACTTTCGATGCGGGAAGTCGTCCCTTGTATCTATGCGGTTGCTAAGGCCTTCCAAAGGAATGGCAAGATGAAGGGACCGGACGACTCAGCTTTTTGGGGCCTGAAACAAATGGCATCCGACGTCGGAATAGTTTAGCCAATTGCTGTAAAGGGTACACTTGGAGATATCATGATATGTAGAATATATAGATATATATATAATCATTATTATCATTATCATTATTATTATTATATTATATATATATTTGGATCTGCAACCTTGTCAACCAACCTTTATAGCTCCTGGGGTTGGAGCGTGACTCGCAGAGCATGAAAGGATACTGGGAATCTGCTAGGGCCTGGCAATCCTGTTTGGATTCCCGAGATGTTCCCACTCTGCAACATGTATGCGGTCATTACAGACTCTACAACTTCAGTGTATGGCGCCAAAGTGATGTCCTAATCTCGAAGGGGCCGATGCATCTCCTGATCCAAAGCACAAGTCCTCCCTGATGGATTCTCCGTGTGCCATCCAGCAACTCTGCTGAGGCTCGACTTTCGCGTGCTGGGTCCAGTTGGCAAAGATTTAAGCAACGGGCCTTTTGCAGAAGTGGACTGAGACTCAGCAAATTCTGATAATTCATCCAATTTCTGGTTGGTCAGATTCAGCTGGAGATACATTGATATCTGTACCATGGTGTTTCTGATCCGAGCATGTCATGTCATCACAATTGAGGGCAAGCTCGGTCCAAATATATTAACATATCCATACATATCCCATGATATACCTGACGCTGCCAATACACTCATCTATAAAGTATATATCGGTGCTCTAGTAGACGGCACAAGAAGAAAATGAGCAGCGACCACAATGGTATATTATAATCTTCAACCGAGAAAAACCTCAGATTTTTTGATTAATCTTCGCACGGAGAAAGAAGAGCTCAGACATCCATTGAATAGAAGAATATTGACGAACTCATCGAACTCATCACTAGAAAGACAGACAAGGATAAAAGAAAGCCCAAATTCCAATACTTGATGGAACAGTATGAAGACAAAAGCCACTGAATGAGAGAATGAAAGTATAGCTGAAAACCCCAAACAGGTGGAATTTGGAAAAATACAAGACACGTTTCTTGGCCTTGGCAGTCATGGTTTTCATTACCACTGAGAAGACGGTGTCGTCATTTCATGCAAATCAGGATAAACGATACTCAAAGAAGACCGTGAATTACCCCAATGCACAGAGTGCAAAGTTGTCATTTATATCTACGTTATATATGTATATCTACGTTATATATTTATATCTACGTTATATATATACATAAATATATAAATATATATATATAAGTGTATATATATATATATGTATATGTGTATATACATATATATATATATATACATATGCATATACTGAACATATAGGGGTTGAACATGAGAAAAGGCTTATTAAGAGTCATGCATAAACACAACAAAGTGTTCAACTAATCTGTTGATGAAAAACATGTATATAACTGTATATATATACATATATATATACATATATGTACATAATATTATGGTCAAATGAAAGAACATGTGTATGATTACAATATTGATATTGAACATACTGTATTTGTTGAGTCACTATACATCCAATCATACCGTCTCAAATAATTTCTCCATCCCCCGAGTTTAGAGATTAAATGATATGATTTGATGATCTATTTTTGAGTGAGGTAATGTAATATTAAAAAGACGCGTCTTAGATTAAGGATTAAAATCGTTGATTTAGCTTATGAGTGTGTGGGGGTCAGGTATGTCTGAACATGTTGCATGGAACGTGCCCTTCCACTAATGTCACACCAAGGCCTTCTACATTCGTCGGCCTGCGCCCCAGCATTCCAACTCTGGGGATTTCGTATGATTTGGGATCTTTGGCCCAGGAATGATGAATACACTTTAATAGACGATTTAGGATGCTATGTCCCCCTGACTTTTCTTGTTTGGTCGGGGGGATTTGTTGAAACATGGATAAGCATGGCTTCTATCATCTTACATCTATAGAATCTCCAATTGCACCGCACGTGCAATCACCAACCATTTTTCCCAGAAATCAATAGAAATCAGGGATTTGATACGCTTTGTTTTTTGCCGTTTGTTTGCAATTTGTGTTTGTGTTGCGCTGGTCTTGCTGGTTTGGATCTCGGAAAAAAAAAACCTCTCCATGTCTCTCCAACTGTAGGCTCCGAACCATGCTTGTGACCGACCTGGTGGTCTCTGTGCCAGACCAAGCTCCTGAAATCGTGGCTGAGGCTGGGTAGTCCCCAGCTGGTAATGGAGAATAATAGAGACAATGAAATACTTGAGGAATCTTGAGGATTTAGTGGCCAATGTGCGAACAAGTGTGCGAACAAGTGTGCGAACAAGTGCCTGACAGCAGGAGCCACGAGCTCTTGCCTTCCATGCTCGGGATGATGCCTTATCACCTCTTGAGACTACACCAGAGGCATTGCTTAGGGGTTGGCGTGTGAGAACCCAGGCGGCGCGGGTGACGGGCATGCCGGGGATTCGGACCCCCCACATTTCCAAAATTTCTTTGACTATCGATTTAGTAAGACAAAGCCCTTAGAAACTACTCCCAGTGAAGCCCAATCAGACAGCGCCCTGCATAGCAACTGCAAGCTTGAGGAGAAGATGGTCCATGGAGGAATATATAATGAGGTGAAACATGCATGAAGGAATTGCCTTGCTTTTACTAATATGTGGAACACTTATTGTTTTCCGGCAAGTTCTGGGCTTCCAGGGGTCAGATGAAGTTCAAATGTTATTTCCCCATGAATCAAAGTTGCGAAGCAACAAACAGATGGTGCAGCTATAATTAAAAACTATTAATGCTGCTAAACTTGATGAACTATGATTTTGAAACATTCATTACATTATATTAATTGATACTAATTGATACTAGTTGATACTAGTTGATATTAAATGATAAATGATATTAAGTGATATTAAATGGACCGAAAGACGTATGCTGACTTGCCGCTGACGTGCCAACCCCGGTCCAAGGTCGGATGGCCTTGTTCGCCCTGTTTTTCCAATCTTCTGCCATTGATCCTGAGCCTGTGCCACTTGTCACCACTTGTCATCTGGCAAGCCGCTACGGATAGTTGCGAAGGTGTTCACAAAGGTACCAATGCGAACATCCCTACGTATAGATATGATATGTATCGTCTAGTACATGTATAATTATATATATATGTGTTATTATATATGATGTATTGTAACATGTTGAGAAGAGCATCCCCAATGTGGATGAGTTCTCTTATGATGTTCTCTGGGTTGGATACTTAAAATCATGGCTCTGGACATCCAAAGCTTAGCAAGGTCAGCCCAGTGCCCAATAGCTGGTTTGTACACATGGGAAAAACTCCATGTGTGACTAATGACTTAAAGTTATCATATGATTTATCAAATAAAGTTATCCACATAAACCCACCATGTGTTTTTTTTTCAATTTTGGAGCGTCCAATCTTTAGAGCGGACACCAGGTCCAAAGCAGTGGGTGATGCCTGGAACTCCGAAGCCAAGGATTTGGGTCTGGGGCCTCGGGGTGTCGAGGAATTGGGAGGGGAATTCTCCACGGGTCATGGGTGTGTGCCTTAAAAACATGACCAAAAGATGATGCGAATTGATGATAACTGATTCTATACTGATTCTTGACTTGACTGCTTTCCCAATCAGTATTGCTTGGCTTCTGCGGGTTCCCTCTACCGAAATGTTGACAGATGGCTTTGGCGGGCCATTTTTGGACACCGGCGACAGGTGTTGCAGGATAGCAGGATACAGCGCACGCCAGGGTGTCAATTTCCGTGGCTAAGTTATTGAAGCTGGCATGGAGTGTCGTTATCCATTGTTATCCTACGTTATCCTCACAGATTGAATGGTAGGCCTTCAATGCTTGAGAAATAATTACATTGCTCTGTAGATCGGTTCGTCAGTTGCCAATATATAATTTCTTTGCTCTGCAATGGCTTAATCAACTTTGAAGAAGTGCGTGTAGCTCCTTGGTTATTCACAGCTGAATGATATCCATCACCCACCCTGGTCCGTAAGAATCAATGAAGCATGAATGGTCTTACTCGCAAAAAGAAACTGAAAGGATTGATTGAGGCCAATGGCCCAATTTGTATGAAGGGGTAATGAATTCTATATACCTTGGAAAACATTACCCAGATTCCAACCTGGCAATGGAAACTTCCTGAAACTTCGCCATGAAGCCATGTTCAAATGTCCAAACTTCCAGATGGTGATTTCCCATGACCAAAGGTGTAGCTTCTGGGGACGATACATCGGATTGAAGTGTATTGAATACATATACATACATCACTATTATACATATACAGACTTAATACACGTGTATATACAATATAAATATAATATATATATATAGTATACATACATATACATTACATATAATTAGCACATTATTACATATCCATCACTGTATCATTACGTCCTCATCTATCATGGTTCCATGGCTCGAGGCTGGGGTGGGCTCCTCCCATGGCGTTTCCGCAGCGACTGGAAGAAGTCCTTCGATGCCTTGAGAGGTGCTTAAATAATTCCAGTTGGGTATAACTATGGTCATGAAATATTCATGAAATAATATTGAATATACAAAGTTAATATATTTTGGGTATCGGTATAGTTAAAAAAAAACACAAGATCCGTAAGTTCTGCCAATTGGGTTTATTACTGGAAGAATAGTAACTATGGCAAGCTCCATAAGTTGGGGATATACTCCCGTATGACTATGGCTAGGTACCCATTTATAACCTCAACTGCACCCACAAGTGGGGTAAACTGCTCCCATAAGAATTATGTATAATTCATAGGAAGATAATTTAGGGTTAATGGGAAGAAAACCTGATATTATGGATAAGTAATGACGATCTGCTGAATAATAAGAAACCCCAATAGTATGGGAAGATTATGGGAATGGGGGTCACTATCTATAAATTGCATGAATGGATGTGGAAAACCAATGGTTTCCGGTTCGGAAAATGGTCTACAAATAGTGGATTCTCCAAATCTATCTTAGTTTACAGGAAGGGTACCCTGCAGCAAACAAATGTATACATGTGTTTTCCCATGAAAAATGATATACACTTCGTTGATTTTCCACATCATGAGGATGATGCATAACACGAGCATGGATCTCAATGTAAGACAATATCTATTGGAGAAATAAAGATGTACCAGGGGATAAATGATGATGATGATGATGATGATGATGACGATGATGACGATGATGACGATGATGACGATGATGATGATGGTCATGGAAATAATCTTGCAGTCACGGTCATGGTGATGCGGGAGATGAAGATGGTGGTGGTGGTGATGGTGATGATGATGATCATTATTGATCATGATGATGCTGATGATGATGATGATGATGATGCTGATGATGATGATGATGATAATGATCATTATTGATCATGATGATGCTGATGATGATGCTGATGATGATGATGATGATGATGATGATGATGATTGTGAAGACACTGAGATAGAGTCGATCACTGAATCTGGGTAGACGGTTTCGAGTGGGTATCTTGGAAGGAGCACCCCCACAATGCAGTTCATTTTTCACGATCGATCCAGAAGGATTCCAGAACCAACAAGTGATGAGACCGGACGCTCCTTTGACTCATGGATGACTAAACCAGTAATCTGGCCTACCTCCACCTCGGACTCACAGGTGGCGGCTTGTTCGTTGCACCCATCCTATCCGAGTTGATCCTCAATCGATACTTAACGTCGGATGTTGTGACCCCAGCCATGCGGGGCAAAGTGCCAGGGGAAGACGCCATGGGATCTATAATTCTTTGAGAAGTGGCCTGAACTAGTTGGTTCAGAGAGGTCTTTGGGGAAGGCAAATGACTTTTGCGGAGAAGCGATGATTGCTTTTGATTGGCTTAAGATCATGCACAATCCTTCAGAGTCTTACTGTCACAGCAATGTATTGAAAAACCTAGGGCCCAGTTCGGGAATGCAGTTGCGTCATGCGGCCGCTTCCTTTTCAAAACTACATTGTTCAGCCATTCATCTTGGGCACGTTTGCTAAAGATACATCATAGGCTTGATATAATCATACTGGATGGGGAGCTCAAGAGTCCCAGACTCTTCGGTTCTGATGGGTAAATATACGTTCCCAAGGCTGGAAAGTGGGGTTAGCAGCCTTCTAGCCGTAGCCATTTTGGATGACCCATCGCTTAAAAAATTATTCTAGGGTATCAACTAGGTTATGGAACATTTTTTTGGAATAATTTTCAAGAAATAATTTCTTCAAGGGGTAGGTATACGATGATGCATGTCGGAACCTTGAAAATCATGATCGCCCCCCCGTCAAGATACCCCGGAATAATTATGTTTTGGAATAATTTTCTTTAACTTAAAAGCATCTTAAAACATCTCGAAGCAGCCTATAATGTTCCTACATTTGGCCTGGCCCTTCCAAAAGCCATTCCTAGCTTGGCGGTGTTTGCCTGAAAGCTTTTTGCTGGAAATGCCAATTGCAGTTGTTTACATCATGCAGTTTGGGCAATTGCTGCAAACCTTTTTTTGCAGCGTACTTTTAAGCGCAACTAGTAACTAGTATCCAACGGACCACCTTTCTCTCACGGTACTTTCTCTCGAGAGTTCTTTGGATGGCAATGAATAGGGAATGTTAGGAAAATGCCTAGGAAAAGGCCAGGTTCCCCAGGGGAGAAATTATTCTAGGGGTATTGGAGATGCCTTGTACCCCTCAAAAACCAAAGTGGGCAGCTAATCACCAAATTAGCCCAGAAACTGGCAAGAATTGCCAAAAAACAAATGAAACCCAAACATTTCCCATCCATTCCCATTATGGCCAACGGGAGTTTTTTGAAAGGAAATGAACGGAATATGGAAGAAATAGGGGGGTGTACGCAAAGTTATGAAAATGCCTAGGAAAAGGCCAGGTTGAGTGACATTTTGCTGGCTTCCCCCAGGGGAGAAATTATTCTAGGGGTATTGGAGATGCCTGGTACCCCTCAAAAACCAAAGTGGGATAAAGTGGGCAGCTAATCACCAAATTAGCCCAGAAATTGGCAAGAATTGTCAAAAAAACAAATGAAACTCAAACATTTCCCACTCATTCCCACTATGGCCAACGGGAGCTTTTTGGAATGAAATGAACGGAATATGGAAGAAATGGGGGGGCGTACGCAAAGTCGGGAAAACTTCTAGGAGAGAGCCAGGTTGGGTGCCATTTTGTGGGCTTTCCCCAGGGGAAAAAATATTCTATTGGAGATGCCTGGCACCCCTCCAAAGCAAAAGTGGGCAGCTGCTACAACCACAAAACAAACCCAGAAATTTGCAAAAAAACAAACCAGTGACAACCAAATATTTTCCTTTTCCCACTCATTCCCACTAAGGCCACAACCACCAAACTAGCCCAGAAACTGGAAAAACATCCAAAACCAATCAAAACCATGTTCAACCAGTGGGTTGCTGAGGGGACATTTGTTTCAAGATATTAATTATTCTGACTCTTCTTGATCCTATCTGATTATGTTTTTTTTTTAATTGTGCCCCAGCTTTGCAAGAAGGGAAACCTTTTTCGGCCGTTTGCGCGCAGCTGCTTACGATTACTTGCGTTTGGCTAGAAATAGACTATACCGGTATCATTTTGATGGAAATTATTCCAAATTTCCATATATCTCAGTGAGTTCTTGGAATAATTTTTTTTTTTGAACTCAAGGTATGCCGGAATAATACTTTATTATTCTGGGGTATGTTGACGGGGGTATCCCCTTAAGGCATCCGTCATCATTTTGGCATAAAGCGGTGCGAAACTCACGGGCCGTTGGCGAGCAGTTCAGATGTCCTGCTTTGCTGGATTAGTTTCCTCTCCCTCACCCACCGGCTACCAAGATCGCGGCAAGGGACGCGGACGTGTCTATGAGAACATCACCGAAACAGTGGGGAACACTCCGTGCGTCAAGATTTCGGATGCCATTTGCCCAAAGGGTCGCGCCATCTATGCCAAGTTGGAGTATTTCAACCCTTTGTCCAGCGTGAAGGACCGCTTGGCCTGCGCCATCACCGAGGATGCTGAGAAGACTGGCAAGTTGAAGCCGGGAGACACCGTGATCGAGGCCACCAGCGGCAACACCGGCATCGCTGTGGCCATGCTGTGCGCGCAGAGGGGCTACAAGTGTGTCATCACCATGGCTGAGCCCTTCTCCATCGAGCGCCGCAAGCTCATGCGATTTATGGGCGCAAAGGTGATCATCACCAAAGGCCGGCAAAGGCAGCGGCATGGTGGCGAAAGCCAAGGAGTTGGCTGAGAAGCACGGTTGGTTTTTGTGCCGCCAGTTCGAGAACGAAGCCAACGCGAAGTTTCATTACGACACAACTGGCCAGGAGATCTTGAACGACTTTGAGGGCATGAAGTTGGATTATTGCGTCCTGGGCTACGGCAAGGGTGGCACCTTGTCGGTGCTGGGCAGGCGTTGAAGGAGAAACGTCCCGGCATCAAGATCTGCCTGGGCGAGCCGGCGGACGCTCCATTGGTCCAATCGGGCACCAAGAGCGAACGCAACGATGACGGCAGCGCCACCGGACCCCACCCGGCCTTTAAGCCACACCCCGTCCAGGGCTGGACACCGGACTTCATCCCATTCATTGCGGAGAAGGGCATTGCAGCCACTGGCTATGATGAATATGTGCCAATCCCAGGTGATGCTGCCATTCGGATGAGCCAAATGTTGGCCAAGACCCAGGGAATCTTCACTGGAATTTCTGGAGGTGCCTCCATGTATGCCGCGGTTGAGATGGCCAAGAAGGCTCCAGAGGGGTCGGTTTTGGTGGCCATGTTGGCAGACACCGGTGAGCGATACCTGTCCACTCCCTTGTTCGCATCCATCAGTGTAGACATGAACGACGAGGAGGTGGAGATCTCCAAGTCTACTCCAAGCTTCCACCTATAAGCCACGTGGAGCCACGAGACTCGTTGCAGCAACGCTGATTGAAGGAACTTTTGGGCAACTCCCGGCGGGTGCCATTTTTTTTTCCTTTGACAGTGACCACAGTGGCCTACAGCTGCGAGGACTTTGAATTATGCAGAAAAAGTAGATTTGCATCCATAAACTATGACAAGTAGATGGTGGCAGGAGCCACTGACAGTATGTATGTATTGTACATGTATATATATAGAGAGAGAGAGAAGGAGAGAGACAGACAAAATACACATGTTCATATTTACATGTATAATATATATATATATATTAATATATATATATATATGCACCAGGCCCTGCCACCCCCCTGTGGTGTGGTGGGGGTGTGGTATGGTATGTTGGGTATGTATGGTGTGTATGGTCGGTCTGGTATGGCATGTTTGGAAAGTATGGTATGCTTGGTATGTATGGTAGGTATGGTATGTATGGCATGAAAGGTGGTATTGTATGGATGGTAGGTATGGTATGTAAGTCTGTTGGGTATGGTATGTTTGATATGACAGCATGTATGGTCTGTATGGTATGTATGGTTACTATGATGGGCATGGAATGTTTCCTATGAAAGGTAGGTATGATATGTATGGCATGTATGTTTGCTATTGTACGTATGGTAGGTGTGGTAATTGTGTTTCATATGTATGCTATGTGTGGTATGTATGATAGGTATGATAGATATGGTATGCATGGCATCATTGGAATGTATGGTAGGTACGGTATATGTTAAACACATGTAGTGTTGTCAGAGCACACAGGTAGTAAATAGGAAGTAGATACATAGCACATGTATATATAACTATAGATAGCACGTAGGCGTCACGTAGGTACTTTGAGGGAGTATGTGTGCTGCGTAGGTCGTCGAAAAGGTAGCATGTACCTAGTAAATGCGAGGCTGGTAGTCAGAAATGCTGCAAAGACCTAGCAAATACGAAGCTGGACCTCAGAAATGCTGCCAAT
>Ga0126342_10008675_pt1 | contig 18218 bp, 20 predicted proteins | sample Cyp1metagenome_FD_92528 | JGI IMG/M metagenome (GOLD analysis project Ga0126342, IMG submission 92528) | Coral microbial communities from Lord Howe Island, Old Settlement Bay, Australia - Cyphastrea 1 metagenome | ecosystem: Host-associated > Invertebrates > Cnidaria > Coral ... | reverse complement strand
GTAGATAGGTAGATAGGTAGATAGGTAGATAGGTAGATAGGTAGATAGGTAGATAGGTAGATAGGTAGATAGGTAGATAGGTAGATAGATAGGTAGATAGGTAGATAGGTAGATAGGTAGATATATAGATAGATCGATAGATGGATAGATGGATAGATGGATAGATGGATAGATGGATAGATGGATAGATGGATAGATGGATAGATGGATAGATGGATAAATGGATAGATGGATAGATGGATAGATGGATAGATGGATAGACGGATAGATGGATAGATGGATAGATGGATAGATAGGTAGATAGGTAGATAGGTAGATAGGTAGATAGATAGATAGATAGGTAGATAGGTAGATAGGTAGATAGGTAGATAGGTAGATAGGTAGATAGGTAGATAGGTAGATAGGTAGGTAGATAGATAGATAGATAGATAGATAGTAATTGTATCTCAGATATCTCATCATACACTGAGATCTTCAAGTCTATTTCCTATACGTCATGATTTATTTCTTAAGTGTTTGGATGTGTTTGGGCACTCCTTAAGTCACAGGATTATCTTCCGAAGCTTCAAAGTGAACATTGGCTGGCCCCTCGGTGTCCTGTCAGGGGCCCTCCATCTCCGTGGCTGTGCCCCAGCTGCTATGCTGACTTCGCAACCGTGCGGGGCCCCACCAATTGTTTGTTTTGAACCTGATTGGGATTATCCAACATTATGATATATATATATATATGTGTGATTTTATATGCATGTATATATAATTATATATATTATATATATATATATTCACATATATACAGGGTTGAACCAATCAACCAGATAAACAAATGGTATTCTGATGCAATCTTTGTTATGCGGCGTGTTCCCCCAAGCAAATCAGCAACCCAGCTAAAAAGAGAGGCTTGACCATGCCTTCCGCTTCAATCCTACAGCAGCTTACTGAAGTGCATCAGAACCAAAGGATCTGATTGGTCTCATGGCAGCTCTAAGGCATGGTGGTCACAAAGACTGTCACAACCAGATTTTCCGCGTCCGGCCGCATCAAGCATCCAGGCAGCCGGGGTTCTCAGTGACTTTTTCGCAATGCGGCATGGGCTATGGTCAGCCCCAGATGGGGTTCTTGGAAGATAGGTTAGCCCCAACTCAAGTTATCATTGATTTGGATTGATTTGGCTCATTGCGAAAGGTTCGGTTAGCCCCAACTTAACATTTATCATTGATCGGTTAGCCCCAACTTATTTAGCAAAGTCTGAACCGCTGCTGTGTTTCTAGGGCACGTCTTAGGTCCTCAGGAGGATGCCATGCAGTGCTGCTCAAGTGAAGCTGCCGCGTTCCACGTGACTTCGGCTTGGTTGGTCCATGGGGATGATGAGTTCCAACTGAGATTCACTTTGGATTCAATCAGATTTAAACCATTTGAATCCATTTACTGGTGGTATAATATTGTATCCTCATTCTAATCTACAGAAAAATCTATAGTGTATATATTGTGTATATATATATATATATACAGTATATACATGGTAATCCGTTTGGCTCGCTGGGTGGCTCAGCATTTGATCGTCCGTTTGGCTCAGGTTCTGGGCGCTTTGCAATGGCGTTTGCGCTGCTGGCAGCCCCCCGCAGTGGTTGTCCAAGCAGGCGACTCGCGCCGTCGAACTAAGATGAACAAAGGAGCTGAAGTACCAGGGATCCAGGAAGGGGCCTGAAACGATAGGTGTGTTGGTTTAACACTATGCTAAGTGTGGGATTTTTGGTGGGTATGTATTAATATAATGTATATCTCTGTCTTTCTTTCAACAGAGATTAATTGAGGGCCCATGTTCCGATTTGAGGATTAAATTTGAAACAGCACCTTTGGATAGCACTGAGTGATTTTCAGACAAAGGATCCCCAGAAGAGCTGTCAACATGTGAGCAGCAATGAAGTTGTGACCCCAACATTGGTTGTCCCAACCGGCCGTCACAGACCACAGACGCCCATTTTCATGCTGTTTATTTGTGGTATGTAAGCTTCAATATATCATGTTTTCACATATTCGTAACATGTTTTATATACTAAAAAAAAATCCCTTGCCATTTTGCTCCTACATGCTCCTACTAGACCCGCGATTTTGCCGATCTTGGACCGCTAGGTTTGGAGGCAGCTGTGCCGTTTCGTCAAGGCAGCAGAAGGGCGTTTTGCATTTGCTTCCAGCATTGTCCTGAAGTGATGCAAAACAGACACACACACAGACAGACAGACACACGCATATATATATAATGTATATATATATATATATTAAATCATGTCATTGACATATCGACATGTGATTTAGCAGACATGTGATTTAGCAGAGCACCCTTACGTGATTCATGGTTACTGGAGACGATCCCCACAGGTGGTTGCTTGACATTTCCATATGGTTTCCATTTTGGCGAGGTCGAATTTTTGATTAGGACACCTCAATGTCAGTATCCCAAAATCAGGGGGCACAGGTGATCAGTGATTTATCCGGCAGACTTCATGAGCTGCGCTTGTCCACTGCTCAGCAAGATGCGCGGGCCTCAGCTTCCAGCGTTTGGCCGCTGCGCCATCCAAGGCCTGAACTTGTCTCACGAGCCCTGGCCCCAGGTGAAAACAGATTGGTGTTTTGCCATTGTTAACATAAAAATGCTGCATGTAGCTGGCAAGTGGGTCTTCCACACATGTTCATGTTTGATATCATGGATTTCAACCTTTGCCTATCCTTTGGCCTTTGCCCATTTGCTGGCCCTTTGGCCGCAGGTCTTTCGAGTACTACCCTGGAGTTCTAGCCTGAAAATGTTTTGTGAAGGTATGAAATTACTTGGATTGAAAACTTGCACCGCTTGCACCTGGATTGTCTCGCTACCGAGGTCGGAGATACAGAGCTGGTTATCAGGCATTGCTGTCAGCGGATCTGGCCACTGTGGCATGGAATCTGGTGTGTTTTGCACAATGGGGTATGGCTCAAAATTATGAACACACCAACCAGTTTGAGATGGCTTTTGAAAAAGTATGAAAAAGTCAAAAAATGGTTGAATCATAGTGGCGATGGAGAGAGATAGAGAGGGAGTTGAATGAGTTGAATACCAAGAGATACTGATTTCGGGGGGAGTCCCCAGTGATTTCACGAGGCCGCTCCCGGCTTGCCCGGCTTGGCTGAAGCTTTGCGAGCAGAAGCGGTTTTGGAGCCCAGCTTCGACCTCGGGGATGGACGTGGTTTGAAGATCCCCAACTGAGGAGTATCATCTTCAAACGCGGAAGGCTCCGCATGGGTGTTGCTGTGTGTTGCTGTCCACTGGATGTTTGATGTCCATGGTAGCGAAACACATATAGAAAGACCATCTTTCTCCGGTCGGTTCATAGTTATCCCATGTTATCCCTATTGTGCATAGACATAGTCCGTAACCCAACTCGCATAACCTCTAAACAAATAGTCAATCAACAGTCTTCATGAAATTTCAAAAAAGCCCGGGGCCCGGTCAAATTGGCGATGTGGCAGACATCGTTGGCTTCAGGGCAACGACAGCGCCGCTGCAGAGCTGCTCAATTTCCTGGAACGTCTGGACTTGGAGGATGGGGCCAGCCATGGAGGGTCAAATTCTTGCGTCTCGCGTTTGTCTGAATATGAGATATACCAGGAACGTTTGGCAATTTCCGTGTGGAACATAATTAAATAATTAAACATCATAAATGAGTGGATTATAGTGGATTTACGGGTCTTCCCCTCCCTAAATCTTCAGAGAAACCAATTTTTGCCAACTCCACACATCTCCACACATCTCTGCGCTCTCCGTCAAGGGTGCTGGGCCTTTCTCTGCCACCGCTGTGGGCAGTGGCACGGCTGAGGCCGGTGTATGTTAGCTTTCTGAGTGTGGTAACTCCATGTAACTCCAAAGGCCATCCCAGTAAAACCATAAGTAGACAGGAAAAACAAATCGGAAATAGATGGAAATAGTATGTCTATTTTTTGAGTTTGCCACATTACGAGTGATATGTTTACATGTTTTGACATGGCATCCGAGATTGGCCATGGATTTCTTTGTGCTGGTTCTGTAGAGCAACTCGTCGAGCGGTTTCAATACTGATCCGGGTCCGGTTACCAGTATTGAACTCTGCCGCAATGTGTCTAATTACAGTATATATATACCTAGAACCGGCTTGTCGCCTTTTTTGCCCATACATCCCTTGTTACGGTGTCCTTGCACTTGGCTACCCATAATACAGTCCTTTTGCCAAAATACGGGTATTACGCCTTTTTGTGTTTTTTGATGTTTTCTATATATGGCTTAGCATTCTTTGATAAATAGTCTTTGTAACAACACACAACATCTTTGAATGTAACAAATGTGCGCGCCCCTCCAACATACTTCAAACAAGACCAAACAAACAATCACACCTCACCCTCCCTTGACTTTTCATCACACTTTTTCCGAGCATTCACATATAGGCATCCATGCCTCGGTCATCATCATCACTTTTCTGAAGTGCCTGCTCCGAAAGGATCAGGCATCGAAGCATCACATTCCTGTGCACTCTTCTAATGTCCACCCGTCGGCTCACCCTCGAGGGGCGGCCAATGAAGTCCTCCTGGACTTGAACAGAGCGCGACAGGGGATTCGAAATCCATTCATGAATTTCCGCTTGGCGTCTCATTTCCAGAGCAATATGAGCCATGTAGTGTGTTTTGGGTACCAATGAGAATCGGTTCTTGTTTGCCACAAACATTGCATGCGCACACCTTTGGTACACACACAAAAAGCACTGCATTTGCTTAGCCACACTCATCCCATAGGTTCGGTGAAGCCAGAAACCTGAAGTGTACATAAACGATAAGGCCTTGTTCATCGCTGAGGTTGCATCAGCCTGAGCCAGCAGCACAAGGATAGCTATTCACCCAAGGGTGCCCACATAATCAATGGTTAAAAACATATTGCACATATAGGTTAAAAAAATATGATAAACACCAGAAAACAAGGAACAATCATCAAGAGCACAGGGTCGTCAGTCTTGCCATTGATAAACTTGTTGCAGTAGAAATTCAAAAACAACATCATGGTTGTGCTGCACGATCCTTTGTTCCATTTGCCTAATGGCAGTGCTGAACCTTGGGGGAAATTGAGAGTTTCCCGGGAAATCTCGGTAATCCATAGGGGCAGCTTTTGATCTCTGCAAAAGTCACGGTATTCTCGGGTCATAGATTGAAATTTCATCTCCATAGAAGAGCGAGGCAGCAACCCAGATTCTGCTATCACCGCAAGTGCTGACGCCACAAAATGCTTACAGACACCCAGGTGAAAACAGTGCCATAAGTCAAGGCAAAAAAAATCTGCCAATCTTGCATGGTTCACTGGAGTGTTCCCCACAATTTCAGGTCGTTGGGTCCAAGGTTCCACACTGTGCATAGTGCCCTCCCAAATAGGATTTTCCCCCAAATCTTCATAGGGGACATCAGCAGCACCAGTTCGGGGGTTGGACTCCTGCCCTCCAAGACAGAGAAAACAAATTCCCTCACATGGTGTCTTCGTCGAAGGTCGTTTTGGTACGTTCAGAAAGGTTCTGGTAAATCCACCTGCCTTGTTCAGGGCTGGAAGGTCACCCTTTGTCCCCAAATGGAGTAACCAAATCGTTTGACCCTCATGTGAAAGTCCACGCGTAGCAAGGTTGGAACAATCCTCACTGAACTTCCTGAGCAACAACTCCAGTGAAGTATCAAAATCTTCTACCTTCCTTTTCAGAACTGTGGCGAGCAGGAACTGTGTCGACCAGGTTTGACCCACAAAATTGAGCCCCATCTCATTTTGTCCCACAGCTTTGCGGTGTTTCCTCATTTTCAGGTACAAGCGAGTGCCCCGCCCCAGTGCCCCATGGCAGGACAAGACCCACAAGGGATCATGTTTCTGGGACCTCCCCTCATCCGTGTGTGAAAAGAAAGGAACTGTACGCTCCAAGGCTACTTCTCCAGCATCAGCTTTGCTAAAGATCTCGTGGTTGGGGAACAGGGCATGGTATCGACTCCAGAATTCTATCAAGACAGAACGCATGGTATTGAAATCTCTGCAACCACATAATTGTCGTGTGAACCGGTTCGTGTCAAGCAAATACTGGGCCCAGGTGGAAAAAGGTATGTATGGAAAGTCCTTCATTCCAAACAATTCCAACTTCTCAATTTCAACGGCAGCACTCAAACCATATCGTTGGAATACTTGATGGCAACCAACTTCAGCGTCAGCAATTCTAATGCCAGCAAAGACCCGTAGCCGTTGATCTGCATTGGGGTTTGTTTGCACCTCTGCACGTGCTAGTTCCACCACATGGCTGCATGGGGCCTCAGCGCACACACAGGAATCATACGATGTCAAGGGCTGTCAGGGTCACTCCATAGGGGATGCACAGGGTCAGTAGTGAAACAATGAAACAATTAGGAATTCAACCAGGCCCAAATTCAAAACAACAAACACATACACACACGCACATGCAACACAAGCGTGTCCTTCTGTTTTCCCTTCTTGCGCGCACCCCTGCACAATGTTCACCCCACTCTGCGAGGTTGGTCTGCCCTACCTCCTGTTACATACAGAAAAAAAGGTGGAGGTGGTGGGTCTTGGCTATTCAAAAACCCTTCTCCACCAGTGCCCTCTTTATTTTGGCACCCTACATGTTTGTGGAACTCCAAAATCAGCGAGGCTTCCAACATGTGAATTAGGTCTAAACTATCGGACATCCAGATCACCCACATCGATGTAAAAGCTTTTCTTTTGTACATCTCGAAGCGGGTTATTGGGTTTGAAGTAACCCCAATCTTGAAACAACAGAGACGGATGCCAATTTTTTCTCGGAAGGATGTCACCTGGTCCTTCGAAAAACTAAGTATTTTACCACATGTTATTTTTTTTGAAGCCTTCATGTGCAAACAATGGATGGAAATGCCAAATGCTTTCACTTGCCCCCAGTCGAAAGAGGAAGCAACAAAGGTTGCCCCAAGGTCATGCAAGTCAGTGCATTGGCTTGCCATCACCTGAGTGTGGAAGGGGACCCAAAATAAGGCTTTAAAAAAAACATAATTTTGACAACTTGTCAAGCTTTGAAACATAGTTTAAACCACCTGTTGGCTTTGAATCCTTGCCATGTTACAGCCGAAGTTGAAGAGTCCTTTTCAGCAGGCTTTGAAGATGAAGATTTCCAGGGGCCCTCACGTTGGAAGTACTCCATGAATACTTCATCAGAACCATCCCCTTTGGCTCGCCTAGGATTACATACACAGAGCGGTATATCCCACGACATGCTAAGATCAATTTGCAGAGTATAGGAAATTGATTTACTCAAGCTTCAGGATGATATCTCATGGGCTTCCAGTTGCAGCAAAGATACTTCACTTCCCGGAGACTAATGGGGTCACAGCCAGCTGTACGTTTTTGGCCAGTAAACGGGCAATCGTACGTCAGGAGGTCCACCAATATATCTGTTTCAGTATCCATGGCATGGAGCAATGGAGAAGATCACAGAAACGAGCGAGTAGAAGATAGGATAAGTGTATGCATGCATGCCTATACTTGTTGTTTGTTTAGTCTTCAATGTTTGCAACATTTGACAACTGTCATGTCAGTTGGTCAACACAAGACAGTTGAAGAACGATACTTTTCTTTGGGATCGACTTTGACCAATCATGCGCTTTGAGCCATGTTTTCTCTTGATGAGCAAAATTGCTTGAGTAAGAGTCAGACCATTACCAAGTAATGAGGCAAAAACTCAACTGCATAATCCCTCGCTTCTTTGGGGCCCCTGGCGCCACCAGCAATGAGCTTCGCATAATGCGGCAGCAAACGCAGGCCAGGACCTGGCATGAGCCGGGTTAACCAAAAGAATGAAAACCCATGCTTAGCATGGGCAAGGGTAGTAGGGACAAGGTTTGGGAAATGCAAGATTCCAAGCTTCAACTCAGGTGCTCACATGCCCTTACATACTGTAGAGGGGTCCAATCATGTTTTTTTTTCCAGACCTCATGGCACATTTGCGATGCATGGTTTCATCCCATGTTCAAAGTTCGAACGCTAAGAAGCATGTAAAAGCTTCAGGTCTTTGAAAAGACAGCTATCCTACAATCAACCGTCTCAAATACATTGCTGCGACATCAGCAATGCAGAGTTACCCATTGACATCCTACAAAACTGTGCATGTTATCACGCACCATTTGTGTGACCCGTCTCAGTGAATCATTCCTCCTTCGCAGTGATCAGCTTGCGGAGCGACTTGAGAATGTTCCTGGGCAAATCCAACCATAGGTCTGCAAAATATGGCATCAGTAGTTCTACAATGTATTAATTACAATGATTGATGTATTCATATCCATAATCTTCAGTAGTGTCAAATACCCACCCAATATCACCAAGGGTCTTGGCACTGCTCTCACTGGTGGTGACCTTGCTGCACCTGATCAGCTGGTTGCGCCAGGTTGAACCATGTGGGATCGTGGTATGGGTATCGACTTCAAGATGCCAAGGCACGCCACCGTGGTGGACTGGGTTTGGTTCTCAATCTTCTCACGAAGCCTTGGATCGTTTTGAACCAGTAGCTATGACGAAAGTTATAAGAGGAAAGTTGTTTGCAAAGTAGTTTTGAATGACAACAACCCCAAGTGTTTTAAAAACAAGGGGCTCTTTCTCACCTTCACTTCCAGATGGGGCCTTCTTGTGCTTCTCAAGGGATGCACGGACAGCATCGCACTTTACAAACTGCTCCCGAAGAAGTTCCATAGAAGTTTCCAGTGCAGCCACCGACTTAGGTTATGAAATATTATATATTAGGACAAAAAATGTTTGCTATGATAGTGTTAACTGCCAGAAGTGTTCAGCAAAGCCAGAGGAAAAACTAACTAAGCAATGTACTTTGAAACCCGTTTTCCATCAACAGAGTCTGCTGGCTTCCCCAACTCTTCCAAAGCCTGCTCCAGGTCTGTGACAAGGTCCTGCAGCTTCGCCTCCTTGCTGAGGAGGCTCGAGCCAAAGGATTTGAAGCGCTCCAGTTCCTTCAGCGGTGAGATAAAGGGATATACATATATAAATTGTATATACATGGGCATAGGGGTCTTCATAGAAAATTATTCCCATTTTTTAAGCGATCATATATATATATATATAGATCCAGATTTTCCCTTTTTTGTTGTACCCCTTTCCTTCTCAGCACTGTTGGATTGGTCAGCCTTGGACTCTTTCTCATCATCATCTTCTGACTCAGACTCCGAAACAGTAGGCTCAGGGGCACGTGTACGCATTCCCTTTCCAACCCTGCTGAAATTCACTTCAGCAGTCGGCTCCTGCAGGAGTGGCAGTGGGCAGTGGGAAGACCAACGTGGACTGGTGAAATTGGAGAAACATCCAACAAGCAGGCAAGGGGGCCTGGACATCATCTTGGCGTTCGATCTCTTCATCTTCACTCAAATTCTCATCGCCTTCTTCATAAACAACATAGAACTTGTTCAGTTTCTTGTTGTAGCGATCTTTCCTTAGACCCAACTAATCCAAGTAAATATGAATATAGTTCAACATATGATATCAAAGGGTCTACTGGACATCCATCACTAATCTCGAATGAATTGGAATTGTAACACAACTATGAACCTGATTGCATTCAAATATCCGAATCAGCCGTTCATTCCCCTTCTGCTTGCAGAAGGCCACAACATTTTTGATGTAGGACCTGGGCAGTTCGGATTATACTGATACTGTTGTTTAGCCCCCCAAAAAGGGGCTTGATTATGACACACCACATATGACCTATCATGTATGATGGAACCTAGGCACTTAGACCACTTCAAGACCGTTGCCATCGTTTCTTCGGTATACCATCCACGTTTCTTGCGACGACTCAACTTGGAAGTCTTCTGAATGCTCTTGGTCACTTTCGAAACAAAGACTTCCTACAGAAGTTGCAATCAGCATTGATGAATGAAACAGTAAGAAGTAAGAGAAGCATCTAAACATGCATGTGCATATCGAAACAATGTTCAATCCAACAGAAAACAATTTCGGGATTGGTCCTTCGACCAGTTGTTGGCTTCAAGAATCTCAACCATGGCATCTCTTTCATCAGAGCTAGCATTCTTCCACTTGGAATGCACTTCCTCTGGAACGAAGATGCGCCCTGACGGCTTTCTTTCGCACAGGCGGCGAAGACGTGCTCGTTTGGCAGCTTCCGACGCTGGCGCTGGAAGGCCAGGCTCAGACACTTCAACTGGCTTGGGGGGATTCTTCGGTTTTGGAAGGGTCTTGGCAGCTGTCATCCTATCACTTTCCTTTGGTGTGAAAGCCTCCTTACTGCTGCCTGCATTCTTCTTGTCATCAATCTGCTGCTTGAGTTTTTCCATTTCCAACTGCATCTTCAAGCCAGCCTACACATTTGGTTGGGGGTCGATCTACTTTTTCTAAAACAAAACTATGTTAAATTGCCGTTTTGGAAGAGTTAAAAGTAGAATCAGGGTCCATGCCAAAATTAAGGGATGAACAGTAGGCAGGTTGAATCTCAGGAAAGGTGCGCAGTTTCAGTAGCTGCCCCAACACTATCATGACATCCATCACATCAATCATGGAAAAATATTGTTTGCCCACAAAATGTTGTTCTTGGCTTTCTCATGAACACGAATTGTGTTGATAAGTTTAACATTTGCTATCAGTATCTTGAACATCAAACCATGCCTTCCGAAGCTCCTCAATCTGACGGTCCTTATCAGGATCGCTGCCTTTTCCCCTCAACCTCTTCAAGGCCGCTGGGTTGCCAGACCCACCTGGTGGGTCCGGGGGCGATTGAGGGGTCTCTGTAGTCCTGGAGCTGTGTGAGGGCAGAGGTGTGGTAGCCCCGGTAGCATTCACTGGTTTTTCACCTTGTTTTTTTGTCTTCCTCGTGTGAACTTCCGTCTCTGAAGCCTAGGGTGATCAGGGCAACCAGAGATTTCACTAGAAGTGGACCACTTGTACCATGTTAGTTGGCATCTAACACAGTAAGAAGGGGTGCTGCCAAGTAGCTGGTTGGGTTTCATCCTTGGAAATTCCCAATGTTCAACAACAGGAATGAAGGCTTGATCAACAAATGTTGACTGTAAAAATATTGTATATATAGTTTAAGTTGTGTGGTTACCAAGCCATGTTTAAGAGCCAAGTCACATCCGGGGATGCAGAATTTCTCAATTTCTCCAATTCTGCCTCATACTCCTGATAGGAAGTGGCAACCCCTAAAGTTAGGCCCTAAAGGCATGGTATATTGTGAGAGGCGACTTGCTAACCAGTACCAGAAGTTGGAAAAAATGTTGATGGCTGAACTGAACATATGTCCTGGATTTTCTTCTGTAACGAAGCTGGTGAATCCTTCTCACGCTTTGCCTTTAACAAAGCATTGTTGCCATCAACTAGTTCCGAGCAACTCCATTGTTTGCTCACCACTGCTCCTGGTTCCTTTTTTGACTTTGGCATCCGACCCCCCCTGCAGGACACCAAGGGGCTTTTGAAACCCTGAGCCAGGACTTCAGCAATGGGATAGGGACAAAGTTGGTGGTCGAACGTCTTATGTAGATTTCATATTCAAAACTTCAACGACCAAATGCCATTGGAGTAGAACATAACTATCCAATCCCATAGATGAAAATAACTAAAATGATCTTAAATGTATCTTTCAAAGCTGAATGATCTGGTGATCTGGTGATTTCAAAACCCAAGAATTCCCCAACACCAAAGTTACATCTTCAATATTCCCAAAAATTGGTTTATTTTGCTCAAATAGCCTCCAAAATGGTGATGATCCCGTTACGGGCAAATTACGCCTAAATTACGTAATCCATTACGCCTTTTTACGCCCTTTTACGGCCATTTTACGCACCTTTTACGGGGTACGGGTTCGGTACGTACCAGATACGTAAAAAATACGTAAAAATACGTAAAAAATACGTATTTCCCTGGATTTCCAAAAAATCACTGAAAATCATCATATTCCACCAAAAGAGCCATCATATTTCCCAATAGAAGCAGTCAAAACACCCACTGGCAGCCCATCAAGATTTTTGCATCCCTTGGCGACTGGTGTAAATATGGTTCGATGATGTTCGATGTTTCTATGAAACACCTGCTAATTAGAAGGTTGCAGACCCCACCAACATGTTTCCCAGTTAGCACCCTTTGCGTTATTCTTTGCATCCCCAGATTCTATTTTCTTGTTGTTCTATGTTGTTCTATGTTGTTCTATTGTTTCTAGTGGGATGCTATGGGATACCCATAAAGTTTGTAAGGTGCACTGGATTATATGTTGGTTGGGAAGTATGGCCGCCAATCACCAAGCTCAAGACCTTTGGCCCCTCTAAGATATAGAAACAGGTCTTTCAGACCGGCATCATCCCAGCCATCCTCATCCCAGGGCATTCGATCAAAGATTTGTTTGGCAGTAAGGTTGGAAGTATCTGTTGTTGACCAGAGTGCCTCCCGCTTGAAACAGAACCTATCATAGTACTTCGCAATGCGCATTGCAAATCGTGGAGGATAAGTCCTTAGCTATTGTTGAAAGAAATGGTAGTGAAAGTCATGGTGACAGAACAATGGAATTAGCACCACCCAGGTGAAAGCAATGTATGCTTTACCGGAAAAAAAAAACATCAACATATATAACATGTTGGTTCTTTGATTCAAGTATCTGTGTAGCACGTAAGTGGCGTGTGCCAACAAATGACTTGCCACCCCGGCGGTTCCGATAGGTTTTAGAACTCTTGCGAACTTTACTGGACATTCTTTCTTTGACTTCCCGAAGCAGCCGGCCAAGATCCAGGACCTTTACAGTCCGAGCATTCGACCAAGCAATGTGCCTCTTTGGCGTGATGGAGCCATACAACATCATCCACCAGGCCGATTCGTACACCTGGGCGATGCAAGCTGTGGGATGTGAAGGAGAACCAGGTATGGAATGTGCATTTTGGTAATTGCATTTGTTATCTGTAATTTTGGATATGTTTCGAACATCCCTCTGAGAATTAGACTCTGGGAACAGCATGCCACAATTGTCTTATTCTGGGGTGACCTTGGAGTCGTGATGAACGGGGCTGTTCTAAAAGCCAGGCCCCATTGAGGGCTGAAACCATCATCAGGAGAAGCACTGTCCTTGGAGCGGGGTAAGATGTTGAGATATATATGCTTTACTTTGTTTTTTGAGCTAGGATTTCACATGAGAATTTGGACTGGATTCAGCAGAGTTGATCAAAACAAAGTCTGAAACAATCTGGATCAGTTTAGCCAAAAGTCACTGATGTGAGCTTGTTTCCAAGAGCCACCATGTCTATGGAGCAATCGCCCAAGGGATTCCATGGTTCACGTTTATGTGTCCCACTCGAAATTGTGACATAGCTCTTGCAGCATAAGCCAACCAGTGTGAGAAAGTTGTCAAATTTGCAGTTCAGCAAGGTTACCAAGGCTAGCCTCGGGTGTTGTAAACAGCATAGGAACAAGTCCCTTTGTTTCGACTGTTTAAAGAATAATCCCGTGAAAACCCGTATGGATTATTTATAACAAAAAAAATGGTTGGTGTTGACAATCTGTGCAATACATGTGGCAACTGAGTGGCCCAAATCCAGCTGGGGTCGTTAGATCCATATTGTTCTGTTTACCCTCCGGAGGATTGCCAAGTTCAATGTCAAAAGATGCCGTATGAACATTGTGGCTCCTCATAACAGCTGAAGTCCATCCATAGCCACAGAAGAGCTCCACAAATCCATAAGCCTGGAGAGAAACAGCAATTGGAAGGATTTTTGTGGGTCATATGGTTCCAGATGTTTACAATTCCTTACAATTTCTACTACAGTTCCCTCTAAGACCAACCATATAGACATATCAATCAGTCCTGATATCCTAGCACAAGGAAAACAATCAAAGGATAATTTACAGTACATCATCCATGGGATACTTCAAGATTTTGAGAATAATGCAGCCCAATTCCCCATCAAGTAAGCCTGGGTGAAAACTTCGATATCCGTGTTCAGCGAGAGCAACACGATGCAACCCAGAAGCAACTGGGCAGGAGCAAGGGAGACCATGGCTGATTGGAGGGCTTACCTTTTTTTGGTGGGAGCAGACATCATATTATTATATATTATATTGGATAAAGACCCCATGATTCCAAACATCTCCGCCCTTGGTGTGTTACCCCACCTTCGGGGCTCCAAGTCCATAAAGGCGTCTGCAGACAGTATCCAGCTTGTCCGATTTAGCCGGGTCCATGGCAGGTGGAGGTGTCAACACGACAATATCCCAGGCTAGTGGGACGTTGGGCAGGTGGCCAAACTTGCACATCAGGGAGGTGTGAAAAACATGTTTGTTCCACCAATGGCCAACCACTTTCTTTTGTTTTCACCAAAAGTGATTGCATGGTTGATGTTCCAAAGTTTCCATATCTTAAACATGCCTGTGTTGCTGGCATCATTGTCACCAATCTCCCGCCAAGCTGGGCCTCTATCCATGCCTTTGAAGCAGCATCTGGGATCGGCTGGTTGAATTCTGAATGGGTTCCATGTCAAAGGGGTAAAGGACATAATGTATATTAATTATATATGAATCGATACCTGGGTGACCCCCCCAAACAAGGCAAAGCAAAAGTGAAGGATATGAATATGAATCTAATGTTGCCAACAATTGTTCGCTATGTTTTCCATTCTGATGGGAAATCAAATTCAAACCAACTCAGTCAGTAAGAACCAAGAGCAACCTGAGGAAGTAGGCACTTTTTTTCTCAGCTTGTTGCAGAGCGGGCTGTGCACCGAACCAGTCGAAACCTGATGGTTGCTAAGGTGACCCCTTCAGAGAATGTTGTAGCTTTCACTTGAAGCATGCATAGCAATAACAAATATGATTATACAATATATTATGATATATTACACTGATAAAATGAATCTGTGGGAGGACTGGTGGAAACATATATAAGTGGTAGCAACCCAGGTGTCGAGGACCCCACTAGTCCTTCGCCGCAGTTTACCGCAAACTGCATCCAATGATCCGCTTCTTAAGATTAGTAGCAAGCACTTCTGTTGAAATGCTGGCACCACATTGCCACTGTGTATAAACACACAGCCAGCACAGTCTTGTTGCCATGCCAGTGGGTGGAATCCATGCAAATCCATGCAACAATCATATAGTGTGTGGAACTAGAGTTCAAGGACCCATTGGTGGTGTTAAACATATGTATGCATAGAAAATAGGTAGCTCGTGGATTTTGGCAGTTTCTGGTTCTTAAAAATAGCCATCCCCACCACTCAGCACACAAGCAAAGTTCCTACAAGATGTCCCCTTGAGGGGCCGATCACTGCAAAGTGGCCACGTAGGTCGCAGCAGCACGGTCGGCAAGCATCTTGATATTCTCTTCCGTGACCTCAAGGCCTTTCCATTGCTCTGACGCAAAGATCCAGAACCAGTCCTGTGACAGGGGCTAGCAAAGGTCAAGGGCCCATTTATAAGAACACCCCCAAAGATACTGTAGTTGGTGATGTGGTGACGGGGGGTGTGAAAATAAATGGTTGGAACACTTTCTTATGGGCATCTCTAGGGTGGTAGGTACCGTGGCATTATCCTTTGCCAGATTTGGGTTTGTGCTAGTATCACTATGTTTGTTCCAATGATGTGGTGAACAAATGTCAATGTATAATTTCTGTTCTTGGCCAAGGTAACAACAGATGTTGCAACATACCCAAATATAATAGGCTTTGCTGGATGGGCCAGGGCTAGAAGGGTTGTCATGTCGAACTTAACTTTGGAAAAGTAATCAGCAAGGATCATTTGAAACTTGAGAAGCTGCCACCCTTATAAGGAACATATTGAACATAGAAAAACACATTAAAAAAAAAAAAAACAATTTTGACAAACTAGTCTTAGATCTTAGAGCAGTTTGATTTCCAGCCGTTTGTTTTTTTTACCCCTGGATTTGCTAGCTCTCCTCGTGGGCGCTGTATGTCGTCAAGTGGGGCTTGATGGATTCTTCAAACACTTTCCTTAGCGTCTCCCATTTGAGCTTACCCCACTCCGTGGAAGGGCACTTGCGCTTTGCAAAGCAAACAGGGACTGCAGCCCTCTGCCTCTTGCTGGGCTGGTTCTTTGGTGTCTCTTCATCCCCCTCCTTGCCTGCTTTCCTGCCGTTGCTACCTGATCCTGCTGCCGTTGCCTTTGCTCGTGCCTTTGCCTTTGCCTTTGGCATACTTTCAAGTGTTGTCACATCCACCTTTCCTGGCATCCCTAGTGCAGCAGTGCTTTTAAGCCTCTTGAGCGAGGTGCCGTTGCTGGCATCTGCTTGTTCAGTTTCCTCAGTCACCTTTTCCTCCTCCTTGCTACTGCCTTCACTGCCATCAATTTGTTTGGTCTTTCGCCTTTGTCGTGTTCTAGGTGCTTTGCTCTGGCTGCCAGCTGGCTTCTCTGCCTCCAAGGTCTTGCATTCTGTCTCCTCCTCCTCGTCCTCATTCTTGTCATGTGATTTTCTCTTGAGTGCCTTGCCCTTTGTTTTTGTCTTGGTCCCACTTTTGCTCTCCTTGGCTGCCTTGGCGTTCTGTTTGAAAACCTTGCTCTTCGATGCTCTTGGCCTTCTTTCGGGTTCCCGGGGCACATCTTCTTCCTCCTCTGTGGCTGGTCCTTTGGAATCCTCTACCTTGTCATCCTCCTCCTTACTGCCAGCGCTCTTTTCCGTGGTTTGTTTCTTGGCCCTTCTTTTCGGTTTGGGGGGGTTGTTTTTCTTGGCGGGATCCTCCTTCTGCTTCCTTGTCTTTTTCCTGCTTCCACCATCACCCTTGTGTGTGTCCTCATTATTGTCAGCATCTTCCTTTTCACCTGGCTTCTCCTCCATTTTCCTTCCTTCCTTGGCTGGTCGGGGTTGGGTGGCTGGGATTTCACAATCAGCTGGTTTGTTCCCATCTTCCTCCAAGCCTTGCTCTTGCTTATCATCATCTTCTGAACCTGATCCTACCTGCATAGGCTCCTCAGACTCATCCTCCTGTTGCTCCTCATTTGTCGTGCATGGCTGCTCATCCTTTCCTTCCATGGGTGTTGCTCGTTTTGCTGCCTTACCTCTACCCTTTCCCCTTCCTTTGCCTCGACCTCTCCCCTTTCCCTTGCCACTGGGCACTTCTCCTTCAACCTCGGCATCGCCTCCTTGAGACTTGAGTCCCAGTTGCTGGCGCCGGGTGACCTGATATGCAAAGCCCCGTCGGAAGGAAAAACATCTTAGACATTATTTGTTTTTGAGTTGGAAATTCAAAAGGGTACTAAACATATAATCAAAAACTTGAGAAACACACACACACAAAAAAAATAAGAGACCATGAAAGGAACAAGAGGGATGGGAGATTGGCTGTCACCATGATCAACGACATCCTCATGATGATAAGACTTGGCCATCTCCTCCATTAGTGGATGCACCTGGGTGTTCACGTCGTCGTAAGCATAGCCTAAAGACTCCACGACTGGGATTGGATTCGATGCACTTTCCGCTGCAAGCGAAGCTTTGGCATTCCTGGGCTGAAAAAACTATATTTTTAACATGGTTTAATGACCAACAGTTTTAACCCCCCAAAGGTTTGGTCATATTTCAAGAACTATTATGCAATTTTTCCTGCAAGTCAGAAAAGAACCACCCCCCTCTTTGGAAAGGAAAAACATTACCAAACAAGGCAAAAATCAAAGATGTTTGTTTTTTGCGTGCATCAGCTAATTGCCGGTGCAATTCTGCGATCCTCTCCTCCCTCCATTCTTTGTTCTCTACCCAGCTTTTGTCCACCTTATCTTCTTTTTCCATTGACTCACCTGGCCCTGCCTCTTCTACCATTTGAGTATTGTGAATGGGAGCCACCCCAGAATCATCAACTGCCTCTTTGGGGGAGTCCTGCTTTTCAACTTTGAATGGGGTATCTGGAATTTCGATCATCACTGCTGCTCCCACTGGTGATGGTGCAGAAACCATATTTTTCTTTGGTGTCTCGAACAAGGCAAGGCTTTCCTCAAGCGTATCAACATCACCGAAGAGCGGTTGGGAATCTGGAACCTGGCCCAATGGATTCCCACCCACCCTTTCCTGCCCTTCCTCCTCCGACTCATCTGACTCCTGGTTGAGTCCACTCTCTTCGGCCTCAGATTCAGCGCCGCTGGGCACTTCCTGAGCCTGGATGTCCTGCGGCTGGGCGGGTGTTCACAGATACTGAAACAACATTTTTTTTTTTTTTTG
>Ga0126342_10008674_pt1 | contig 18219 bp, 23 predicted proteins | sample Cyp1metagenome_FD_92528 | JGI IMG/M metagenome (GOLD analysis project Ga0126342, IMG submission 92528) | Coral microbial communities from Lord Howe Island, Old Settlement Bay, Australia - Cyphastrea 1 metagenome | ecosystem: Host-associated > Invertebrates > Cnidaria > Coral ... | reverse complement strand
TAATCTATCTAATCTATCTAATCTATCTAATCTATCTAATCTATCTAATCTATCTAATCTATCTAATCTATCTAATCTATCTAATCTATCTAATCTATCTAATCTATCTAATATATCTAATCTCTCTAATCTGTCTAATCTATCTATCTATCTATCCATCTATCTATCTATCTATCTAATTATCTATCATAAATCATAAGGCCTAGACGCTCCAAGTAGGCTCCAAGCGGTAAAATTCCCTGTTCATCCCTTTTCTATCGGTAGTTGAAGGGACTAGTGTCTCTAAAGACGTGGAAACAACATTGGACATGGCCAACGTCATTGAGCGTCAAACATAGTAGAAACATACCATATCATTCCCAATTCTGCGGTCAGTATCCATCACTAACCTTAGATACCGAAAAAAAAAAAAAACATCATTTGTTTCAAGCAGGATCATCATCACATTCCTCCTTTTCAGTAGCAAACATCATCTGTGTCAACAACATTATACACAACTCCCCAATATCTTCCTTTTTTTCACCATTCACCTGTCCTTGCCCATCGCAAAGTCACCTACCCCCACGGGGGAACTTCCAACGCCTCGCAGCTTCCACGACACGCCATTGCGGACGCATCTGCGCCGGGGATCAAATGCAACGGGCCACGGCTCAAGCGATATCGCTGCAAGCGCGGCGAGGCGGCACCTGACGCGAAAAGGAAGGGATCCAGGGACCCCAAACGGTTTTGGAACATTGGTTTCGAAGTGAGCTAGCTACCTTCCGGTGGATACATGGTAAATGGATGTAAATGGCCCGTTGGGTTCGATGGTTTACTAAGTATGCGGATATTGCGTATGTTATGATCATAATCTAGAGGGTTCACCATGGTTAATTCACTATTTCATAGTCGACTGGGATGATTTCGGAGGGTCACCTCTATTTAAGGACATGCAAATTACGGCTATACTGAAGGGAATTCATCCCACAATTATTGCTGGTTCGACCTCTAATCATCGCAGAAAAAATGTCTCGTATGTAGGAATTGTCTGGGTTTTTAGAAATATCTGGGATTTCTGTTTTGGGAATCAAGTCTACAACTCTCCCAAACATTTCGCTCTGTCCGAAAATATTGACCCCCAAGTTGTAGTGTTCTAAAATGTTGCAAACCATGTGATGGAGGAATGGATGATCCGATTTTCAGACAACCCAAAATTCATTCTCTTGGTATGAGGCAACATCTACCGCGGAAACCATCTCTCTATGAATGTTGGTGTCCGATTCCATCCAAGTCTGGGACTACCCCTGCTGGGACTTTTTTTACCCACGGGAACATTCTTATTTTCCTGGTGAAAAAATCGCTCACATCGGTGCGTTTTCATAGCCAGGCTGGATTCGCAATGGGTATCTAAACTGGCGGACAGCACCACCAGGACCATTTTACGATTCAGAACACAATAGCGTCGTAAAGACCCTGTTAACCAATGGAAGTCAATCCCCTACGTAGTAGATATTGTAGATTAATAGATGTATTCAATATAGGACGGATTCAGAGCAGCCAGGAAAAAGGTCAGTTCCACATACGCATACTGGTCAAAGTTCGAACCATTAGCAACGAGCATTCAGCCAGCAAAAATTCGAAGAAACATCGAATGCACTGCATTGTATTTGGTGGTAGGTGGAATGCACTTGGGCCCCCAAAGAATCCTACATAGTGTTGACCTCAGAATAACTTTTATAGACCACCTGCTTGTTCAGTTCTATTGTCTACACACGAGCCGGGGTTTATTATTGTCACGGATTGACAGTCGATACATTCCCATAACTCAACACACTTCTGGGTGCCGTACTGCCGGGCCAACTCCTTTGATTATAGGCAAACCAACCATGCCGTTCTGAACGGCTGCTCTTTTGGCACTGCTAGCTACTAACAGAAATCCGAGAATCTGCTATCATATGCTATCATACTATCTTAAGCACTCAGAGGTACAAACTACATGGGCGTGTCTGATACGAGTATGGTACCCCATTCCATCCCCTGGTTTAGAAAATAATTGTCCCCGCTTTATTGAAAGGTCCGTAAACCCAGGCGATATCCCCAACAGCAAAGTTGGTAGGAACCGGTGAACACCGCGAACGCCTGTCAAATTTCAACGGCCTCCGCGAACCAATCCCGCAAGCCACAGCTGAAGCAACACATCGCCCCCGGAACCACACCGAGACCTCCGGAACCATCCCGAAGCCACACCGGAAGCCACTGGAATTTCCAAAACGACCCGACCAGAACCTCCAGAACGGAACCCGCACCGGAAGCTGCAGCGAACCCTTGTCTGGGCTGAGACCCCTCAACTAAATTGAAGCTATAGCTCCCCGTTGATCATTTTTATTTATTTTTCCCATTAACATGACCATAAACTGAAGGTATCTGAAGGTACGCTGCACCCATTTTCACAGAAACATCGAACAACCATCTCAACCTCAGCTTCAAAGCCATCACCACCTCCAGTCACCATCCCAAGCTGAACAAAAATCACCTTGGGTCTTCCAAATCATCAGCTGCCCATCGACAGTTCCAGCAGCAAGGCTCCAACCTCACAGGTCAGCTTTCCTTCAGTCATGGGATAGGATGGGATGCTTGCAGCCCGAGTTTTTCATCTGAAGTAATCCCATTCCCGTAATGTGAAGCATACCCGTAGTGGATCTGTTCATTTTGGGACAAAGTATTTGGGAGGTGTTTAATATCAAGGGGAAAGGGATAGAAACAATGCGGGGCTGCCCCAAAAAACATAGCTGGCTTCAACCCCTGAAACGTATGCTCTGCTCGTTGACCCGAAGCCAAACATGGGTTTCTCTGAAAACAAGCTGCTCCAAATGGGTTTAACCAAGAAGGAAAGAAAGACCCCAAATTCCAGTGGCTCATCATTTTCCCAGGCACAAAATGCCATTCCGGGGGTCAATCTCCCAATTTTTCATTGCCACCTGCATGTGCCGTAGATGGCAGATATCATCAGAAACGGGCTATGGAAATCCAACCATCCTGAGGGTTTCCAGCCCGTGCCGGCCTGTGTTGATCTCAGCAGCATGCCTAGGACCACAGAATGGAGAGGCTGGAAACAACCATGCTGCCACCATATGTACTCATATACACACACACACACTCTTGGATACCATCAAATACCTGTCGATATAATCCTATGATTGTATTATATAAGTACTAGTACCATATATTATCATATATTAAACAAAATATGCGTAGAGATAAAGATCAATTGAATGTAGATGCCACCGACTCTGCAAGATTTGCAGTCCAGGCATAGGGTCTATGATCTCGTACATCCATGCGCCCTAAAGTTCCATCCAAATGCTTCATTTCAGATTGCGGAAGACTTATTGGCATCGTCGCAGCGTGCAGGTCCCATCATATCTGGGATATCTGATATGTACAGTGCGCATATCTGTTGCATTGACATGCACATGGACAGTAATGTTGGTGCACATATGTGCACATGCCGGAATATGTTCATCCGCAGCTTATCAGCAGGTTGTGATTTTGGAACATATATAATAACAGCTTCAGCAACTATATCTGGAAAAGTCACATCCAAAAAAGAAAACACCAATAACAATGAACAGCCTGAACAGCCAGCTGAAGGTCCATGGCAACGCCCATCCAATATATACCGTTGTGCTTATTCAAGGAAAGTGATAGATGATTTGCCGCCAAATACTGAAGTCGTGGAATCATTTCGAACTCATGACAAATCATGTCCGCTTTATCATTGGATTGGTTTGGATTGGTTTAAGGGAACATTTTAACCGGAACCCCCCATGGTCTTAATGGTTAAAACATGTTAAAACCATGGTTTCCGGTTAAGATTTTCCCAAAACATCCACTGATTTTAGCACCTGGGAATGTTTCACATTGGATCCAGGCATGGAATGAATCCGCGCGGTTGCAGGGAAGCGTTGAAGCTCCTTAGCATCGCGGAGGAAATCCGGACCTGTTGGGTTCTGGGGCCGGACCTTAGGGGGGGCTTGATTTACCCTCCGGTCATCAAACATGGCAACTGGAAAACCACAATTTGTACTACCTGGTTATTTGACATAGCCATGGAAAATCCCTCATAAATGGAGGTTTTAACGGGAACATCATCTATAAATGGACCATTTTCCATAGCTATGTTAAATAGCCAGAGGGTAGATATTTTGGAGGATTGTTCCATCAATACTCCATTTCTAGAGGATTTTCCATTGTCACCTTTGATAGAGGGTCATTGATTGGATGAAGCCCAGTGAAGATCTCATGGGCGATTCGCCGCAAGCTGAGCACATGATCCATTTCCGAATCGACCATTGGGCCATTGGCAAGCTGAGTTGGACTGAACATAGATGAATTGTAAAAAAAGCTCTCTCGCTCAAGATCTGTTGAACATTTTTGGTAAGTGACTGTGTAGGTATATGTGGTACTTCATGCCACCGGATCTACAATCATTCAGAGGTGTGTTTCTGCATCAAAAAACAATTCGAGCAATCACAGCTCAAAAACTGGAAAAAATGATTCTAACAAAATGTGAGATGTCATTAGATGTGCAGGTTGGAATCAGGCAGTGGAACCGCGGAACCTGCTCCTTCCTTCTCAACTTGCCTCTGCACTTGGAGACCATGTAGGCTTCTCTGGAAATGGGACTCCAAAAGTAATCCAACATAGCAATCTTCATCAGACACAAATGATGATCCCATGGGAATTTGGGGATGCCACATGTTTGAACAGTGACTATCATCAGGATTGAACCCCGGTGACCAAGAAATTGCCTGGGGCACCTGAGGGGTTCTGCCATGAAAAACCACAAAACATCACAAAACAAGTATTGCTAGATCACACTCCCTTTAGTAAATAGATTTCCCAATATAAATTGGAGATGGGTGAAAAATCCCGACAATCTCTCCATGGCGCAAAGCCCGGGCACTACCCCGGGGACCTGAACAACTGAACAATGCGCGCACCGAGTGCCAGCTCATCCGATGCGCATCTTTGAGGCTCTGACCGTGAGGCTGGTTCCATCGAGCAGCAACACGTCCTTGGCTTCAGAAGGGCATTCCCACAATATGAGGCCCCCGTTCGATAGCTAAGTTGGTGAACATAACTCCAGTAACTATGGTTTATGGTACTTATAACTATAGTTACTGGGACGTATAAACCAACTTATAACTGGGGGGCCTCACATTGCAGTAATATTCCAATTGTTTATCGATGAGAATCCCCAAGATATAAAGGGTACAAAATGGTACAAATTAACCCTTTCAACATCAACCAAGAGGGGTTTTGAACACTGCTCACTTGGAGACAATTGCAAACAACCGAAGCAACAGCCTTTTATGACGCGCGGAAAAGTGAGGCCACTACATCATTTTATCATATAATGAATCAAATTACTGGTGCTTGGTAGCTATGAATGTCATCCCCCAACTCACTTAATTTTGATCCGGGATTCAAAAAATATTAATATTATGCTTCCTTGATATTTCTTCCCATTAGTTCAACAGGTGGTCTACTCCACGTTTCAAAACCAATCGTCATGTATCAATGATATCCCCCATAGTTTTCAGGGTTCAACCCCCCTACAAATGATGTTTGGCCCAGTTGCACTCTGTAATTTCTCAGTTTCATTTTTTCCAACATTATTCATGAAAGTGCATCGTTTACTGGTTGGTGGTATCAACCCATCTCAACCAATCATCCCGAGTAAGCCATGGTTGAAAACACATAAAATCTGGGAAATCACCAATCAGTTTCTCTATCAATGTGGGTAAACCATCCCCCCAAATCACCATTTCTTATGGGTGCTATAGACTCATTCCCAAATGGTAGGTTTATGCCGTTGGGTTTACCAATCAGTTTACCTAATTCCGATTGTATCCCCATTAAATCCCATTAAATCCCATTAAATCCCATTAAATCCCATAGATGATTTACTCATGAAATATGGCCCTTGTTCTTCCGTGGCCGTGGCACGTGGGAGATCCAAAGGGAGGCGAAGACCAAGAGTTGAACCGATGGCGACCTCAGCTAAAAATCTATGAGTCTGATGGGGATTTAACCAGTTAACATCAGGTTATTTAACATAGCAATGGAAAATCACCATTTTTAATCGGTAAACAATCTATAAATGGGCCATTTTCCATGGCTATGTTAAATAACCAGAGGGTAACATCAGTAAACAAGAGTAAACAATCCCTACAGCTCCAAACACCTTCTGAGACTGTATTTGGAGTCATTTTTTTGGGTCTAAACACCTAAAAATAGAGGGGATTTGGAGCACTAGGGAATAGTAAAACATAGGGATTTATGAGGATATTCATGGAAATATACTGGTATATATATATATGGATTTACAACCACAATCAGAAATCGGATTGTGATGGTGATACAATGGAAAATTCATCAAGAATCAATGAATATATGGGAGGAGATAAAGTGGGAATATATGTAATGGGATAGACATAGGTCAAGTTAGTCGGATAGTTACCTGCAAGTAAATTAACAGTTTGACCTTGAAGATAGCATTTTGTGCAGCGGAAAATAAACTTCCAACACCCGACTGATGGCGGGGTCTATGTTCATTTGCGGGATTGTAACCATTGAAAAAACTGATCTAGGTGGATATGAATGGGGATAAAATGGATAGTGGAATATATAATCAACTATATCCAATTTGGGTTGAGCTTCCCAATGAGTTGGGTATCAACCCAAATTGTAATCCCAATGGAGAAAAAGAATGAAGATTAAGATATTGGGGTACCCATTTATTTGAGACACACGCTTTTGAATCCCCACAGCAATAGTTTTGCAACCTATTGAAAAATGTAAAAACAATGATTTCTTCCCTGTCATGACTCCGCATTCGAACTAACAACTGGGAATTTATATCAAATTATATCAATTTATTGGGTTTGGGGTTCAAAATTGTCCACAAAAAATGGAATAGTTCTGACACTATAATTCAGGGTTCCAATCACATCCTCACCACATGGTTTTGGCCTTGAAATAGCACCTGAAAATGGATATGACGGAGAAATGATTGGATACTCCGGATTCTAAAGAATAGCCCAAACTCTAAACTGTTATGGTTAATCATCATATTCCGAACTGCTGAAATAAGGGATTTTATATTATGGACCCATCAAAATATGGCAAAAACATCTTGAAAACCGCGTCAGCATTGGTTTGGGCCTCTTTCTCCTCTTCAGCATGGAAATGTCATCTACTGGTTCTACGTACTCCTCTTGCGTTCGGCCCTCAATGCATCATTTGCAACTGGATTGGCCCAAAGATTAGTTCTCCGTGACATCTACGTGCCTTTCCTTTATGGGCTGGAACACTCTTTGCTCTGGTGATTGGATTGAATGGAGGGCACCGCAAATCTTTCGTTATAATTAGTCAATATATTGTTCATTGTTGATTGTATATCCCCATTAGATTCACATCAAATTTTCCCATTCAATCCCCCATCAACCCCGCCATCCATCTGCAGAAATTCACCGCCGAGCTCGACCGAGCTGCTGTGTACAGGCACTCAAGGAGGAGATCTGGGGCAGAAAAGAAACAGGGAAACGATGGGATGGGACAGGATGCTAGATGAATTAACAGTATATTGTAGTAAAATATACGTTCTGATATACTATATACTGTATATGTATATATATATATATATACATATTTATGTAATATAATATGGTGATATAATATGGTGATATACTATGGTGATATAATATGGTGATATAATATGGTGATATAATGGGAATTAAACATATAATATAGTATAATACAATATAGTAATACACTACAATATAATACAATATAATATAATATAGTATAGCATAATACAATGTAATATAATATAGTATAGTATAATAAAACATAATACACTATATATTATAATGTATATATATATTATAATATAATATAGTCTGGTATACATGTATATATATAATATACTATGATATAATCTATGATATAATACAACATCTATCCATCCATTTTTTGTGATACACACATCATAGGATATAATTGAATAATAGGAGTAACATGAGGAGATAACCAGCAATGGGATACAATGGAGTGATTTTACCAAAAAGCAATCACCAAGGGATGGTAGAAGATGGGATGTCTGGAATAAAACTGATTTCCTGGATAGCAGATATAGAAAAGGTTTGTCTTTTGCAAGAAACAACAACTGAAGACTAACATAGGAATTGTGCAAGAAGTTTATCGGAAAATTGGTAGTTTAACACTCAAACATCAAGGTTGCACCATCACAACATTACGGTACAGAACTGATGATATGGAAATGGGCGTGTCTGAAAATGGATGAAGATGGGGTATACCCATGTATACCCGGTATACTCCCCAATTGCCGTTTTAGTCAGGAAAACGATGATCCACCATCTCATTTTGGAGTACCATATTTTCAAACCCAGCCACCTATGATTGTCTGAAAAATTGGTGCCTCTCGATGCACTGGTTAATCATAACCATTCCTTACTAAACAGCTAGTTGCGGGATCAACCCCCAATTTTCAGAGAAACCCAGACGCAAGCATCTCGGAGTGCCATGATTCCTGCCTGCTGCGACAACCCCACCGCGCTGTGTGGTGATGGAGCACTGCCAAGGGTCACCTGGTGAAACACTCACGCCAACTTGTCCTTACTTGTTTTTGCTGAACGGGGCCCCTGTGAGATATTTGATCATGTATAATTACATATATATATATGAGCACACATATATATATATATATACATACATGTGATTATACATATGTATATATATACTGATTTTAATATACAATATACGCCTCGATATTTCACATGTATAAACCTATGTATATATGCATTAATGTATGATATTCTACATTTGCCACATATATATATACTGAAGATACATATGTATTAAATATACATATATACAACATCGCAAAATATATACCACATAATGATAATATCATATACAATATATTACGATATATATATATGTGCATACATACACATCCCAACTAAAGATATCTAAATAATTTGCCGTTGGGAAAACACAGTGTCACCTTGTGCAAACCCAGACTAAAGCCGGCGTGGGCTGGCTTCCCTCACAAGTATACCAAAACAAGACACAAGAAAACCAAAATCAAAACAAAACAAACAGAACAACGCAAGACGACGACGACGACAACAGCAACTGCAACAGCCACAGCAGTGGTCACAGCAACAGCATCAACATGTGTTGTGTCCATCTGTACATGAATAGATGCGATGTTGTGGTTTTGTGCTGGTCCCCTGTCCGTGAAAGTATACTAACTGCGCCTAAGTGTTTGAGACATTGATGAGATTTGATGAGCATTTTTGATGATACGTTCCCAGTTGATGTCAAGCATCTCACATACTCAGTCTTCACACACAGGACATTCTTGTTCATGTCATTGATCATGTCAGTCTGGTCAAGCATAGGTTACCCTCTGGTAATTTAACGTAGCTATTGAAAATGGCCCATCTATAGTTGATTTACCGAACTTAAAAGATGGTGATTTTCCATAGCAACTTGTTAGTTTACCAGAGGGCAAGCTTTTGTTTTGACTCTGAGTCTTTTCTGAGTCCCTATGGATTTGGGCATCTCGCGCCGCGACGCGCCTCCTTTCGCAAGAGGACAGGTCCAGCAGCAAAAAAACACACGGCCGCATGGTCACCTGCCGAGCCCAGACTTCGACAACTTCAGACCGTTTTGATTTTCGATATGGGGACCAAATCATTCCAAAATACCAATGGCAATAGTTTTTTGCTGCGTCTCCCGCTTTCAAGCAGCCACTCCAAATGTACACACGCATATATATAATATAATATATATATATATGTACAATGTGTATATAAATATATATATATATATGTGTACAATGTATATATATATATACATACATACATATTTGCTGAATAGGATCCTTCTTGCATCTTGTTGGATAGTCACGTTTGCTATGGAAATCCAAATGGCCCATGGCACCCTAAACCCAGCCTCCACAAGCGGCAGCATGGCTGCAGAATGGTTGTAAAGTCTCCTTCTGAGACCTCAGGATGTGCCCCGAGCTGCGGAGAAACCACACCAAGCCCGGAGCAGAGCATGTTGCCTAAATCTGCGTTCTTGAAAACTTTTCAAGATGACCCCTCTTTCTTCAAACTTACTCTCCAGTAAATTTCAAACATACATGGAAAAGCCCCAAGGGTTTCCCTAAGAAAATAATCTACATATGTTAAATGGTAGATTTTCCATATCTAGGTTGATTTACCGGAGGCTTAGGCACCATTTGTTGATTTGTTGGTACTATTTACCGGTCATCCCCCACCGCTTGCTGCTGAGTATCAGTTGGAAACTGCGTCCATCTCCTGCAGAGTGATGTAACGTGATGCATTCAATCACAAACCATCCCATTTTTAAAGAAATGGGTTGAACAAGAGCCTTCATTGATTGAACATATAAGCCTTCTTCTTATTTTCTAATAGTCTTATTACTGAGAAATGGATTGCATACACCATCTCCGAAATGAGATTGAATTTCTCACAGTACCACCAGAAAATCACGAATAATCAATGAACATCATAACACTTTTTTAAATGTATGTATCTATGTATAATATATACAGTATATATATATATATATATGTTATACATATATATATATATTACATATGTATATATATATATATATACGTAGATATGTTATATCGTGGTGTTCCCATGCACAATCCCATTACCCCTTAATCAAGCACAGATTCCAACGTGCCCAATGTGCTACTTCCAGTGCTGTCCTGCTCTGAAGATCCGAAGCTCCTTTTCTGTGACCTTGCTGTGGGAATAAACAAATCGTTGGTGAAAATCATGGATACCATACTATAATTAGCTATGTATATATATATATATATATATATAATAGTTACCATTGGTTAAGATCATGATAATAATGATGATTATCAGATGGTACCAACATACCATAACATATAATATCATAATAATCATAATAATTACCATACTACATGTGTATATATATATATGTATTGATGATCATTGTAATGGTGATATAGTATGGACATCTATCATCCTATCTAGGTATTACAGGGTATGTCTCACTTTCTTTCTTTCTCCCGTTCTCTCTCTCCTCATCTACCTATCTACCCATCTACCTATCTACCTTTCTACCTATCTACCTGCCTATCCATCTATCTATCGATCTATCTGAACACCAATTAAGAAAGTGAGTGGGAAAGTGGAGAGAGTGGCGCAGGAAGGGGGCGAGTACTCATTGGAATGCCATGTACATCACATCGCATAGCTCTTGCCATTTTCCCTGTTTTCCATGCGTTCCACACGGCTTTACTGCATGACTTTGTGCAAGCAAGCTGCTTGCATCAATCCATGCCGATGAAAACGCCTGGTGTCAGTGGGGGTTCACGCGGGGTTCACCCACAGACTTTGTCATGTTTATTTGACAAACTCTGGTTGGTGGTATACCTACCCCTCTGAAAAATATGAATATGTCAGTCGGGATGATGACATTCCCAATCTATGGAAAGTCATAAAAGCCATGTTCCAAAGCACCAATCAGCCATTTTTGGGTACAATACACAGACCATGCAGTTGGGCTCACTCATTCAGCGCGCCTCAACAGCAAAGAATGACCTTCCAATCGTTGCACCTCGTCCTCAGCGATGGCCACATTTTCTGTCCACGTTTTGCGCATTTCACTCCTAGTTGACCCTGACTGGTTGGTGGTGGTTGACCTACCCCTCTGAAAAATATGAGTTCGTCAGTTGGGATGATTATTCCCAATATATGGAAAATTAACAGCCATGTTCCAAACCACCAATCAGCTGATATCCATTTTTAGGAAACTCAACTTTTGAGCCTCCAATTGTCGGATTCCACCTATTGAATCATTACCAACTGCATCTGCACATGGGATATCTGAAATCAGCAGTGCTGAAATTAGAGCAGTGCGGTCTCCAATCTGAGAGCCCTGCCAAAGCTTTTTGCCCATTCCTGGCCCAGCTGATGCGCTGGAGATTGCACCCCATATGGATGTGGCTAATCCATGCTAATCCAAAAAAGACCGATAGCCTGCAAAGAAATAGCGGCATAGTGCTCCGATCTATGGCAAAACGATGCAAACCAATGGAAAACACTGATCAAACATCGTCAAACATCATCAATCTACCCAAAGTTGAGTGGATACCGACCCATCCAGAATCATCCACATATCCATAGGATTCCATAGGGTCCATAGTGACCATAGTGACCATAATGCATCATAGTGCCATGTGCCCATGTGCCATGTCTCGGCCTGACCATCAGCACGGTGTCGTCCCTGCTGCGACTTGTTACAGCGACAAGATCGCCTCCAGATGTCGGGACCCCGAAGAACTGGGGGAGTTGTCCGGAGTTCTTCAGATCTGAACATGAAAATATATGAAAATCATGAAATCTGAGCCACATGATGATCGAAACAAAAAGAAAAAGGGATTGAACTTTGAGATGATATATATATATATATATATTATACATATATATATATATATATATTACATATATTTTTTGTATATATATATATATATTATATATATTACATAAACAAACAAACAGAGAAAAACCCGCCGACGCCGGAGATTCTGCCAAGTGAGTGGATGATCTCCACAAGCAGATTGATTTTCTTGTTTGACCTACATATAAACATGACTTCGACAAGCATCAAGGGATACCAAGGGAGCACGGATAGGGATACAACTGATACAACCATTCCACAAAGGAGGAAACAGTTGGAACCTGCCAAGATGGGGTACTATATGACCCCTGCAATACTTTTTTCCCAACTCAAAGTCTATCAGGCTCATCGTCTGCCATTGGTTTCGATGGGAGGTTTCAAAGCTCGTTCCCGCGCAAAGCGCGAAGGGGCGTACCATGATCATCTGCAAGGATCTCAGAGTCCAAAGGCCTAGGAGGCGATGGTGATAACTATAGTTAGATGGGCTTATAAAGCAACAAACATAGCTTAGGCGCCTTGTATCATCATCATCATCAGCAGCAGCAGCATCATCATGATTTGGTAACCGGTACTGCTGGAATACTCCTTGAAGCTTGGGCTGAGAGTCGATGTTAGTGAAGCGAGACTAGGTCGGATCATTCCAAAAGATCAGTGCGAAAATTTTCCGTTACATCTGGTCATGGAAGACATATAGGCTGGGTTTGTCCAATCATGGATAGTAGATCATCATAGGGATTGGACTTTTATAGGTATAGACGTACATAGTATAAAGTACCCATGGGTTTTCTCCACGAATGGAACATCGATTTTTTTTCGATAGTGGGAGGTTGATACATTGATACGCCAAGGTATGGCCTTTTGGGGACACGACATGATGCTGGTCATGCTATTTTTAGATACCATTATTTTAGATAACATCATATGGATACCATCATATCCTGCATACCATTTTTACATATTTTTACGGGGCATCGCGGCATCCGTTTGAGCCAATGCCGACCAAGGCATCCAAGGACCAGGCCAGCTATGGCTTTTGAAGACACATCCTGCACGGGCTAAAACTCTTTGACCCTGAGTGTGCTAGGGATATCTAGGGATTGTGCTCCCATTTGCATTTAAACAGCAACACGAACAGCTGGGTACCACCTTCCTACTTGGTCATCCCACTTAGTAAGTCGATTATACCTGTGACTGGACCAGGGCAATGTCAACAGGGGTGAGCTAACCCACTGACTCCTGGGATGAAGCACCGAGTAGCGGTTTGTAAACCCATCTATATAACTATAGATATATATCTTAGATAGATAGGATAGGATAGGATAGGACAGGACAGGACAGGACAGGACAGGACAGGACGGTAGATAGATAGATAGATAGATAGATAGATAGATAGATAGATATATAGATAGATAGATAGATAGATAGATAGATAGATAGATAGATAGATAGATAGATAGATATCTACTATCTACCATAAACATCCATAAACATCCATAAACCATCAAAACCATCATAAACCCACTTACAAAGTCACGGTGCATCACCTTTCCACAGCAGATTCTTTCCAACCAGATCGGATCACCTCCAGCCACGGCGAGCTTCCACGACTGGGCCTGGTGGGATGCCATCAGAGTCCCGTTTAGACAACACCATGACATCAATAGTGATTTATAGTGATTTATAGTGGTTTAATGGGATTTATAATTTATAATGGGATTTATAGTGACTGAATGGGATTTTGTAGTGATTCAATGGGATATGAAAATGGGATCTACCCTACATCAATATAGATTGCTTTGATGATGGTTATTAATGATTAAATTAATGGTTATTAAATGTTATTAATGGTGGTTAATGGCTAGTGAATGGTTATTACAATAGTCAGTAATGATCATGTTTGGATGGATGTACCCTCTGGTAAACAAACATAGCTATTGAAAATGACCATAGAAATAGTGGATTTTCCCATTGAACATGGTGGATCTTTCCATAGTTGTGTTGACAAACCCATCTGGTTGGTGGTTGACCTACCCCTCTGAAAAATATGAGTTCGTCAGTTGGGATGATGACATTCCCAATATATTATGGAAAATAAAACATGTTCCAAACCAAATGGGTCCCCAAATAGAAGAGCTCGAATACTAAACCATGGTTCCCTCGGGGTGTATTTAGTATTGGAGGCAAGGGATTAGTACAGCCCGGACCCTGCATCATGAGTCAACATGAGTCATCCGCGCACTGCTCAACGGCTTGGTAATTTCTGGTTTTCAGAAATAGACCCAGAAATACGACGTGTTTTTTTGTGGTTTTATCCTACCAACCATCGTTTATGCCCCCAAATCTGATCCAGCTGCCCTGACATCGTCACTAATATCATAATGTCAACCCTGGATTAATAAACCCCAAACGGTTGTTTAATTGGGGGGATACCATTGAAGTATCAGATGAAATGACTATTGGGGGAATACCCCCTAATTAATAAACCATGGTTTAGCAAAATCCGGGGATGACATGATCCAGACCTGTTGCGCTGAACCCAACTGCCAGAGTTGCAACCGTGAGATCCTTGGATGGTGCGAGAAAATTCGGGGCGCAGCGAATGTGTACTGTAATGGATTTCCCCTATCTCATGATATGGGTTGGTGAATAACTATCTCGCTTTCAGTGAATCCTCAGCAAACCAATGAAAATTCGTAGAATATCGTAGAATCCTCTATATTAACCGATCAACAGATGCGTTGGAAGGCCATCTCACTGACTTGGCGGCTGCCAGCGTATCTAGATTTGTGTTTTTTTTGTTTGGACATGGCTACATTGTTGATTGGCTTAGCCCCTCATATTTCATTGCCTGCAACCATATTTCTTCGCACATTATAATCTTAGATAATTATGTAATATGTAATGTATATATTAGTGTAATTTATTTAGATAGTGATTCCCAGATCAAACAAAAAGGGATGGTTCCCCTTAATAGTTTGCTAGGAGGACAATCTGTTGTACCCAAATGTGGTTCCTATTTCAGAGACGATCATCCAACTAATCCCTCCAATGGCCACACTTGATGAATGAATAAAATACATGTCACCGTTTTTTTGGATATGTTATTAGGGACAATGGAAAATCGCCAGTTTATACGTCAGTTTCCAATATTTTGCCACTAAACATCTCCCAGCGGCTGGGTCAATAAGGGTTTGCCTCAAAGTCGGCCAACATGGGCTATATATATATACATACCCCAATCATCTCCATTCCAGCCCATTGTTTAGAACTTGTCTTTCTTAGGCAATTTGATGGATAGCCGATAGCGCTTATTTTCAAACACACCCACTCAAACTCCAGCAAATTGCCATGCGGAAATGCCACCAAGAAAGATCATATTTACATATACTTTCCTGGGCTTTTCCCAAGCTCCACATCTTGTTGTAATTAAGTCATTGGCAAAGGGCAAACATATCACGGAAAGGGGCTACTGACCACTCACAGTCGCTGCAGCTGGAGCGCTCCACTTGGTCTCCGGAATCACTCACCAGAGCACCTGAGAGCCCCGAAGGCCGAGCAGAAACGTGGCTTCACCCATCAAACACGGAATGGAATCGTGTATATTATGTATATATATATACTATATATGCATATAATTGCGTGTATACACTGTATAGTATATGGTCTACACTCAAGCTAATAATTAATATTAATTAATCTTGAATGTCCATCCCTACCATTAGTTTTGATAAGCATCCAATTTGAGAATCCAAGCAGTATTCCTTCAATTTCGCAAATTAATACTCCGACCTGGTTCATATCTAGCTGTTCATGAACATGACCAAGGAAGAAGTTTAATCTTCAGAATGTCACGACTATTTGCCTACTTGAAGATGGATCAGATTTGACTATTCTTATCATTCCACTATTTGACTATTTGACTATTTAAGAGATAATTTACCCTCTGGTAATTTAATATAGCTATTGAAAATGGCCATTTATAGTTGATTTGCCCATTAAAAATGGTGATTTTCCATAGCTATGTTAGTTTACCAGAGGGTAGCACTTTCTCTGTGGATGGATCAGAGTGGCCCAAATCCTCTCCCCACCTGCGCAGCCTGTGGCCACGCAGAGCTGTTGCCACTCCAGCCCTGACAGGTAACTTTTTAGCAACAAGCATGGGCATGTTTTACAAGGACATGATATATACTATCTATATCTATCTATATATACAGTATATATATATATATCATGGATATGAATGGATATGATAATGTCATGATATGTCCCAACTTGATATGATCGGTGTGACTGACAATGGACATCAATGGACTATACCTCTAAATGGTGAGTTTAAAATGGTGAAAATGACAATGAATCATGAATCATGAAATTGTGTGTTGGCGCCTTGTGGGCTTATTCTAGAAAACTTCAATCTTGAAAAAATGCATCATGTAATGCAAAAAAAACAAATGAAACATGCACAAAACAATGCAAGGACAGAAACACAATGAAACAAAAACAAATGAAACATGCAAAAAATAACAAGGGCAAAAACACAATGCAAACCAAAGCAAGTCGAAAAAACAAACAAAAAAAAAGTGCAGAAACACACCGCCAAAAAAATGCAAATCAGAAATGCGAAAGAAAAAACAAGTGTAAAATCACTATCCAAAAAATGGAAATCAAACATGCAGAAAATGCATATGATCCGGAAACTCCCGCAGAAATTGAGGAAGAACACATATGGGAAATGGCTAGTGAATTGAAACTCCTGCGCAAAAATGTGTCAGTGGTATTTATTGTTAAACTCACGTGAGATAAAACATGTTAAAACCAAGAACATGTTTGAGCCCACCCGCAGTTTTCATTATACTTAAATGCAATGTCAGAATGGAATGGACCCTAGTCCCCCCTAGTCCCCCAGTATCCCCCAGATACATTCAGCACTGCACCTGGCCATGCGGTACAGCAGCATGCTTGGACAACACCTGGCTTGGCTCGGCCATGCCAACTGCTCAACGGGGGTGCGACTTGTCGAACATCTACAGGAAAGCTGCAGTGGTTTGATGCTCCTGCTTACCGAAATGTTCCTTTTGAGCCAAACCAGTGATAAATGGTAAATGGAAACATAAATAGCGTCCCAGTTTCTGAGCTCAATAAACTCACTTCGGGAGTATCCTTGAGTAGAACTTTGGAGCGTTGAAAGGCAGCAACGGAAAGAAACGCCAACATCTGAAAACAGGAAAAGCAAACACGGTGCGGTAAACGATTCGGTAGCCACAAAAATACCCTTATGAAGTCATTGTTTCGGAGTTTCAAGTTGTTTATATAAAGTTTCCATTGGGTAAAGCCCCAAACTCCATCTCTTCCAATAGCACAAATAAGGATTGTATAAAGGTTCATAATTGCTCAGTTGATGGTTTCAAGTCATCCCAAATATGACTGTCACATCATGACTATCCAATGGTTCCTAATACAAACATGTTCGCTGCAACCCCTACGTTGCTCCGCGTCGGAATCAGAAGTGGCCGAAGTATATAACAGTACCCACAGACACCGTGTGTTGCCCAAGCCCAGGATAGCGTAAATTACAAGGATTTTTTGTTCACACTATACATCTCATATAAATTCTCCCACCCCCGTTAAACTCTTCCATTCATTGAAGATCTTCAATAAGGGTTTAATTCTCCC
>Ga0126342_10008673_pt1 | contig 18219 bp, 12 predicted proteins | sample Cyp1metagenome_FD_92528 | JGI IMG/M metagenome (GOLD analysis project Ga0126342, IMG submission 92528) | Coral microbial communities from Lord Howe Island, Old Settlement Bay, Australia - Cyphastrea 1 metagenome | ecosystem: Host-associated > Invertebrates > Cnidaria > Coral ... | reverse complement strand
CCAACTTCATCCAATTTCGAAGACCCTCAGAAACGCCTCTTTAAAAAGGGGTCAGGAAATTCTTTTTAGATAGGGGTATTTTAGAGTGAAGGTGCCCAAATATTAAGTGTTTTTCTTTTTTTAAAAGCATTTTATAGCAACAAAATACGGTGGCATTCTTTCGTGGCAATTCCTTAAAATTCCTTAAAATTCCTTAAAATTCCAAAAAACTCCTTAAAATTCCTTAAATATCCTTTAAAATTAAAAACATTAAAGATCCTTAAAATCCTCCAAATTCCTTCAAATTCCGTCAGATTCCTTTAAATTCCTTAAAATTCCTGGAAGATTCCTCAAAAACTCCTTAAAATTCCTCGAAGATTCCTCAAAAATTCCTTGAAACTCTCTAAATTCCTTGAATTTCCTTATAATTCCTTTAAAATTCCTTAATATTCCTTATAATTCCTTTAAAATTCCTTAATATTCCTTAAACCACAGTACATGATATCCCATATCATGGGGATATGATGTATTGATCCATTGATCAACGGATCATCTCCATATCCCCATCACATCACCATCTCCGCACACCGCGTCACAAAGGTGAACTCCGGATGCCTGGCGCCGATCTGCTGCCGGTGCCGCCGCTTGAAGGTGGCCTGCGCCACCGCCAGGGGCCGCGCGGGGCGCCCGCAACGGAGAGCCTGGCAGCGATCTGCCAGGGAGTGGAGGGATGGTTTTTCGTTGGAAAACCCACGGTTAAGACATGTGAAATCCCCAGGAACATCAGAAAAATGATGAAGAATTGGGGTTTTCCTACCCCAAAACAGATTTCAAGTGGCCAAACGCTTCCACGTTTTTGGGCGAAATATGGATGTCCACCTCTGGCAATCCAGTTTCTCCGGATTGTTTCTGAACGTATCGATCGATATTGAAGACCCGCAAGGCGGACCACTTTTTGACATCACCTGTAGTTTTGGACTTTGGAGTGCCCACTTGACTGTTCAACATCTGTGCCAAGATGGTTGTATATCCCAGCCCTGTTTGACATACAGGTGATATCTTTGTTTTATTCTCTTGGATTCAGGAATGCGATAAACAATGATAAACAGTTGTTTGCTAGAGCTGGTGATTTTTTGAAGTCCCTCGTCTTGCAACGTTTCAGCAGGAGCTCTCCATTCTTCAGAAAGCGTGCAAGCATCCCCCATCATATCAGGGTGTTGCAAGTGACCAATCCTTCTTTGTCTTCCTTTGTCACATGATTGTCACACCAGTTCCAAAAATGTTTCCTATCTTCGACTTTCAAGTCCCAATGCATACATGTCTATATACGCACACATACACACACACACATGTGCGCATATCAATAAACTAGGTTCAAGTCATATATACATGCAAAAAAAGCACACACAAAACAATCATCATATGTACATTTGTAAAGATGTGCATTATTAACCAGATCAAAGAATTACATACACAATCTCATGGCCAATCTTAGACACCCTGCCAAAAAGAAATAGATGGAGTACGTCTTTCACCATTTACAGCAAAAGGAAATTGACTGAAGTTTCCTAAAGAGGCCATCTAAGATTTACCCACAAAAATAAAATTCAATGATTACAGAATCAACCAATTGTGAACTTGGTGACTTAAGCCTGGAAAAAAGGATCCTGGAGCCCATGGTGACAGTTCCCGTGCAAGAGAAATCATCAAGTTGAGAAAGTTACAGGATTTCATCAAAAGTTATCCAGATCTGTACAATGACAAAGTGGTGCCCCCAAAGTTCTAAGTTGATTTATAACCCCTACCTAACATAGTGAACTACACATAGATAAACCAACTTAGCTAACGAGGTGGGCCATCATCACTTTGCACAAATCTCTCCTACCATTTGGGTATATGGGTCAAAACCTATGGAATCGCTTCCGTTCAAATCACAATAGCTGGTAGCCTCAGTTGTTCATACCCAGCCAATTTTCGTATAATATAGTATAACCATCACTGAACCTCCATTCAACTACCATTAAACCACCATTGTTGATGGTTACCCTCTGGTTAGACTCACATAGCCATGGAAACCACCATCTTAAATAGGTAAATCATCTTCACTAAATGGGCAATGGCTTCCAGTTCGCAAAATTTGTGTGATGGTAAATCCCCCCCGGAAATTCACAGGCTTTGATCAACATGTCTACCAGTACCGCTTCCACCGCTTGGAAGTTCCAGTTATAAGTGGATACATATACATATATACATATATATACATATACATATATACATATATATATATACATATATAATATATATATATATACTAACACTATAGATATTATAGGGTCCACATATCCCAACTGTTGGGTTATATCATGTCAAAAATCCCAACTTCATGGTGCTTGAAATTCCCATGCTACCCATCTACCCACCTCCTGCTGCTCCATGTCCTTTGCCACCTGGATGCAGCGTGCGATTTCCGCCACGTAGCGATCGCGCTGCTCCTCCGTGAAGCCATGCCCTGCCGGCGAATCCCACGGTGAATCCAATGGAGCTTTACCCTCTGGTTATGACTAACAGTTCGCCATGGGAAATGGCCCATTTATAGAGGTTTACCTATTAAAAATGGTGATTTTCCATGGCTGTGGCTATGTTGAATAACCAGATGGTAAATGGAAAAAACTTCTAAATAGATCTAGCGGATGTTCAATTGCCACGTTTGATTACCGGAGGATAGATGTGGAAAACCCACCGCTTGTAGATCATGTAGACTGATAGGATAAACATTGGTGTTCCACATCAACATCGTTTATTATGTTAGTTTACTTCAGGGTATGATATGGGGAATATCATCTCATGGGATACAGTGGGATATAGGTATTACATGTTACATATATATATATAGAGTTTCTTCGGTGGAGCATGGATCAATGGATGTGGGGATATGATGGGATACAATGGGGTTTAACGAAATATCAAAATATAACAAAAGATAATATGGGAATATAAACAAAAAATACAAAGTGGGATATAGGATTAACATGCACTAACAACCTATGATGAATATAATGATATGGGATGTAAGCAAAAGAAGAGGCCTCGAATCCTTAGCTAAATTGCTTATAAAGTGGATTTATGGTAGATCTATAATGATCTATCTACAAATAGATGGTTTATACACTTATTACTGGGGGGGGCACCACTCTGTGAAAAAATGGTGTTGAAGCAAAAAAGACTGGACGGTTTAAGCAACAAGAGCAATGATATATACATTAATATCTATAAGAACAATATCACTTGCAGCAATAAGAAAACATAACGATGCTGGAAGAGTCATGCGCATCACAGAATTTCAACCAGCAAAAACGGTGGTGTTATACCAGCGGAAAAAGGGGATCACCTCGTCCATACTACTGGTTGTTTCCCCGGAAGAACCACGGGAATTGGAAACATATTGGTCATCTTTTCGTGTGAAAAGTTCTATACATCCACTTGTGGGGATAAGAGTTTTGAGCCATGGCCATAATTCTACTTGGATGATCCTGCAAGTTAGTAAATTCAATGCTTGGTAATTGGGATATAACCCCTAAAAGTGTCTATAAGTGATGATATCATGGGTTGCTACTCAGTTATTAGCCATAAAAACTACCTTTCAGGATTCTCACAGTATAGGTCCCATGATATCCCATGATATCCCTCTATATCCATTGTATCCATAGTGTATCCCCATCATATCATATTATATCCCTACAAAAAAATCCCGTGGTTTCATTTGGTGCAACCATTTTGGACAACCCTTGAGCCTCTCTTCAAACTCTCTCGAAGATCCTCAGGTAGCCACTGATCTCCATCATGGAAAGAGTAGCCCAGGTCTCGTTCTAAGCACTCGCCGCAAAAGGTTTTTCCAACCTGCGAGGCGTCAAAGCGAGCCCTGGCGCACTGTGGTTTGAACATGCCAACCTAACTGGGTGAACTGTTGGGTTGGTTAGGGGGATATAACTATAGATGATGGGTTTATAAACCAACTTAGAAACCAACTTCTAATGGAATCTTAATGGGATAGAATGGGATAGATAGATAATCAACAACTGTGAAAGCAATGTGAAACTGGCGCCATTGTCACCCAGCTACACCAGGCAAACCGAAGAGGTACAGGTTTGGCAAGGTCGTGAGCGGAGCTTGGCCCGGTGACATAGCGAATTCAAGAATGCGACACTGGCAATGTGACGTGAGCGGTTTTTAAATCTGAAAGCAATCCATGGCAATCAGAACAACAAACTCTTAGAGCGTCAGGATGCGTCGGGTGACATATTTTTGCACAAAAATAAAGACTGTCGAATGAGTTCCTACTCCGAAGCTGAGGAAACCATTGTGTGAACGCATAAGACTTGCCACATCTTGCCACGTTGAAGAGTTTTTTTTCGTGGATACTATACTTGAGCTTCTTGCACCAAAGCTTTCATGATTCCATCGTTGAGCCAGTCCTTGGTCCTCGGTCACACTTCTCCATCCACAAAGAAACTCAGAGAAATCCATGGCTTCAACCCCGATTCAAATCCTTGGGTTTCATGTCAGGCCAAAGATATTAGATATTCATAGATATTCTCACTTCATCTCAATTCTGGGTCAACAAAAACTCCCTGTTTCGTTTCGGCTAGGACTTTCCAGCTGCAGGCGACCCATGACCCAGGAAATCCTCAGGGTCCGAGCTCTTGAGTTTTCAGGGGAGATAGGAATAGTCGCTGGAAAGGGAGTATCAACATATATCAACCAGTTTCTGCCACTGATAGTGGGATTTTCCTGCAACATGTTACTTCAATTCTGGGAAATAGCAGCAACTTACTTTGTTCTTTACCCTCCAAATTGGAGGTTAAAGAACTGACACATGTTTCGTGTAGCTTCCCCTCACATAGTTGAACATGGAGTCAAAATGGAGAACTTATATAATGACATGTGTTTTTGGCAACACAACTTTTGACCCTGCAAAATCATCGCCGGTTTGTGAATTTGTTCGCATTGGATGGATGATTCCATGTTGATTGTATCGCTATCTTGTGATATCAAAACTGTATGGTGGCTGTCGCAGCGTAATGGTGATTTCACCTATCGCCAACAGGCCCACGATGGAAACCAAAACGTATCTGGACTATTCTGAAATCACGGAACAGTTTCTCGAATACGCCAATCTTAGGCAGGTTACATTCCAACTAATTAGATTCAACATGAACTACCATTTGGCTATGAAGACCTGGGTATCGTTATTGTTCACATAAAAACCAACCAGTGAAGAGCTGTTCATCTTCCAATTATATCCAATTACGTTTTTTTATGCTTTATTGATCTGTCAGAAGCCCATTCCAAGAAAAACCCGTCACCTCCCGGCGTACTTTTGGCCACATTCTTTGCGGTCTCTGAGCCTGCTTGGATGACAATGATCAGGATTGAAACAGCTAAGACAAGCTAAGGAACGATTAAATCATGAATGGATCGATTAAATTGGGAACATCTAAGGAACGATTAAACCATGTTTTTCTCCCTGAGATCTAGGGTTCCACTGTAATTTTTTCCACTTGTCCCATTCTGGGCCTGCCGCAAAAAAAAAATGCCCACAAAGCAAGCCATAAATCGTCCAAACAGAGGTTTACCTAAAAATACTTATGAAGTCACCAACACAAAATGATATGATTTCACCGGAAATCACCCAAGAGAACTGCTATGAAGATCACCAGGTAGCAGGGATTTTTATCTTTTTTTAAAACTGCTCCACCATACCACACTAACATTTGGCAATCCAACCCGGCAATGGAATTTTCACCTACGTCCATTAAAGAAAATGGTTGTTCTACCGGTCAAGAAAGGAATTTTGCCAACCAGGCATGAGGTAGATTTCAATTTTCACTGGTCAAATCATCTTACCCAAATCATCTTACCCCTTTTTTCCATATCTATGTCAGTTCACCCCAGAATTAATCCTTATATTCTTGTTGCGGCTAAATCTCCCTGCTTAGGGGTACATTCCAATTAGTATGTGGCTGATAAATGCTAATAATCTATCCCACAAACGTTAACACCTGGCTTTCAATCTTAGACTATTCCTCACTTGCTTACTGGCCGGCACATCCAGGTAAGTGTGCCTCCTCAGTTATGTTTGTTGTTTTATAACCCCATGAAAACTAGTTCGATATATCTACCATAAGTCCTGGTAATAGTAGGATTTATCTCCACTAGCTATCACAAATCAGCTGTATCAGCCGTAAATCCCATGGAAAATACTAGGTATATTTCCACTATCATAACACTCAGCCGTATCAGCTTTAAAAAAAACCAAACAGTTTGGTTGAAGACCATTAGTTTCATTAGTATACCATAATATCCACCTATCATAATACCACTGAGGTATTATACCATAATCTTTAAAAATCACCGATGGTTTCACCGATGATTTCGCCAAAAGTTTCATCATTTTTCACGGTCATCCCATCAAACCCAGACCGATGACGGCGCTGCAAGGCGCTCAGTTGTACAAACGCACCGCCCTTCGGATGGGGTCACGACCTGCCGGGAGCGGTGGAAATCTAGTCATCATGTGTCATATGATGTATGTTATATAAAATAATATATATATATATACATACATTATGTATGTACAATACATATACAATCATATACAGATCTATCCAGCTTCACCATATAATTTTCAGGAAGTCAACTCATCCCAGTAGGAGGGACTGATTCAAACCGCAGACCTGGGTCTCGGATGTCTCGGCAAAGTATAAGGGCATGGTTCAAAATACCACCATTTCTAGCAATTGCTAAACACTAAACATATCTAAACATATCCAAGTATATATATATAAACATATCTATCTACATGTGATCGATTTCCACAAATTTTCTGAACCCTTGGCAACTTGGGTGCCTTTGTTTCGGGGTCACCAAATGCATACGTTCACGTCCTTTCGACTGGGCAGCCCTGCAGACCGGGCAGCAATTGGATCTGCCCCGGATCTCCTGAAGGCATGCGGCGCACACGCGGTGCCTGAGCCATGGTGACCTACTTGGATGTCCCAGGAATCGGAAGTGATTTATCATCCATAAATATGGGATATAGATTCAGATACATATAACCCACTCATCTAAGTGGGGATTTATATATAACATCATATAATCATATATCATATAATCATATATCATATAATCATATATCATATAATCATATATCATATAATCATATATCATATAATATATATATATATATATGAATATGGGTCATATCTATGGGTTATAATTGGGATCTAACCCATAATGTAACTTGAGACATTCCATATGTAACTGGGTGCTTAGGCGCTACGGTAACAGCTTCTCGGGATGATCCAGCCATGGGATGCCATGGCTAGGCCAAGGGGCCCGCAGTCTAAAGCAGCGTTTGGCCAGTTCAGAATGCACACTGGACCTGGCGATGCTACGGTGCTACGGATTGCTACGGTGCTACGGCTCCTCATGGAGCAACATTTTGGGTTTGTTGGATCCTTTCACCAGTCATTTGTGGTTGATATTTTCCACCCTCCCCATGTTTTTCAGCATCTGGACCTTTGGAGAAGTGGCAAGGTCATGTCGAGCACTGGCTGGGTACCATGCTAAACGAGGACCACAACATACCACAACCGGCATCTACTGTTGGCTAATCCCCCGTTTCCTGTTGGTTAGTCCGCCTTGCTACATCAATACAAAAAAAACGCCGACCAGCTAGGATGTTGTATGTCATTCATCAAGTGGATCATTAAGTGGTCAAATAGCAATGTTTGAGGTGAACACCCGAATGACTCTGGATCATCCACAATAAATCCCACACCGGATTCAAGAAATTGAAGGCAATCTTAAAATTTGGGGAGTGTTCTTTCAATCCAAAAAAGCATCATTTCTCTGAATGATGACCTCTACTTCCTCCATCCTTCAGCCGCAACATCCCTCGGTCCCTCGCCACATGCTGGACCACCATTGGCCGGTTCAGCAGTCGACGCGGGAATATCCCGGGACCTTAAGGTGAAAGGTTCATGGTCACTGGCGAAGATTCATGGTCAAACATTGGTCTGAGACAAATCATCATTTTTGATAATTCTATACTAAATATCATCCACAAAACATATTAGTAATCATATATCATCATGAAAAACATCAATTATTATAGACTATAATAATTGATGTATAATGATGATATATGATTACTAATATGTATATGGATGATATATCAGTCGACAACTTCAGGACCTCAGGAATTGGGGACTTACTCAACAAATCCCAAGAATTTTTGAATCACCCTGGGTGTAGTTTCCCCTTCTGAGAGCGTGGCGGATTTATCCCCCTTCTGTTGTTTTACAGTGAGGGATGGCTGGTATACACCTGTTGATTCGCCAGATTATGTCTGCATGCTTTCAGCGAACCGTTGGAAACCTTTGGATAAAAAATTCCATCTTGGACGAAATGAGGTTCGGGGAAACTTGATCCACAAGCCAACCAAATAGGTCGAAACCTTCAAAAACCTTGAGGCAAATACATTCAACATCCTGCGTCATCTTGGTTTTAGACTGTTTCAATCTAGTGACTCAATCGTGGTTTCCTCCACGCCTTAAGAAACCATGATCCACCATGATCCACCATGATCCACCATGATCAACCGATGTCAGGATGAATGGGGTGCCCTTTTTGTGCCCATCCGCCCATCCGCATCCCAGGCATCGAACAAGGGTAGAATCTCAAAGAAGGCCTGGTGAAATCATCACCGGCAGTTCCGCTTTGACCCGGTTTTTTCTTCTGAAAATGATAAAATGGGTCCTTCAACTTCTGGAACAAAAAGTCCTGGTAGTGTCTTTTGTATACATTTGAAGAAGCTGAAGACGTAGCTTAGATGTCACCGTACCCTCTGGTGATCTATTCTGACAAGAAATCTCCCCCAACAAAAACCATGGATCTCTGGTCCGGGTCACAACCCTGTATGCCAACTACTTCACATCAAAATGGCCGGTCAATTGCTGGTAAATGGATGTAAATGGATCCATAGACATTGATCCACAGCGATGAAGCTTCGTTTAGTTTCGGGATCTCCCAGCTTGCCTCGCCTGCAGCAGCCCTTGCGACATGCCAGTGATGGCCACTTCGCGGCCCTGGAGAATTGTCCACTGGACAATCCCTAAGTACTATATATGTGTTTTTTTTTGAAATGATTGATCCCTGGTTGGTGGTTTTAACCATCTTGAAGAATATGAAAGTCAATGGGAAGGATGACATCCCATATATGAAATGGAAAAATAAAAAATGGTTGAAACCACCAACCCGAATCGCTATTTTCAGTAGGAGTTTACTGTTTTTTTTTCGGGCATTGCACATAGCAAGGACATAATCAGATATAGTATACAGACAAATCATCATTATGTATCAATGGGGAAGTCCAAAAAAACACTTGGTTTAACCGTTTAACATACATCGTTTAACCCAACATGGAGTCTGTATTATGTCTATTACCCTCTAGTAACTCAACATAGACCCAATAAGGGGTTGGCAGACTAGTTTCCACTAAACATTGACGATCAAAATCTATGTACATCCCTGTTCCCTAAAATTAACCATCATGAATCATTCATGGTGAGGTCGCAAAAAAAGTCGCACATTTTTTTTTTCCTTCTCCTTCACCAAGAGCGACTGGGATGTAAGGCCTTGGGATGTCTATCATGGAACGGTCTGCATCCATTTTTTTCACCAATGAATGGAATCCACCAGTTTCTGGAATTTTGGCAGCCAATTCATATGGCTCCCTCCCCATGAACGTTGGTTCAACCCCAGTGTTTCTGTGCAAAAAACATCCAACTTTCTGGATTATAGGTATAAGTCTCACTTTGATTTATAATATTCTAAAGTTCGAACAGTAATTTGACATTATTTGTTCAGATAGGTAAAATTCCAAGTTCTATCTGTTTTGGGGTTGCTATACATACTCTTCGCCTACTGCCATGTCATGCCATGTTTGGATGTTCTTTCTATATTTTTTCGATATCTTTTTTCCATGGGAGTCCCCTGAAACATAGGAAAGTCAAAGGGGATCCTCAACCCGTTTGTCAGATGGAACAGAAAAAACAGCACCAGTACATGGTCAATCTTTGATAGTCCACAAAAAATTGTCATCTTTTGCTGGATATGCTTATTTTCCATTGATAGCCAACAAATACTGGATTAAACTACCCATCCAAGGTTGGGGACATATAAATATCCATAATATCACCCCAATAGTGGCTATAGAAAAATTAACCATTTCTCAATATCTCAAGCATTTTCCAACATCAACCCCCTATACCCTCTGGTAATTTAACATAGCTATTGAAAATTGCCATTTATAGTGGATTTTCCCATTAAAAAAGGTGATTTTCCATAGCTACGCTAGTTTACCAGAGGGTATCAACTATCAAGTCATCAATGGTTTTTATGATGAGATCCCATGATATCATCATAACACAAACAAAAAAGCTGAGCATTTCCCATGGATTTTCCCATGGAGAAACCCATCAACTAGCTGGTGAAAAATCATAAAAACCCATCACAAGAAATAAAGGTTGCCCTGGGGCAATTATCTTTTTATTCACTAAGCTGACATGTTGGGCCATTTTGGGATGATTCCCCTTTCTAAACCATGATTCCAGGGTTCGGGAGAACAGGGTTCGGTTGTGATAATTTACCCAGATATTTTGATAGCTCCTCCGCATCTTCTCGCAGCGGCAAGGGTGGATAGCCCAGCAGCTCTCGGGTTTCCGACCTGGAGCAGTAAAGGGAATGTCAAAGGGGCATGCTAATTGATTTGATCAAAAACCTATGAACATAAACATACATAAACTATGATTTTATCATATTCTATATGGTGGATCAACTAGCTCTTGCTAATTCAATCATTTTTTGATATGAGGATATGAATCAGTTTTTTTTGGGGTGACCGGCCTCAACTGGTACCCAAAGTTCTCGCAGGAACCGAAGAGCAGCCGCACTGCGGCATAGATCACCACGACGATCTCAGCGACACAGGGGTGTCGAAGACCCAGGATGAATCTTTCACAACGCCCAGAAATGGGGGATGCACTGAACCATCAATAATATCACTGGATTGGTTTAAGGGAAAATCTACAGGAAACCATGGTTTTTACCATCAAATATAGGGCTTTCCTGTAAAATTTCTCATCATCCAATTCTATGATAATTAACAATAATAGAGATGTAATTGGGCTTTAATGGGGATGTAATATGATGTAATGGGATAAATATGTGTCTGAATTTGGGCCAAATGGTTATTTTAACAAGGAAAATTATGATTAACCAGTCACCAGTGCATTGGGGGGGGGTACCCATATGGAGAAAGCCATGATTGGAACTGGAATGTTTGACGGAACTCATCTTAGATACCCTTCAAGAAAGTTGCCTTTTAACTGGCTACACCGTTTTCATCCGTTTTATGGCAACACTTAAATACACCACTTATGGCAACAACCCAGTGACTGGGTGACAACAAACTGCCGGCACATCCTGGCACCTATTTTGTGCTGTCAAGAAACCACCGCCGCGAAAGGAAAGAGCTTGATTCCTTCCTCCCCAAAGGCAGCGATCACATTGCCCATGGCGGTGGCACTTTTGGCAGCGGCAACTGGTGTCCCTTGCTGAGGGTTTTTGGCGAAACTTGGGGGTTGCATAAGTTTGGCCTTTGGGTTTGCCAAGCAGTGAAACAACATGCTTGAAATACACATGGGGACATGCCCCCGGACAAAAGTGGTGCTGGTGGGGCTATAGATGCATGGCCAGCCAGGAAGAAACAGGTCCACAACAATTTTCAACTGCTACCAAGAGTCCTGGAAAAGAACAGTGATATTGATGGTTGAATCAAATCTATGTTGAATCATGCCAAGGCTGCTGTATGCTGCACCTGTGGATTTCAGAATCCCATGGAGCAGTCCAGTTGATGGCTTTTTCGATGCCTGGATGCCCATGAGTTTCACTATGCCACTATGTTTGATCTGATGGTAACTGCTTTGTGCCTCATGTGGCTGAGGGCACTTCAAAGGTTTGGCACAAGACACAAAAAAACATATAATAGAATGTACGCATCGACATAATATATATATATAATACACAGATGTACATACATGGATTCACATATCCATCCATACCTAAACCTATACACTAATTAACTTGTCTACATAAAGTACACCGATACAAACACAGATGCAAATACATACACATATGCATATACATGGGCATACACACAAATGCATGTGCACACAAACAGAACTTACATAGATACATTACATATTACATATTACACATATTACATAGATTACATATTACACATTGCACATTGCACATTACACATTGCATTACATACAAGGCATATAAAATAAACATGTACCCATAGATTTGCATATTATACAAACGTTTCTGACTGTGACCTGGCTGTGCACAAGGCCAAGACTTTCTGTTTATGTCTCCTTCCACCAGCTTCCCGGCACCAAAAAACAAGGATGGATGCTGCTCTGCCATCCCAACCATTGGGTAAATCTGAGAGTTCACGCACCTTGCATAGGACTGAATCCATATGGGTTGACTTGTCAACCACTCAGCATCTTTTCCTTTCTTTGCTCGCCTTGCATCGGTATATGTTGTCTGGAGCATCGTTACCCAGACAAATAAATCAAAATGCCAGTCGTTTTTGTGCAAACGTCATCAAGCGTGTTTTGCACTTTGCAAATGATCGAAAAAACAAAAACGACGAGCTAAGCAGCCAGCTTGTTCTGTACATGGACGCTGGCTCAAGTGTGTGAAGAGTTAAGGGCACGAGCCCAATCTACAACGAATTCGCAAAGTCTCGCGGCACCGTTGAGCTTCAAGGAACATATTTCGCTCACCACCTGATCCCCGTTGTTTTCGCAAAGGGCGACCTTGGACTTCCCAGTATTTGAGCCATAGCATTGCTATAAAACACATCTTATATTCTGTAAATCATCTTTCCAGTTATCTCGTTTCACGAATCGAAAAAACATGTTCCCGGTGCTGTAGATGTTTTATTGGTTTGTATAATATATATATATATATTTGTAATGTTGACATCACATTATTAATCCCTATCACAATCAAGTACGCCAAATCCCAGGACAAAACAATCGAACCACCATCCCCATAATAAAATATGTCAACTTTTTTGGTGGTATGTGTTTGTCTTTTTTCCCATTCTTTATGTTTTCTCCCTGCTGCTTCAAAAAGAAACAATCCCGCAAAGAGGGTAGCCATGAACCACCTCAGAACCACACTAAAAGAACATGTTCTACCCCCCTGAATAAAGTCACTTGATTTTCTGCTGAGATTTGGTGTGAATATTCTTAGCGTTCTAAATCCCCCTTGAATTAAATTGCTACAGTGTTAATTAATAGTGACGGCCCTCGAAATAAAGGGCTCCAATTTTTAAACGTAAGCCTCAACAGGCCATAAACATATGTATTGGTTTACTAGGCAGTTCATTTTGGCAATACCAAAACCGTCCCAACATGACACTTGTAAATGGTTTTACTCCAAACAAGGAATGTTTTGGCCTCAACATTATGCTGATTGCTAGTATGTTTTGAGGGGAATCTATAAACACGACGTGGACATTGTATGTATTTTTAAAACATGTTGTTCTTGAGTCATCCATTTTCCCACGCTTACTTTTGGCGTTTTTTGGGCATGTACATACTTGGGGGTGCAGTTGAGGGTAAAACCACAGCTATATAAACCCCCATAGCTTGGGATATGGGGCCCCAAGTTACTATGGTGAAATCTATCCTCTTTCGCTGGAACTGCACTTCCAAGTAGGGTCTAGCTTGGGAGAGGATATCAGTACTATCACTGGTTGGTGGTTGACCTACCCCTCTGAAAAATCATGGAGTTCGTAGTTGGGATGATGACATTCCCAATGTATGGAAAGTCATAATCCAGCCATGTTCCAGTCACCACCAATCAGTGAGTATTAACCATTATTAACCATTATAAAACATTATTAACCATCATGTGCTATCTTTCCGAAGATTGGGCATTGGGGAAGCGATTGGGACTCCCAACTGGACTCCCCAACTGCACCTGAAGAAGTCATCGTGGCCGCCAAAGAGGGAGCCGCCCCAAGGTCCTGCTGCACCTCGACCTGAAATCATAGGCTCATAGGATCACCTGGAAACCAGGTTGATTTTGTTGTATACGAATGCTGAGAATGTGGGTGTATAATATATGATAGTTATATGTGTGTATATATATACACATTCAGAAACATTTGAGATATTATTAATAAATCACATATAATATATCACAAGGAGATCTTAGTGTATCATGCTATATTACAATAGGATAAAATAATGGGCTATGAAGATATGTGATGGTAAATGTTATTTTATATGTACATACATATGTTATATATGCAAATACAGTAGACATGGGGATGAATCAAAATGGAGGGACGACTCATGCGATATGCAGGGGTTAGGTTTGGCACAGACCATCCCATTTAAAGAAAATACCATGGTTTGACCCACAACAGTACGTATCCAGGACTGAAGCTCAACCGATCCTATCTTCATGCTTCACTCTCCAGTTTGGCCTTCCTTAATGTGATTACAACTGATTTAAGCACACCAAATCATAGCATGACATCCATAGCTGGTTGATGTTTATCCCATCTCCATCCATATGGGGATTTCCTAAAATGGGGATACCCCAAGCTCGCTGGATGGTTTATGGAAAATCCCAATCTAAAATGGATGATTTATATAGGGGTACCCCTATGACTTAGGAAACCTCCATATCCATCTGGTTGGTGGTTTTAACCATCTTGAAACATATGAAAGTCAATGGGAAGGATGACATCGCATACATTATGGAAAATAAAAAATGTTTGAAACCACCAACCAGCCATGATATCCAAACAAACCTCCCAAAACCCTCTCAGAACTACGCAACCGGCTGTGCTTCCGCGCCGAGCCCCGGATGCCCTTGTGGCGCTCTTCGGAGGCGCGCGGGATGTCCCGTTGGGAAGGACCACCTCGGCGGTGCAGCAAATGGGGACATCAACATTTTACATAATATATATATATTATTTATATGTAGGTTATAGATATATCAACATTTTATATATATGATATATGTATAGATATCCAACATTATCAAACTATTATGATCTATTATGTAACTGCAATGAAGCCTAATGATGCGAATCATAAGCCATGTCATTGGGATATCAACAATCTATTTGCTATAACTACTGTAACGGACAAACATAGGGACATCAAAACTGTTTACAGTACCCCCAGCAATTGGATGTACTGTAATGTTGCAAACCGATATCCATAATATAGCCCTGGTGCCCAAACTTTGCCGTGTGTAGGTTGGTGGTTTCAAGCCACCTGAAACATATGTTCGTCCATTGGAATCATCATCCAATTTGCATCCATTTGCTGGATGAAATTTGAAACCTATTTGAATGGAACCAGTGACCAGCCGGGTATTTATGGGTCAAGATTCAATGGGTGATGCAGCGACCCTTTGACTTGGTTCAGGGAACACCAGCTGGCAGAGTTTGACAAAAACACGGTTGTGTTCACGGGTTCACCATCGATTTCAAGGCATGGACCCAAGGATGTAGTGTGAACATGCGTGAACCCTAAGACTTGGGGGGCTCATCTGAAACCAATGGATATTCGGACGCCTTTTCTAGGGTGATGATCTTCCCGTCATATCCCTTCTTGTTGGCGGAGACCAAAAAAACACAAAATTGGCTGGTTTTATCTATTTTTATCTTGTATCCTGTATCCCCATTTTTTGCTGGGAATATCCTGCTGTTTCAAGTTTGATGGTCTCCGTCCCTCGGTGGAATGTGAAAACTCACCCCGTCCCCTGCTCGACGCTGTAAGGCTCCTGCCCGTCACTCTGCGGTTGAATTTGGATCTTTGGAAGCACGATTCGTAAGACGCCATCAGTGTACCTGTTCAGCCCAGAGGCAATATCAAACGCGTCGCAGTTTGCACTGCAGCTGGTGGATTACTGTCTAGGCAAACCAAGGGGATGAGACCCGAACATCAGCAAGACCGTAACATTTCGGCAAAGAGCTTGAGGCTTCTCCTTGTTGACTCTTCAGGCGTGTCTCTCTTGGTGGTTTCTTGCTCCCATACTAAAAGTGAACATGTCTTTGTTGGATACGCGGGTTTTGTCTCAAGATATGGTACCCCAAATTGGATGGTTTCATAGTTTCATCGTACGTCTCACTGGCTATTTTGCGGGATGTACCAGATTTTCAGACGCAGCCACATGACAAACCGCATCCAACCAAAGGTGTAGGGCCACCATCCATGATCAATATCACGTAATAATATATACTATATATATACAGGATATATGTATATAGATATGTAATTGGATCCAATGAGGATATCATGGGGGGAAACGAACCTGCCATATAATGGCAGTACATGCATCTGTACAATTGATGTACACTCGTTGATTGGTGAAATGGCTATCGGATGACCGTCGTTGCTTAGGATCTGAAACCATCTACTGGTAGAAGGTATTGGGCCGTCACTGTGCAGGTACTACTAAGAAACAGATCAACGAGTCACAAGAACCGGGAAAAACTGAGGATCTCCAAAAATCGAACCCAACCTGGTTGGTTCCAACTCCAATATGTCCAACTTTTCCAGGGAAAATTGAAAGGGGTTGGCCCAGAAAAAGTGGAACACAGCCTAGAAAAACAACCTGGCTTCTAGGCGCACGAGGCTTCGATGTTTTCCACGTCCACCTGACATTTTTTAATCCATTGAAACTTCTTTTTGCGTATCATTGCACGGCATACAGTAGTTTTTTAGATGTATATGTATGCATAATCATCTACATACTGTTACTGTATATGTATCTATAATCTATATGTATCATTATGTATCTATATGTACTTATGTATACATAAAATGTATACAGGTATATGATTGAATATTCACATTTTTTTTTCAGGTTTGATGGTATCAGTTGCACAGTTTGTTCTCATCTCACTGGCGATGCACCGTTGTGAAGACGTGGCGGAGGTGCGTCCTTGGGCAATCTGAAGGTCTCAGCAAATCTGCCAAACTCGCCCTGGTAGGATAGCGAGAAAAAGGGTCGTTTTCGGTGCGCCATGGTTGGCAAATTGTAGGTAGATCTGGTATATATTTAACCAACAACCATGGTATATATATATATATATGGGAATTTAAATCCGAGGGAATTCCATGGCTGACTTGGACAACATGTCACATCCAAAGAATCATAGGCCAGCGGGAATGGGGGTCCAAGTTGGAGTGAAACTGGTCACCCTCCCCCTAGACACCATTGCAGCTGCTGCTTGGACACCGCAGTGACCAGTGCGATGGCCAGCGTGTAATGGCAATTGAGCAAATGAAAACAGACAAACACATAATAAACATTATGGTTCATATCTAAAATGCCATATCTAAAAATGCCATAAATTAACATTCATAAACTAGATTAACTTTCAAAATACCATATCTAAAAACATCATGGAAAAGGGATGCTCTCCCAAAAGTCCGGGGACTCCGGGGAGTCCGGGCAGTCCGGGTTCGAGGCGCAGAAAAAAAACACGTTTCATTTCCCACCAAACAAGTTGTGTTTTGGGACAACCTGGGTGACTGCTGGAAATTGCAATGGACATGATACGCAGATTTAAAGCAGCCAATGGACCGAAGGAATGAGCTGGCTCCAGCCATGTACCCCTGGTCCCACCCAACCCAGTTTTATGGACAACTCAACAGGTTAGGCTTAGGGCTCTCACGGGCTCTCGGTTGTAGAAAATCCATATGGAGACTCGTTGGGTACCCACAGGCACAACATCCGATGCGATAATCTTATACTCAGTGGCTACAGCTGCTTCCACAATGGAGGGATTCACACAAATAGTCGGCCCAACAGTAAAGGTTTACGACATTAGGCCGAAAAATGAGTTGTGTGTTCGTGAATGTGCATATATATATAATATATGTATATATATATATGCATGTACATGTATGCATGTATGCATGTATGCATGTATGCATGTATGCATGTATGCATGTATGCATGTATGCATGTATGCATGTATGCATGTATGCATGGATGGATGAATGGATGGATGGATGTATGCATGTATACATGTATGCATGTATGCATGTATGCATGTATGCT
>Ga0126342_10008672_pt1 | contig 18222 bp, 15 predicted proteins | sample Cyp1metagenome_FD_92528 | JGI IMG/M metagenome (GOLD analysis project Ga0126342, IMG submission 92528) | Coral microbial communities from Lord Howe Island, Old Settlement Bay, Australia - Cyphastrea 1 metagenome | ecosystem: Host-associated > Invertebrates > Cnidaria > Coral ... | reverse complement strand
ATGGACCGAAAGGTGGTTGGAGCTGTGCTTTTTGGAGTGGTTGCAATGGTTGCAGTGGTCACCTCACTCACAACTCCTGGATGTAGTGTGGTGTAGTGCAGTAGTTGTAGTTGTAGTTGTAGTTGTAGTGGGGTTGATGTTGTTGAAGTTGTAATGTTGTAGTTGGTTGTAGTTGTAGTTGTAGTTGTAGTTGTAGTTGGAGTTGGAGTTGCAGTTGTAGTGTAGTTGAAGTGTAGTTGAAGTTGTAATTGCCTTAATTTGAGTAATTGTAGTAGTTGCAATAGTTGTAGGAGTTGGAGTTGTAGTTGTAACTGTAGCTGTAGTTGTGGTGTAGTGTCGTGGTAATTGTTGTAGTAGTGTGTTTGAAGTTGAAGTTGAAGTTGTAGCTGAAGTGTAGTTGTAGTGTAGCTGACGTTGTAGTTGTAGTTGTAATTGCAGCTGTAGTTGCAGTGGCAGCTGTAGTGTAGTTGTAGTAGTTGTTGCAGTTGTAGTTGTGGTTGTTGTGGCACTTGTAATTGTAGTTGTAGTATATAATTGTTGCTGAGGTAGTTGAAGTGTAGTTGAAGTTGTAGTTGTGGTTGTAGCTGTAGTTTTTGTAGTTGAAGTGTATTTGAAGTTGTAGTTGTAGTGCAGTTGTAGTTGTAGTTGGAGCCGTAGTTGTAGTGCGGTGTAGTGCAGTTGCAATTGTCTGTCCATCTGTCTATCTATATATATCTGTTTATCTATTTGTCTTTCCTATCTGCAAGCTTGAAAACGAAGCTATTCTGCGAGACTTCCTCAGTTTTTGAACTTGACAACATCAAAAACGTAGCAATTCTGCGAGACTTCCTCAATTTTTGAACTTGACAATGTCAAAAACGAAACAATTCTGCGAGACGTCCTCAATTTTTTGAAGTTGACAACATCAAAAACGAAGAAATTCTGCGAGAGTTCCTTCAAAAATGGAAAGTTGAGTGCAGAGCTGACGGCCTCGTACCAATGCGTTTTTGTGATTTTTCCACTTCATCTGTCTAAAGTGTTGCGCCTGCCACGTAAAAGTGATGCCAGGTCATACGAAGTGCTGCACCTGTCGCGCAAATCGTCTCAGCAAACCTGAAGATCTGATGCTCCAAAATGCAACGCCTCTCAGGAAATCAGCGCCCTGACCTCCTAACATCTCTGATGAACATGTCTTTTGTACTACGCCTGCCACACGAAATGCATCTTTCCAGATCCTCTTCACATGTCCCACGCCTGCCATCGTTTTTGGAAATATTACAAAACCCTCACGTTCTGCTCACTTTTGGCAAGGTTGCACAATCCCTTGCGCTTGCCACGCGAAACGACATCTGAACCTTCAACAGTGGTCCGAGCATGTGGTGTTTTTAACATTTCGACTTGGAAACGTGCTTCGCGCCACAACGGCGTACACTTTTTTCGACATGTCAACCTCGAAAAGTGGTCCGAGCATGGTGTGTTTTGTACATTTTGACTTGGACATGTTCTTCACGCCACAACGGCGTGCACTTTTTCGACATCACAACTTCCAAAAGTGGTCCGACACTGAGGTGTTTTGTACATTTTGACTTCGAAATGTGCTTCGCGCCACAATGGCGTGTACTTTTTCCACATCTCAACTTCCAAAAGTGGTCCGACCCTGGTGTGCTTTGTACATTTTGACTTGGAAACATGTTTTGCGCCACAACGGCGTGCAACTTTTATCTCTCATCTGGCCAGATGGCTCCGCACTTGGCGCTTTAGCGAGCCTACTCTTCGACCCTCCAGAGCCACAAATCATTTGAAAAACACAGTGTTTCGCGACTTTCCTCCCTTTTCGCGCGCCTGGATCTTCTTTCTTCTGAGATTTTCTATATTTTGATCTTCTTTCTTCTTTCTTCTTCTCTTCTCTGACTCTTCCCATCGCTGCTTTTCATATGCCCATATTGTCGGAACTTTGACTTTTAAACTTCCTTCGGCTATATACCTTTTTACCCTTCCTTTGAGGGAAATTTTTAGGTGTTTCGCGTTAGGTGTTTCGCACTGGTCTGGAGCAACGGATGGGTTGGGTGAGAGTGGAGGGTTTTAGACACGCATACATACTATTCATTTCTATTCATTCTTTTTGAAGAAAGAGGATAATACTGCTCATTCTGATTCCCTTTCCCCAAATATCAAATACTGTCGCCCCCAAGAACCACCTGGTTTAGTGCTGGCCCTGTTCATTTTGGGGCTCCGTATGGCTGATTTGTTGATGGTTAGTATCCAATTTTCTATATTCCCGGTAATCACGCCGTAAAAGTATATACATTTCTTAAAATATTACGGCAAGGGCCTGCTAGTTTTAGGTTGGTTTATAAACACATCTAAATGTAGATATATCCACCACAAGTCCAGTCGTTAGCCTAGCTATAAACCGATTGACCTATCCTTTGGGGGGTCCTTTCCTGTCAGAAATTAACCATTTTAGAGGACAGATAGTCTTCCAATCCCTTGTCTGGCAGGGTCTATGTTAGTTGGGGGGATGGCACCTGCTTAACAAGTTGGGATTAGGATTCATTCCCATCTAGGGATGGGTCAAAACCTATCAGCATAGTAAGGGAACAACCATCCATTAACCAACTATTTTGGGGTACCTAGGGTACTAGGTTTTGACTCATTCCCATCTTCCCCCCAAGAAATCTCAAAACAACCGGCCCATGAGTTTCTAGGCGCGGTCAGTGGAGAAGGCGCAACCTGGGTTCCGGAGGTGTTTTTTTGGAACCAAAAAAAATTGTGATTTAATTTAACTTAGAAACATGATTATTTAAACGATAAAAAAACATGTTGATTGAAACAACAACATATTTTCGTGATGTAGCAAATAAAGTAAACCATAAACATGGTGATTGAACCAACAAAATCATGGTTATCCATCCTGGAAAATTGGGTTTATTCTCACATGGCTGGCTGGAAAATCACCAATTTAAATGGGAAAACCAGTGACTTAGTAATTTCCAGCCAGGCAGGTAACCGTTTCCTGGAGGGTAAGTGGTGGTTTTCAGACCAAACCATGCCACCCAGCCACACTCTTGGTTGAACCCATGGCATATCAAACATAAACGTCCTTTTCTAGATGATAGTGAGAATAGGTTACCGTTTTTGGCAAATGATGATGCGTATGGTATACCAAACCGCCTTCTCGGTTTTTTCAACAGGACATCATTGGATTATCACAGGGACCAGATTCTTGTTTTCTGGCAATTTATGAAACATCCCCGTTTCAAGGAGTAAAATCTGATGGGTTGACACTTGATAAATGGTTGAAACCATAATGGTCAATCTATGAAACATCCCCAAAGTAAATGGTTCACAGCTGATAATCCGTTCATCCCAGGTTTGCTGGGATGCTTCACTGAAGGTTTTCGCCAGATTTCCTGTGTCATTTTTCCAGAGGTCACCAGATATTTTTCTGATCTTCGCAGAGCCAGTGCCGACTCCTTGGTCGATCCATGAAAATCACATGATCCCATTGAAATCCCATGGAAATCCCATAGAACGACCATTGAAATCCCATGAAACGACAATTTTTCTGCCCCATGACACAATTTTTTCACCATTTTTTCCGTCTTTTTTCCACTCCAAACGCACCGCGCAAAACGCCTAACGCACCGCACGCGGCGAGCCGCGCAACGCGAAATGCCAGGAATGTGAGCCCTGCCCCAGCGGAAGCTACGCGGCGGAGAGAGGCAGCACGGCCTGTGAGAGCTGCAGCGATGGATTGGTGGCACTGAGCAAAGGCAGCGATGGGTGGATGGTGCTAGATTTTGATGGTGTTTCAATGGAGGTTTCATGGGATTTTTATTGGGGGTTTTATGGAGGTTTTTCATGGGATATTGATGGAACATTACTAGTGATTTTCATGGGATTTGCCATAGGAATTCGTAGGAATTTACCTGTCTTAGAGATTTAATGGGATTTAACAGTGATTTTCATGGGATTGGATTCCGTGACTTTGGTTTTGCACCGGCGGGGAAAGCGAATTTCTTCCTTCGAAATGGAGTTGGCAATGTTTGGTTTCGACTCTTGACCCACACTCTTTTTTGTTGTGTATGGGTCGAAATGTTCAAAGATTCGGGGAACCACAGTTTTTAGTCGTAAGCTGGTTTAATACCCAATCTAGATACAGATCTACCTGCCATACTTCCAATTGTTAGCCTTGAAACCAACTTACGTATCACAAATCGCCTATATCAATTACCATGTTGGTTGGTTAGCTCATCATTTTTGGTTTGATCCCTATGTTTGGTGATTGCACTATCATCTAACAACTACAATTCCCAACTTTTGTTGACATTCCCATTTTTTTGGTTGGACTAAACCTGCATCCAATGGCTAAGTCCGCAACTCCGCAGGTCTGACAGGGTGCAACAACTGCAGTGCAGGACAGGGAACGACAAGAAATTCCGCTGGGTAGCCTGGGACAGCAATAGGATCCCCCAAGTCATCACCATAGGTGGTATGAACCATCAAGATATGGCTGGTGACATCACCAACATGGGAGAGTGCTATGGGATTCAAGCATCAACAGTACAGATTAGTTTAACTTGGATGTTTCATGGGGACTTATCACCGATTTTGATGGGATTTAATGGCACATGAATGAGATATTAGCGAATGCCCTGCAGTACTGTCAAACGTGGCTGGCTGGGAAATCCTCTATCAATGGAGTTTTTTTGCTGGAAAAGTCATCGAACTACTGTACATGATGGATTTTTCCAGCAAATAACGTTTGAGTACCAGAGGGTATATAGTTGTACAATTCTCTTATATACTTGTACATTTATATATTTGCATAATTTACATATGTTACATGGATACCGGTTCAGTTAATGGGATACAAGTCAAGGGGTGGTGATGACTGTGGCATTCAAACGACAACCATGTTCAACACCATTTGATCTGATGATGTCTGAAAATCGCCCAAGGATCTACAAGTTGCCAATCCCGCATCAGCATGATTGCAAACCCGCGAAGACATCTTTTTATGAGAAGAAACTCCAAAAGTGAAACTGTCTTCCGGGCAAATTTGTTCCAGGAAATTTCAACACGTACCATCTTGAAAGCATGACATGCTTTGGTGTTGCTGATTTGGTGGTCAAAAACCCATCAAACCAAACCTGCTGGATCCGAAGGTCCTGTGAAAACCAAGGGATAAAACATCCGGAACCCGGGCCTTTTTTTTCCTAACCGAATCTCAACTTTGGATGGTACACATACCATTTCCTGATGGTTCGCTATATCCAAAATTTTCTGTGGTGGAATGGGAACTTTTGCTGCTTCAATGATATTCTTTGATACTTTCCGGGAAACTTTTTAGCCACCTTTTGATGATTGCCCTCAAACTAACATAAATGTTGACCCCCCCACCATGAATGTAGCATTTTCCGAACCTTTTTTTTTTTACCCATGGGCTTTTCCACATCGCTGTTGAAGACAGATCCAGACGGCTCCAGGACAAGAACCCTTGGGCACAGCCACCTGCCGCGACTGCACTGCGGGAACCTACCAGGTGAGATGCTCAACGCCCCGCTGGAGATCTGGGATTTTGGCATGGCATGGCACCTTCATTTTCTGGGAATCTGGAATGATAGGTGTTGAGAAATATAGGTTTTATTTTTTTGGGCCATTTGCGGTTTATGATATGGGGAAAAAAATGAGGTAATTCACATGTATTACTGTAATTGGATGTATCATCCGGAAATGGAATCTCTCCCTGAATTGAAGGGAACATTTACAGGAAAAGACACATTTGAATGGTGAAAACCAGGGTTTCCTGTGACGTCTTCCTAAACCAATCTGTTGAATATGTTTCGGATTTTCCATCATAAACCATCCAGCTATTGGGGTTTTCCCGTTTAGGACACCTCCATATCGAACATCCAGGACGTTTCCAGCGTGATGTGAACGGCCAGGACGGAAACCAGTGCGTGCCTTGTCAGTTGGGCTTCACCTCACCTCCCACGAGCCCAAGTCAGCAGTACTGTTTGCCCAAGCCCGAACTGTGCCTCGGCTTGCGGGGACCCACGGGGCCTGTCTGAATTGGGTCAAAAACACCCCGCAGGTCTCGTTGTTTTACTGGAAAATGGATGATTCACCAAGAGATTTTTGGGAGATACGTCATTTTCAGACAAACCCAGATAAAAAATGCACACACACACACACGCACACATATAAATAAATAGATAAATAGATAAATAGATAAATAGATAAATAGATAAATAGATAAATAGATAAATAGATAGTTTCAAATGAAACAAAATAATACATAAATAAATAGACATACACACACACACATATATATATATATATACACAAACATATCCATTGGAACCATCCATCAGTTTGGGGGCCTGGTTAGATGAATTGAAATTTCCTTCAGTCCCAAATCATCCAGTGGTAAATAGTGGGGGCACCCGCTTGTTGTGCAAGACATACATGTACAACCACAAAAACAGGGAAAAAAACATGTTGACACTTCGTAAGCGGGTGAACAAGTGAGCTATCACACCGCCACTTCCCTTGTCAACATCCCACCCAATGAGAGCAGCTTTCAAGTGAATAAATGGGAACTCCGCAACCTGTGCAGTCCATTGTAGACTGTGGTTTTGTGCAGCACCCTCATCTGAAACCCTCTTGAAACTGCGGATCTCACTAGTATATAAGTAGCTTACAAGGCCAATTGCAAGTGGATTAACCCTACTCAAACGGCTCACATACTGTGGGATATCGCCTGCTTCCCATGTGGGATAAAAAACACCAAGTAGATTGGCTTCTACGAAAATCTTCGCTGCCGTTTCAGCGTGCCGGGATGCCTAAGCAACGCTTCTGCTTCCAAAGTATTGATCCAACTTAGCTGTTGTCAACTGCTTGACATGGCAATCCACTAGACAAGCAGAAAGAAGCCAACAGTTATCACCAAATATGACATAATTTTCTTATTATGGTATCAAACTATTAACCATTATAACAACCAGACTAAGTCTCCAACCGTTTTTCACAAACTAAATTCTGATTCACCAACGATTCACAAAAAAATTGGCGAATCTGGTGGTCTGTAGTCAGAAACGCAGAGGATCTGGCTGAACCTCGTCCTGGTCCTGGTCTTTCTCTCCATCCTGCTGTTGCTGCCCCAGTTTTGCGGTAAGCCCGTGGCCGTGAATGCGTCTTGGCGCCCAGGGCTTGTCCCGTTCTTTCGGCAACTGGCAGGTTGGCTTAAAAAGCAAATAATAATAGGTATTGAACAGTAAGATATCCTGTTAAAGCAGTGATGAAGTGATTATGTAATTATATGTATATATATACATATTTGGGGATTGGTGCGAATCAAGTCTGATTGGGATTTCATAGAAAAATACCTATAGGACGGTTGTATTTCTACAAGTATGACGCACCGGCGAACTTACATGATGTGCCCGAGTATATGCAACCCCACGGACCTTATACTAGGAGAACTAAATTTGGTCTGCGAGGTAGGGCGGACAACTAAGCAAGTACCAACCAACCAGGAGTCATGGTTTACATCATGGTTTGTGGACCGATAGCGTGGGTCACCAAATTGGTGACCCCATGTCGGTGTCATCCGAAATCTCTGATAGAACCCCCAAGGGTTCTGTTCATCGCATCTTCATTCAATGGATTGGTTTGCAAGTGAAAGTCAACGGGAAGCCCAAAATCAAACATGTTCAAAGCTACGACATGTTAGCCCTACGAAATATGGCTAACAAATCTTCGGGAAACCCTTTCTAAGAACTGCCATGGTTCTTCTAGCCATGGACCAACGCGCGGCCAAGGACATCTTTTTAGACGAGGGGAAGTTAGTCCTGCAGACCTGGGGAAATCATCAAGTTACCCTGCTGCATTCTCCATCCAGGGTCCAGGGCTATTGGTACCACATGGCAATATGTATATATATATACATATGACATATGACATATACATATACATCTACATACACATATACATCTACATATACATATACTGTACATATACATATACATACACATACTCATACGGTATATATGTATATACTGTAAATAGAACTTTGCAAACACAATTTCATTTGGCCTTTTCACAATTAGCGCCAAAGAATTGGGCAGGTAAACTCCTAGGTTCATCTACAGAACAGCCCATTACTTTGGGACAGAAACAATGGTTTCCTGTAAATGTCCCTTCAACCAATTCATTGATCAACAAGGATCCCCATAGTCGGACTCAACTCTGGAAGCCTGGAAGGCATTCCTGCCACACTCTACTGGGCCCCAATTTTTTTCGAGGGCCTCTTTTGAACCAACACATCACCTACAGTTAGGACCCAAAAAACAGTTCTAAATGGGATTATAACTGCACTTTCCATAACATGAACCGTTTTCATCCTCAGTTGCCCAACATTTCGACCTTAAGTTGACCAAGAAATCGATGCAACATCGGTACCTGCTCCATTAAGGGCGACTTGAAACATGGACCTGGCGGCCGGGTAACTGGTGGACAGCCCAAGTTTTTGCTATGTGAGCAGTGGCTGCTAAACCCCTGTTGGTTGATGATTAGTTCGGGGATCAAAAACTACCCTTGATATTAATTGGGGATTACAATAATCCAAGAACGGGGAATCCCGTTCTTAAACAACCAGTATAATGGAACGAGAGGGGGATTTTGAACGCCGCTCATGTGAACTGAAGTGAAGATGATTTTCTACCCTCTGGTAATAAACCAACAGTTTGCGAACTGGAAGCCATGGCCAATTGATAGTTGATTTACTTATTAGGATGGTGATTTTCTATAGCTATGTTAGTATCCCAGATCTGATTTTCAAGGGGGATTTCCAACTATTGAGAGGACACCTCTGAAAAATCTCTGGCGTTGTGAGGTGGTTCGCTGGTCCTGTTTGCCGCCAATCAAAGTGAGACTGAAGGGGACGAATCACTACCTATTGGAGGAGGAGACTTGGGATGGCGTACTGGTTATTAAAAACGCTTTGCAATGGAAAATCACTATGTTCAATAGGTAAATCATCGCTAAAACCATCTATTTCTAATGGGAAAACCATCTATAAATGGAAGGTTTTAATGGGACAACCATCTATTTCTATGGGCCATTAAAAATTCCACTGCTGTGTTTTCCATCATCAGAGGGTTACACTTTTTTGGATTTCCATGGGACTTCGTTTTCATGGGGATAAAATCAGACTGATTTATGGATTTCATCAGTGATGGATATGGGATATCATGGGATATTGACTGGTGGATCCGTGGAAGGGTACCCGAATCATGTATAATCTGGATGAATTTGGTTATGACCTCATTTCGACGTCAGGACGGAAATGATGGTTAGGATTGGGATTAGGGGAATCATCCCCAAATGGCTGAACTGTTTAGGTGGTGAATCAGTACAAGTTATCCAAATGATACAAGCATTTGGTGTAGGTATGTATGTATGTATCTACCTATGTATGTAATGTAATGTAATGTAATGTAATGCAATGCAATGCAGTGCAGTGCAATGCAATGCAATGCAATGCAATGCAATGCAATGTATGGATGCATGCATGCATGCATATATATATATAAATATATATATATATATATATATACAGTATTACAATAATTGTAAAAAAACACTTGTGTCGAAATGTTGCGACCCAACCCCGGAAGACCTCAAGGTAGATGATGATGATGATGATGATGATGAGGTGCTGAATAGGTTCCACATGGCAGATGAAACTTACAATGGCGAACATTTTCGTTTGGCTTTATTGCATGGTGTCATGCCATATTTACCAATATGTAATCATATGCTCATATGGTTTGCAGCTTAAAAACTTTATTATCTCCATATTTAGCGTGTATATACTGTATACTACACACATATATATATATATATACATATCTGTGTGTGTGATCATATTTTGTTGATTTCTGACACGACAGCCCCAAGCAAAGCCCACCCAGATCACAACAAAACCAGCCAGCCAGACGCATCAGAGAATCAGTATGCAGGGGTGGGCCTAGGGACAGTTATTATTTCACAAAGCACCCGATCGAAAAGGCGAAATCTGATTATGAATTGTATGTCTCGTGCATCACCTGTATATAACACATTTCGCGTCCCGCCATTTTTTCCACCATGCTTCTGTGCCCACACATTTACCTGCACGAAGAACGAGAATCACCTCAGATACGACCAATGGGACCAATGGGCAAAAACGACACTTTCCAGGTTTAGAGGCCCCTCCAGACAAAGGTGAACACTTGCAACTTATTGTATACCAAGGTCAACATCAGTAATTCTTACTATTTAACAACAAATCATTTCCAATCCCATGCAAATATTCATTCAACATCATTCATTCCATCAAGAATTCTGAGAATTGATTTCGAATCCCATTCAATGTTCGTAAAGCCATAGGATCCACCATCCCCCAATAGCAAACCATTTTTGGTGGTATCAAGCATCAATCCATATGTTGATATGTTGCTTGTCAATCTAAAGGACGGTTAGAACGGTTACAATCCCATTTCAGATCTTTAATTTAGTACATTTAGTAATTTCAATCATAATCCCGTTTTAAATATCTGAAACTGATTTGGAATTCCATGAAAAAACCCTACAGTTTTTGCTATGCCCAGGAGACTGGCTGTGGGCGCGTCTTCCGGGTGAAGTGGCGCGGTCTGGACGAGTTGTATCTGATGGACGCCAAAGGTGGGGTCGGGAGGATCTGGGAATGGCTGCTAAGTTAGTTCACCAGCCGTGAGAGGATCGTCATGACGGCCATGGCTTAGCAACGGGATGGTCCTTGAGGCCGGGTTTTTGATGTTTGGCAATGCATACCCGGCCTGGTAAACCAACAATTTGCGAACTGGAAAATGGCCATTGAAATAGTGGATTTTCCCATTAAAAATGGTGATTTTCCATAGCTATGTTAAATTACCACAGGGAAACATCCCATTGATATCGCCTAGTGACCATGGCCGATTTCTTCATTTTGGACATGTCCAGATCATGCCAATACTATTTGGACACGCCGTGTAACATGTGTTCTATTGCAGAGGAGATGATTACTTTTGTGTGGTAAAACCGGTATGAACCCAAATAATTACCTCACCTCTCAGAACCACCTAAGGTCACTAGTACCAATCCATCTACCAACAACCAAGTTTGCATGACCTGCAATTTTGGTTGTGTATATCTATTTATATCTATATCTATATCTATATCTACATCTACACCTACATCTATCTATATATCTATCTTTCTATCTTTCTATCTTTCTATCTTTCTATCTGTCTATCTGTCTATCTGTCTATTTTACCCATCTATTTACCCATCTATTTACCCATCTATTTACCCATCTATTGACCCATCTATTGACCCATCTATTGACCCATCTATCGACCCATCTATTGACCCATCTATCGACCCATCTATCGACCCATCTATCGACCCATCTATCGACCCATCTATCGACCCATCTATCTACCCATCTATCTACCCATCTATCTACCCATCTATCTACCCATCTATCTACCCATCTATCTACCCATCTATCTACCCATCTATCTATCTATCTATCTATCTATCCATCCATCCATCCATCCATCTATCCATCTATCCATCTATCCATCTATCCATCTATCTATCTACCTGTATGTACATATCTACATACATCTACATATATACATCTACATACATCCACATATATCTACATACATCTACATACATCTACATACATCTACATATATCTACATACATCTACATATATATATACATATCTACACTAATATATGTACATATACCCACATATATCTACATACATCTACATATATCTATATACATACATTTACATATATCTACATTAATATATCTACATATATCTACATTCAGATATCTACATATATCTACATTAATATATATATATATACACATACATCTACATACATCTACATACATCTACATTCAAATATCTACACATATCTACATATAGTGCAACATATCTATGGGTATGAACAAAAATATATACATACACATATGTATATATATATACATACTCATACACGTTTACATATGTACAGTTTGTATATATATATATACATACACATATTATACATATTATACATATATGCACATATATATATACATATAAATACATATGTACATTCCCTACACATGTACATATCTGCAAGCCGGCGACCCACCACTGAGGCCAGCACATTACCGATGACATCAACTCCTCCACTGGTCAGATGTGGATTTTGCCCCGGTGCCGCTTGTCACGGTCACTGATGGCTGTGTCAATGAAGAGACCCAAAATGACTGATGGCTGTTGAAAAATTGGGAAAATATGGGAAAATATGGGAACATGCTGATTCACAATGAAACGGTGGGCCTATTTTCAGACACCCCCGCAATTTTGTAAATGATGGCGATTTGTTGGGAAATGGATGTCTCCACCTCTTTGACTTCATGTCGCCAGTTTCACCCTGTTAGTATTGGGGTAAAGTGATCTTGAAGGAGAACGTACAATGAACCCTGAGATGTTCGCAACATGTGCGGTGGAGACCCTCAGACACATGAAAAGTTATCTGGTTGGTGGTTTGAAATACTGGCTGGTTAAATGGGATACAACACATCATGGGGATATGGGACTATAACGGAGATGTAATGGTTATTTAACATAGCCATGGAAAATGGCCCATTTATAGATGGTTTACGTACCTATTAAAAATGGCGATTTTCCATGGCTATGTTAAATAAACAGATGGTAATGGTTATTTAACCAATCATGATTTGGTTGGTGGTTTGAGATATGCTTTATTTATGTATGCAATTTTTTCATCCCTGGGAGGATTTTTTCGGCCTCCTTGCCAGCACGAACAAAAAAATCGATCCTTCAGCTCACTTGATTTTCCTAAGCTAACACAAGAGAACACACAATTTCATCCATTGAAATATATATATATTTATACACATGATATTCAAATCCCAATGGTTGCTTGACGAATCGATTGGTCAACATGGTTTCTCTTTGTTCTTTTTTAATATGGGTCGGCAATGCTGATCCCACGTGCATATATACTGTATGCATATATCCCATTCTGAGCGTTTCCATAGTGTATCTCTAGTTTTTTTTTTTCAATCTATAATAATAATAATAATAATATATATATATATTCATCTATCAATCCATCCGTCCACACATATACATATATGTATATATGTATATATGTATATATACATACATATACATACATACATGCGCGTCCTATTCCAGGAGCATTTTTTTCTCCCCTTTGGTTCCTCAACGGCGACCACAAGGCACTCTGTGGGGCTCCAGCTTCTGCAAGATCCCGGCGGCCATCGTCATGCTGCTCGGCGATGCCGGTGAGAAGGTACAACTGGGGCACCCCAGTTGTGATAGCCATATGATACCACAGTTTTACATAGCAACCCCAGTAAACCCCAAAAAGATCGAGTAAATCCCCACTGAAATAGTGCTAAATCACACTTTTCTTCATCTTTTTTCTTGGTTCCTATAATGTTCTATATGAGTTTTATATGAGTACTATATGAGTACTATATGAGTTATGTAATGCTACATAATATGGGTTCGATAGAGCTTATACATGGGCTAGACAGCGGTTTTATATGAATTAGATATGGGTTATATATAGGTTATAAACCATTTGCGATTTCCGGGGTGCACGTCCAAATAGAGAACACACATTTATTAAAAGTTTATCCGACTGAGTGGGCTTTGTACCCGGTCTTTTCAGTGACGTACAACCCCATTTCTCTGGCAGATAGTGACCTAGTGTTTGACTAATGTACTTTCACCCAATGCTGTAATTCTAATAATCCCCAGTTCACGACTAATGTAATACCAAATGTAATTCTAGTGCGATTCATACCTGATTTCCGGGCTGCCTGTATAGCCTCCGGTATACCTGCCTGTCACATGACTGTAGTTGATTGCTGGTCCCTGCAGTTGCTTGATAAGAAATTCTACCAATATGAAACATAAACTACAATTGACATTCTGTTTTATCAATCAACATTCTATTATTGTTGAATATTTTAAATATAAATTGATATTTATATCAAATATCAACATCTATATCTACTAAATCCACTGTGTATTATCTATTTCTACCAGAATTTTGATTCTTCCAATTTTTCATATCTAATATCTAGATCTACATGCTCTGTGTGTACCTATATCTAATATCCATATCCATATCTGCATCCACAACTATACACACATATATATATATAACATCTATATGTACACATCCATACAACTGAACAAAATAAATATATCAACACACTGCTTTGGGAAAACAATATATATCTGGTTTTGCCATCATCTTCAACCAATTCAATACATCATATCCTTAATTGACTTGCCAAGCCAGTTGGAGCTCGGCCATGGGTTAAGTTACCCCTAAAAGACCCAAAGATAGCCTTGCTTAAAGATCCTCCAAGTTGTCAAATCCTATAGTCATTCCATAGAAAAAGACACAATTTATCCCATTAGATCCATAAATTGTCAAGGTTTTGATGCTTAAGAACTACAATCCCAGTGAAATCCCAATCCCAGAAGCTTTGAGATGCCGGACGCAGAACGTTTTTCGCTCGGCCAAGGCTAGTGCTTCTGGTGATCTTCGCTTTCTGCATCTATTTGGCCATCACCAACGGTTTCGGAGAGGACGAAAATCGCGTGCTTTTAGATCGGGAAAATGGGTGATTTGAAGGAGCAAAAGGGGTGATTTAAAGCAGCAACAATAGGGATTTAAGCGGAACAAATACGCATATCAGGAAGCAAACGTGTTGATTTCCATCGAAATCGAAGAAAAATGGAGCTTCAAGCAAGCAACATGGGAATTCAAGAGAACAATTACGGGGGATTAACCAATATTTTGTGGTGATTTGGGAAAATTGGAGATCTTGGATGGACAAGAATAGGGCTCCGAGGAACCCGGGGTTGAATTAAAACCCAGCGTTCCATCTATGTGATAAAATCCGCGACAGGTTGTTAGTTTTATTTAGGTTTTTTCCCTAAAGAGGAACACCATATATATATAGATATATATATAGGTATAGATATTATATATATATAGATATACTATATATATATAGATACTATATATATATATAATTTATGTTTCATGGTCAAAAGCCACAGGTTTCCTGCAACATGTCTCCAATCCAGTCCCAAGTACGATGTGGATCTCTCGACAACTCGAGGGGGGCCTGTTTTTTTTTCGGTTCAACACAGGTTTTGAATCATCAAACATGGGAAAATCGGAAAATCATTCACCCAATTCTGCATCGTGAAATCGCTTTTTTTGGAACTCGCTAAAAAATCCGGCGGGTATAGGAATGTTGCTGTCTGAAGGGTCGTGCTTGTTTAGGGCCTAGGGACATCATGAAAGAATGACAAAGTACGGTATGTTATGGTGTGGTTCAAGGGTTTTTTTGCAAGTGTGTCAGTGTGTGTGAGAAATCAAAAGAGTTGATGAGAAGCCAATGGCACGATTGAAAGTGAAGCTTTGGGGAGTTTCAGGTGCCGCAGCCTGCAGCTCCACCGTGGACCCCGGAGCTGACCCGTGCACCGGAGACGCCTCCGCGCCGGTTGCGCGCAGCTCCAGCTCCGGGGATCCTGCGTTCGGCGACAACTCCGCGGCCACGCCACTGGGCGCTCAATTTTTTTTGTGCGGTACTACTGGTACTTAATCCCAAGGGAGAGGATGTTTTGTGCCATCACCATAAAGACATTGCGCACCAAGTTCTGGGTGGTCTCAGGGTCTCAGGGTCTCAGGGTCTCAGTGACTTGGTTGTTACTGAGTGAACTGAAAGAAGAGGAATGGCTTCGAGTTGAAATAAGTTAGCATATATTATTGTGTGCGCCCATGTCGGATTAGCTTGCCGACGCATGCGGGAATCGTCAGGAAGGGGTGTGTGAGAAGATAAGGCAGAATCTGTGAACAAAGGATGGTGCAGGGGAGTGTTGTGATGCGAATGGGATGGAACTATTGATTGATGCTTGATGCGAGAATGCTGTCGGAACAAGCTTGGCGACAGGAGGAGGAGCCGGTGAAGGTGGCGATCCAGAACTACAAGAATCTGGATCTTTGGGTGTTGTGGCCTTGGAAAGGTTGGCACGCACCGTGGTGCAGGAGAATAATTCACATACATGCCCCCCCTTGCGCAATTCAAGAAATATTATGATTATGTAGTGTTGTGTATGTAAAGGAGTATTTACGATACAGAGGCGATGGCTTGGTCTCTTCGTTTGTATGAAGTAGATTGGCAAACGGTGAGCCTATTTTAGCTGATGTATGGTCGGTGTTTTAAAAAACATGATGTGCCGGACGAGGCCACACGCGGGAGCACTCGTGGAGTGCGACCGCTGCCACCACCTGCGGCCGTATGGGCACGGCTTTTTTCAGGACAGGAACTTGCATTAGTCGCTTAGACAACTTTGACCATGTACGGACCACGAGAGTTTGGAATTGACATGTTTTTTTTCTTTGAACAAAATTCAGGTCAGGTCTGGTACGTGCAAATGTGATCTCAATTTTGTTCGATTGAAGAAAAGGGACTTTGTCCATCCATGGTTTTGCGTGAGTTTTGCAATCTAGAGGCATGACCGAAAAGGAGGTTGTTGGAAGTTGGTTGATTCGCAGGACGTGGGTGCGTCCCAGTTCACCGGCAGTGTGTCAGACGCTCAATGGAGGAGCCTTTGAAATTATTTTCAACGCGGCCTAGGTGCTATATGTTGCTTAATCCGATTCTTTCCGTTATTAAGGTTTGTCATTTTTTCTTGTTGTTGTGCCCGGATGAGTATTTAGACATCACTATTTGAGTCCTTTGTCACATGGGAGAATGTATAATTTGTTTGCTTTACAGTGATTGTTGCACCACTATCGTGTATGATTTAGATGGGATTTGGGTCGATGTAGTGTTTTAAAATGCCTACAGTGATCAGAGAAAAGCAGTTGGTAATTTTGTTTTATTTGCAGAATGTAAATGACAGGTGCATGCACCTTTGCATTGAAGGAGTATCTAGAATTTACAAGATTATCAAGATGCGGTAGTTGTTTTGAAGCATTGGTGAAGAAATGATGGTGCGTATTCCAATGCCAAATGTTTGTTGGTTGAAACCTATGGTTGTTGTCTTTTCCGGGGAGTTCCGACCAACAGTCTTATGACCTAGACATGAAACCAACCAGAGAGGGAACCTTCCTTCATGTTGGCTCCAGATGCCACGAAGGTGCTGCATACCGTCCAAAGTACAGTTTTTCGCTCGAAATCTATACATGCATTCTCCAAATTAAGGATTTCAGTCGCAAAATGTTGCGAACACCGTCGAATTTGAGATTTTAGCTTCAACAGGTTTGCAAATACCATCAAGATTGGAAACATTGGAGCTCAAGGGCCTAAAACTTGTTCATCGAAACTTAGTTGGGAACCTGTTCTTCAGAACCTTGCTCGGGAACCCTGCTTCGAAATCTTGCTTTGGAACTTGTTCTTGGGAATTTTGCTTGGGAACCGGAGCCTTTTTTGGGAACCTCGCCTGGGAGCCTTGCTTGGGAAGCTCTTCTTGGAGACTTGATCTCAGGCACTTGTCCTTTGGAATCTTGGGAACTTGTTCTTGGGAGCCTATTCTGAAGAGCCAGTTTTTTGGGAACCTTGCTTGGGAACATGTTCTCCGAAATCTTGCTTGGGAACCTTGCTTAGGAACTTTGCTTGGAAACCTTGCTTCGGAACTTGTTCCTTGCTTAGAAACCTTGCTTAGCACCTTTGCTTAGAAACTTTTATGCGGAACCTGTTGGGAATTTTGCTAGAAAACCTCTTCAGTCTTAGGCACCTGGCTTCGGAACCCGTTCTTGCAATCCTTGCTTGGGAGCCTGTTCTTGGAAACATGTGCTTGGAACCCATGCTTGGGAACCTTTACAAAAACGCTTATTCTGAGGAACTTGGTTTTGGGAACCTGGCTGGCGAGACTATACATATACATATACATATACATATATATATATGTATATATATATATATGTACAATCACCGACAGAATTATGGAAAAACAAAAAACGTTTCAATTTACAGGCGCCGCCTGTCTATGATAGAAAAGTTACGAACCTTTTTTTTTTCCATAATTATTTTTTCCATAATTATTTTTTTTCCATAATTCTGTCGGTGACTGTATGT
>Ga0126342_10008671_pt1 | contig 18222 bp, 26 predicted proteins | sample Cyp1metagenome_FD_92528 | JGI IMG/M metagenome (GOLD analysis project Ga0126342, IMG submission 92528) | Coral microbial communities from Lord Howe Island, Old Settlement Bay, Australia - Cyphastrea 1 metagenome | ecosystem: Host-associated > Invertebrates > Cnidaria > Coral ... | reverse complement strand
TTCGTTTGCTGAAGAAGAAACAACCTGTGATGTTTGGTTTTACCCTGGCAGCTGGTTTGGCACATGCTGAGACTCGCGAAGGTTGCTATGGAAGAAACACCTTGCAATGCTATACATTTCACAATCTATGTATATAATTATATATACTAGTATACTCTAGTATATAATATATGCCAAGAATTCTCTCAAACATGGCCATGTCTCACCTGAGCAGCTGCGACCATCAGGGAGGGAAGCCATCGGGACTCGCGCGAATCAGTCAGCATGCCTCGGAGCCGATGGAGCCGCTGGAGGCAGTTTTTTTCGGTGTGTCCTATGGTCCTATGGGTTCTCGGACCCCAAGTTATCAGAGATCCATGGGTCCCAAAAAGGTCCTTGGATTGTGATCAATGTCCCATTTCTGAATGAGAAGATCAAGTTGACGCACAGGGAAAAATTGCATTCTCCAGGAGTTCATGGGGAGGAATTTAAAAAAAAAAAACTGACCAACATGCAACCATACACAACAACCCTAACAAAGCGCCTTCTTCCACCATGACGTTTCACAACTGCTATTGGAACAAGCGAGCCAAGTTTCAAATCACATCGTGGCTGTCGACCAGGCTCTGCAGTTTTTCCTCATGAGAGCTCATTGAGAAGTGAACTCAACATTTCTTGTGAAATGAACTCTACGTTTTGAATCTTTTTGAGGATCCATGCATTTCCACAGCCTAAACAGGTTGAAGCGACCCTCAAACGCGTGGTCTATGTTTCCTGAAAACTTTAATTGCTCCACATTTCAAAGTGGTAAAACGCTTCACCGCTTCATAGGACCGCCATGGCAGCTGGGTTTCTGCGTGCCAAGGCGCAATGTTCGCACGCAACACCTCCGCAGATTGATGGGGATGTCCCGGCATCGGTATGTCCATCACCACCTTGCATCTACTGCTGCTCAACTTCATCATTTCAGTGACTGCCACTCTACCATTCTTAGAACATCAGCTCCACAAGTATGTATCGGAAAATTTGGGTATCCCCAAAATTTCATGGCCAATCAATATTATATCATCATCATTCCCCATAAGAATAGCGTAACATAGCCATATTGGGGCAGCCCAACTGGTCGCTGTGTAAAGGCACATCCTTTGCTTCAGCATCTGGAAGGATCGCTTCCACTGCCTCTCGGGCAGCTGTGGCCTGGCTGAAGGCATGGTCAAGAGAGTTTTCTCGGGTGAGAATTAGTTCAAACCTTGCCACTTGCCATTTTAATGATGATAATATATGATAATACTACCGATAACAATTGGATATTTAATGATGATAAATGATAATTATATATTATTACTAGCCATATTGTCATCTTAATATTAATACCGATATGATGAACCAGTGGATTTAGGTTTACATAGAGTTGCCAAATGTTCATGCAACGGACCATTTCCTTGTAGCTGACGCTGGTCAGCAGCTGACCAAAACCTACGACCTTCACTGCCGCCTTCTTGCGACCTTCCGCAGCATCCTTGTGGGTGAAAAGGCTCTGCCGCACAGGGTTTGAGAAGGAGACCTGCATCCAGTATCTCCAACATCTTGAAAGCATGACCGGAATTCAGTTTGAAGAAAAATCAGCCTTGCAGCACCTCACCAAAAATGTTGCCGAATACTCACACTCCCTCACTGAAGAATGAGTATTCATGACATTTCATGACGATGCTCAATGCATTCTGTCCCCATCTAATCGAGTCAATGAGGCCTTCCCAGCATCCACAAAGGTCATTCGCCTGAGCAACACTCCTTTTCACGCCATCAAACCTCTGCCCTACACGTCCTACAGGTCCTACAGTGCTACAGGTCCAACATCCGTCACGTGTGAATCCTCAAACACCTCAAAAATGAAGTCACTGAAGGGAAGGCAACAACCCAGAGTTCGCCTGCAGCCCCAGCCCATGAGGGCTCTGGCAACGCCACAACCCAGGGTGCCAGAGCCCAGCAGCAGGATCCGAAGCTCCTGCGGATTGAGTTGGAAGATGTTGGAAGTACAAACCAATGGAACACATGGATGAAACTCATTGAACACACGCCAACCCAACAGATCCAACAGGGAGGCCTTCATTCGTTCTGGCTCAAGACCTGGTAGCACTCGCCACTTCATGAGTTTGATGTTGAGATCGACTGCATTGGCCTGGGGCTATTGGGGCTTTAGACGTTTGTCTTTCCATGGCAGAGATTATCCCGCTGAAACAATCTAATCGGAGGCAGTGATTGCGTGTACGAATTCTGGAGGTGTCTTGCCTTTCTGCCTATAAAAGGTCTAAACATGTCGAAATTCTAGGCTCTAAACACTCTAAACTGAATTGAATGGACTGATTCCGTGTCGCAAGATAGCACAGGTATGCAGGGTTTTGGCAACATCAACTTCAGCGCAAGTTGCTGCAACCGTCTTGGAGTCGAGAAAGCGTGTCAGGTCGAAGGTGGCTATCTTCCTTTTGTCGGCACCATGTGATGTTTGGAGCCCAACTTGTAGAGCCCAACTCGTAGGCATTCTTGGGGCAAATATAATAGCAGTGGATTGTGGTGAATATATACAGCATCTTCCCAGGTATTCGAAATGGCCTATATGAGCGTATTGATTGCACACCCCACCTACAAATTGGAATCTGTTACATTGTGTTACTATATCAATTGCCTACAAATGAGATTCTGTTACGAACTTCTGCAAACAGCAACACTAAGTGAACACATTGGATTGTGAGGGCACTTCAGCTGTCTTCAGGAGGCTGACATATCAACATATATCAATATTATATCAATATTATATCAACTGGATTCAACTGGATTCAACTGGATTTCCCTTTCCCTTTTACCTATTTTTACCTGATAACTTGTTGCTGAGGGTCGACCAGCCGGCACGGCAGTCATTGGCCGTGGACGTCTCGGCACTGACCTCATAGCGGAGGAGCCGTGAACGTAGCTGTGTACCTGAGCCACTTGTGGGATGCCGTGGGCGCCATGGGGATGGGAAAATTTCACGAAATTCAAAGTGGACAAGCAGTTTGCACTTGCACCCCGAAAAGGGATCAATATGGATCAATCCAGAGTTTGCAGGCGCATTCGGCGCAACTAACTCGGAAAAGAATGCTTCCACGATAGAGTCCGATAGAGATTCTGAAGATGGGTCAAGAGTCAAGATGCTCAAGGATGCTCAAGGTTTGATCTTGGTTATCACGTAGAGCTGGCTCCATCCCACATTAAACATCATTCAACCACATTCAGACATGCACTTCACCATCCGCCGATCTTTAACGAACATTTAGCACACCACAGATTCGAGGGGTTGCCCATGGGTGCTCCCTGCATAGCAAAACTGTGTAAAGAGCACTGTGCGAACCTCTTTAACCATCCCTGTGGCCTCCAGAGTAGCCCCGCGCCCCAGATGCCAGCTGTGGGTCTCCTTATGAGTTTTGTTTTGTCTGTGCAACCAGCTTCGTTCCAATGAAGCAAGGTCACTTTCACAAGTGTCATACCTAGATGCTGCAGCATACGAGAGAATCATGAACAAACAAGCAGCTCTTGTTAAACGAAGCAGGCAAAACAGATCTTGATCTGAGACTCATTCACATAATCGTCATCATTGCCGTCATCATCGGCGTCGTCGTCATCATCAACATCATCATCCTCCTCGTCCTCGACCTCGTCCTAGTCGTCGTCATCGTCATCCTCATCATCATCGTCATCATCGACCTCGTCCTAGTCGTCGTCGTCGTCGTCGTCATCGTCATCCTCATCGTCATCATCGTCATCATCGTCATCGTCGTCATCATCATCATCATCATCATGCCACGCAAACTCAAACATCTCAAACTTTGGACCAAGTTTCGGAAGGCCAGCACCAATCTTTGTCCAGGTCGGTATCTGGCCAGAAGCAGCAACGCATTCTGCAATGGCCAAGCCGGAGCATCCTCGGCGGATCTCTGGTGCAAAAAGCGTGAAAACATCAGGTAGACGTGTGCTATTGGGGAACAGACTGACTCACATTTTCGACTGTGGCATGCAAACAATGTCAAATTCACATAAATTCACCATGATCAACTGTGAAATGTCAGGATCGTGGAATTTCCCAGGCCCTCCTCGGAAGATGGATCCACAAAGACCAGCACCACATCATCCTCCGACTCCACCTTCCGGATCACACTGATCACCCTGACCACAGTAATTACAGTATGCATGGGCTCCATGTGCTGCATATTCGATCCATGGGCTCCATGGGTCCGTGGGCTGGAAAGACACCTGTTGGAATTGGAAAAAATCGGCAAAACATGTTGGAAAAGAAAAAAAACAGAATTGGAGGTGTCTGAAGTCATGGGGCCCTGGGGGTACCCCCCAAAATCAGCCATATTTTACGGATTTTCATGGTCCATAAATTCCATAAACCATCCGGCTATTGGGGAGTCCCCGTGGAAACTGGTCAATCGGCACCTGCAAAGATGGCAGGTGAGCCAAAGGTCGCAAGCACCAGCCCGTCTCACTGGAGCTACTCCGTAGCAGCAGGCAGAGGCCATCGAAGTCTTCTTCGCCTCGGTTATATGGAAAAAATATGGGGAAAAAAATAAAACCATGATTTTTGGGAGCCATAGCTTCAGACAAACCCAAATATGCTACACCAAAGATGGAAGAATAATGTGCTGCTTTGCGGAGTAGTCTGTACAGTTCCCCTTCTTGCGGTTCCATGCAGAAAACCCTAGCAGAATGGCAAATAAGTGGACATTCTCTTCCTGTAGTGCATCACTGAATTCTGGCAGTGTGCGTAGGCCTTTTGCCACTTGTGCAAGCACGTCTTGCCCCAGCTTTTCTATAGGCTCTTTTGAATGCTGCCACGGCTTTGGTGTCTTCAGTGCCGGCAAGGTTGACAGGAAGGAATAGTGATACCTTAAGATTGACAATGCAGCTTTTCAAAGACGCGGGGCCAACATGTGGAGGACGGCATCGATAATGAGAAGTCTACTATCAATGAAGGATTGTTCAAGTCAAGACTCAAAATGATTCCACACTCAGTTAGGATTTTGGAACTTGCAGTTGATTGGCTTACTCTTCCCTGTTGTCTTCTCATCAGTTCTGCTGACTACGAAAGAGTTACAGTACTCTCACCACATCAGAGCTACTGGTATGACAAATAGAATGCCATGTCAGTCCCAAAAAGGACTGCATATGACTGCATACTATGCATACCCTCACAGGCTGAACTCCAAGCTACTTTTTAAGATCCGCAAAGCTGAACAAAATCAGTCGCCTGTGCAGCGAACCAAGCTTCAGAGTTTCGAGTTGACAAACTTGATTCACACGAATCTTGAACTTCTGAAATTGCCAACTTCGATATACAAGAAGTGTTTTTTGGTTCCATTTCATCCTCTTGCTGATGCTTTTTTCTGAAACCAGCCTGAGTCTCGAGGGTTCCGTTAGAGCGACCCCGGAGTCAATGTCGTTGCGAATGCTTTTCACGGCCTGCCATAAAGTTTGTCGGCACTTAGATCCTCAAAACAATGGAGATTTTGTCCCTAACATGTAGTGCAAACACGAACATCATACTCAATCGTACACACCCATTTGTGATGGGCAATCTACCAAACCTTTTCCTGCGCCACAGGTGTGCTACTCGTGACTACGTCTCAATGAAAGCAAACCAATGTTCAAGGAAGTGCCTTGATATATTTTGAAACCGGAATATGTACATCAAAAATCATCAAAATACGACGTTGTAAGTTGTAAGCATCTATGTAAGCGATAAGCGTCAATGGCGGCGTTCCCACCTCCGTCAAAGAGCTCTGCCGCGCTTCGGCGTTGCCCAAGAAGGTGCGAAACTCCTCTTCGGTGTTGAAGTTTTTCCTGGGGGACTACATGGGACTACCATAGCTGCCATGGCGGACACACCGGGAAAATGTTCCACACGTTCGACGTTCGACTGCGTCACCAAGGCTCAGCTCTCCAATCACCTTCCCAGCACCTGCCGGCACTTTGGCGGCATCAAAGGCAGTCTTTTGTAGAAAGCACTTTGCTGGAACACCAGAAGCCTGGTGCGAGGGCCATCAAATCCATCAAGGACAACGGTAAGTACCAGTGATTGCCACTGACTGCGGATGTGGACGCGTTTGATTTCAAGTTCAAAACGAGTGATTCTAGAATTGCAGCGAGAAAAGTCTGTAAGAATTGTCCCTTGGCTAGTCACTGTTGAGGCCAGTGGTTGAGGATCCGGTAAAATCTCCGAAAGTCTTTAAGGAAAGAAATCTACCGGCCAGTCACAAAAACCAACAACAGCCAATAGCCATAGAAATTCGGACGACCAAAGTGACTGGTTTCTTGTTGGCAGTTGAGTTGTTGCAAAGATTGAGCACGTATTAAGCGACAGCCTGCGAAGCTTCGTAGAAGGCTGTGAATGGCACATTGGAAGAATCCAGGCCTCACTAGGGACAACGCGTGGATCAATTGTTCCTTTGAAGAGCAAATTCTGATGACTTATCAAAACCATTCAATGCAAGCCTTGCTGCTGACATTCACCCTGAATGACTTGGGTGGCACGAGGACGAACCCTGATGCAGTCGAGTTGCGCCAAATGTCCAGCTTTCTTTGGCTCAGTTCCTGCCAAAAGCTCACCTCCGGCGCGACCTGCAAAGGTTCAAAGTCCTCAGGCTGCACTCGGTGTTAAGATGTTTCAAGCAGCAAGAATCAACCAAAGCTCTGCAAATCCTGTGGATTTGCTCCCAGAAGACCACCAAAATGCACGTTAGCACCCCGAAACCGCTTCAAACTCAGCTGAAGTCTTTCGAGGCTAGTTCAGTGTATCAACAAAAATCGACAAACTCAATGAACATAAACGGGAGGTCCTTCGCGACGGGCGCCTGTTGCGCCATGGCCAGAGGGATCCGGGAGTTGACAGGAACAAAATCTGAAGTTCCTCTTGGTTTCCTAGTTCCCCAACGAAGCTCCAACGTCTGAAACGAAGCTTCATGAAACTGTTGAATGTGTTTTTCTATTTGTTTTAAAGGTTTTGTTAAGCAAGCTCATGTTTGTTTCTAGTTCCAATTGGGCATCCTCAGATACGTACATAAACAGCAAACTCTCAGGGCAAGTACCACTGGTTTTGCACGGCCGTTGAAACTGGTTGAAGCCCGCTTTGTACCAAGACTGCGCTGTTGAGAAGATGTGTTTTCTTCATCCCTTTGTTCTTGTTTGGATGTTTCCAGCGAACAGGAACGTGCAGCAGCTTGGTTGGCTGGTGCAGCAAAGTTACAGCAGTGGTCTGAGATTCTTCGCCTGTGGCTATGCCATCATGGTCCATGCATAAAGCAAACCTATGCAGTGAGACTGCTATCGCAGAAACTTGTCATGAGCTATCCCGGTCGCTCGCATTTTCGTCTCTTTGGAGCTGCTCGGCTGTGCAGTCGGCAGGAATTCCACAGGCCTTAGCTTTTGAGGCGGAATATATTCATCAAAAATGTTTGGAATTTAATGGAAATTGCGCCACGTTGTTTATACACAATGTTACCCAAAAATAACAACATCAACAACCAACTGGCTCTGGTTCTTGCACCATCTTTGCTCTAAAACTAGATACAGGATAGCAGAATTGGCACTTGTTTGTTCTGACAGGTTTGTGCCTCTCGGACCAATGGCATTGTGATGTCGTTGACAAAGAGATTCACAGCCTTCGCATTCCATTTTGCAAGAAAGAGCATGTGCTGGTTTTGAATTGTTTTGAATCTCTCATCACTTCTAATAGTTCACAAAGTCCACTGCTCGTTCAAGCTATTAGCGGACATGTTTCATGACTTTTGGACATGCTTCTATTGCACCCGAACTTCGCCTTTTGCGTTCGCAGAGCCGAAACAGGCAGCAAATCTCCTTGCTGAAGAGAAGCACAAAATGCAAATCAACTGTGCCCACATCTGCATAGGTTCATCTTGCTGTGGAAAGAAGACTAAGGACATCAAGTTCAAATTTCTTCAGGCTGCCTTCGATCATGGTGCCCAGCAAGAGAACGCAGCCACCTCCCGAGCTGATTCGGAACCAAGCTTCTGCTTTTTCATAGACATGATAGTGACAGCAAAACGACACCAGGATGTCTTGAAAAGCTTGGTTTCAGCTTGTTTCCCGGAAGGCCTGGACCCAAAGTTTCCAACACCTCTTTTCCTTTCGACACCAGTTGCGCAGTAGCTGAATCGCGCTGATTCAGTAAACGACGGGTGTCAGCCACATCCTGCAAACAAAAAGATACAAAAGGCGGATTCGGACAATAGTAAGGACCCATGCAATGGTATCTAGAAATCTGTCTCAATTAGTGACCAAAACATCCTTCCAAGTTTGCGACAGCCGCAGCCTGAGTTGGTTTCTGTGCCTAGATAAAGTAAAACTTCTCACCCATCTGGTAATGAGATGCAATGACAAGAATCAAGATGAAACACCACCTATTCCTGTGGCTGCAAACAGCAGGCAGCTGCTCCAACCCCCTCCTCTAGGACTGCGATGCGCTGCCCAATGTAGGGTAGCAAGAGCTCAAGGCCTTCTTGCGCAAACCTGAAAATGACCAACGCAGCCATAGGGCCATAGGGGGTTGGAAAGGTTGCCAAAGTTTGGAAGGGCCATGATCTCACATCGTTTCACCTTCCTATAGAATCCATTTGAATCCTACTATCCTATCGTTCTCTGACCGACATCACATATCCCGACCATCGCACCTGAAGGACGTGCACCGCTCAGGCACCTCAAAGCGGTCCTTCTCAAAGACCCTTAAGCCGCCTGGAGTATGTTGGGAACGACCAGATCCACCAGGATAGATCCACCAGATCCACCAGATCCACCATCTCACATCATCTCACCGAGTCTGAATGGTAGTGGTATGGCTAACCTGAACCATCTGGCAGATCATATGCCATGCATATGCCATGCACCTGCGATGATCTTGAGCTTTCTCTTGGCATGGGCGCCAGTCCCACACTGGAGAATCTCCGCTGCAGCCCCAGCGAGCAAAAGAAGTTGGTTTGCTTCTCCTTGGAGGATTTAAATAGGCAATATGAATGTGTATAGTTGTGTATACATAAAATTACATGAAATTACATAAATATATGTGTACGTCCGATTACGTACGTATGAATCCAAAATTCTTTCCTGCTAATGATGCTGCAGCGTGTTTGAAATGTGCAACAAGATGAGAAGCACTGCCAGCCCTTGCAAGCCAGCCTTGATGTGTCTGCAAAAGCTCTCCGTCAGCATTGAGTTCCAGATGGTGCCGGCTGAAGAGCAGCTTCTCCGGAAACGTCTCATGCAGTCCATAGAAGCTTCGGAGAGCAGCAGCCTTCTCAACATCATACGTCATGAGCCGTCATGAGCCGTCATGAGTCATGATGGGATTGATGTGCACTGCATTGCGCTGCATTTCACTGCGTCAAATAACCAAATCCGCTCGAGTTCAGGACCTGAGGCATTGAAGCTAGACAAGTGTAGCGCGCAAGCTCCCGCGCCAAAGAACCAGAGGTCCTTGGGAGGTGAGCTCGACGTAGCTCGACAGGCTACCTGTGAGATCCAGCTGTGAAGCAAGCTGTCCTAGTCTGTCCTGGCGCGTTCTCGCCGCGCTTCTGCCTTGGCTCGCTCCTGCGCGCTGCCCGCAGTGGCCACCTGGAGCAGCATCTGTACCCAGAAAGGTCCATCTTCCTCCAATTCCTCTATATAGCAACTTTAGCAACATCTCTTTTTAAATCTTGGTTACACAGTTACACCAAATCTCTCCTGGATCCTCAAAATTTTGACTTTAGTAGATCCACATTTCCCAAACAGCATTGGCGCATGCACTTTTGATTCAGGCATATCAAGGTTCATTTTCTCATCATCGTAGACGCCGCACCTGCTCCAACTTCTCCAACTGCTTCCGGCGCGCAGATTCTTCACCATCTTCATCCCGATCGCTGTCATAGCCACGACAGGCTGCAGTGCCATCCTCTTCATGATCCAAAGTGTGCTTTTCAAAGACCTGAAGCATGGATGGAAAGAATGGGAAAGTAACCACACAAGAAATATGAAATGATATCAATAGATCATGCCAAGGTAATTGGGTATTGTAAGGTGATTTGGAAGTTAGGACCTGAACAACACCAGAAAGATCCCTTGCCCGCCTCAAGGCCAAACGGTATACCCGGTATGAAGCCAACTTGCGTAACTAGCCAAAGGATGCCAATGGGACTATCTGATTAATGCCTGTGGCCACAGAATGCTCCAACTCGATGCGAACAAGCCACTGCAACGAAGAAGCCTCACAGCTCCCGCAAAAGCTACATCACTGTTACAACATCTGAGTGCGGAAGCTGACAATGAAGGCTCATCATACTCCCTTCCAGATTTAATTCTAACGGCAATCAGTGCTGTTGCCATATGAAACTTATTCGGGGGCCTCCGGTGTCATTGTGGTGAGGCAAAATCCGCAGGCACTTGCTGAGCTCTGGAAGCAAATGCGGTGCTTCTGGCGGAAAAAATCCTGTCCGGCTGTCACTTTCAGATCTCAGGAGGGTTCCATAAATGGGGGTACCCAAAAATGGATGGGGTTTATAATGGAAAATCCTATTAGAAATGCATGATTCGGATTGATTTCGGGCATCCCGGGCATCCCCTATCTTACAAAACATCCACATCAGGAGCATGATTTGCGGTCGGAAAGTTACTTCAGAACTAATGGAACAAACATGAACAAACCACGGTAACCACGGTCATCGCCACAACTTGGCAAACTGCCAGCAGGGCTGCCACTGCCGCGGTCCTTTGTGGAGCTTGACACCAGCTGCCAAAGCAGCTGCATGGCTTTCAAACAGCTGACCATTGTGTGCAACCTGTCAAAACAGGTCAAACATGGTCAAAACCAAGCGCTGCAGTCAAGGAAAGGGGGGAAGTTGGATCCAGGTCACGATATGTCAAGGACTTTGATCATCTCCATTTTCATTCATGTTCTATCTTTCTGCGTTGGAAGTGTTAGAATGTCATTCCTTCAGAAGTGACTCAGGCCTTCCACCGCTGCAATCCGGGCGATGTGCGCATGGCCAGCTGCCCACGAACATCCACCAAAGCCTCAGGTGGTGAAGTGACATGGTGACCAAAGAAAGTGGCAATGTGTGGCAGCAGCAACAGCAACAACAATAACAACAACATACAACAACAATAACAAGCAATTTTCGTATCTGCAGAAGATCAGGGTGTTGCAACCCTTTGAGATCAGAATGCATGTCCGAGGAGCAAGAGATGGAGCTGCCTGCAAGATCTCGGACACAACAGCTTCGTTCTCCACTGGTGACAAGCTGCAGGTGCCTTGGCTTCAACTCTTGACGCAGGAGGAATTTCAATGAGTTAATAAGTGAGTCGCAACTTCTCTAACCAAAGAGTCAGCTTTTCCAGCTTTGCCCCCATTTCCCCCAACTGCCAGGGACCCTGCAAACACCCGATGCACCACGGATGTGCCAAGGATCTGTAGACCATGCGGCCGCCGGGGCGCAGCAGCCGCGCAGCGCGCAAGGCCACGGCCAACTGATCTGCGTGCAGCTCCATGCTCAGCTTCGTGCTCCACTCGCGCCAGAGATGCGGTGCCTTCCTCAAGGTCCCATCCTAGGCTTCAACGGCTTCAAAGGGTTCAACAACCAAAAGGTGTCGGCAGAATTCTGCAAATATTTGACAAGCAAATTGACAAGCTTTTCAAATGACCTGAGTGCTTCAGCTTCATTTGTCAATATTGTTGCAGGAACTCGGAGCAGGTGTCCTGCACATGAGAAGTTGGATTTTGTGCAGACAAGCCACGCTAGAGCACATGACATCGCACAAGATTCGGTCGAAGAGGAGTTCTGTTTGGCCATCTGCTTCACGGATGCTGGGAAAGTACCGAGCATCGTGTGAAGTGAAAACTACCAAAGGGTACAGGGCCTGGTGCCTGATCACAAAAGGAATCTGGAGCATGATGACTCTCGGCAGTAGCTGACCAATTGCAATGCTTTAGGACAACCGTGCATTTCATGGTAGTGCTGAAACATGTTCTGCCTCGCTATTTGGTGTACCAACATTCCAGCGCGCTCAGCAGAGATCTCATTGGCAACGACACAGCCTTCATCTGAAGAATAGTCAATGCCTTATCTGCGCCAATGAATGCAAGTCTGACTTTGTCTCAAGGCCGTGGCCAAATATAAATGCAGCTTGTGCATAGGCCAGGGCCGAAAGAGACAAAACACCTGTGAATCTGTTGGATTCAAAACACCTACAGGTTGATGATTCATGGCTGTTTGGAGACTTAAAGGCGGTTCACTCGCCCAATTGAAAGAAAATAGTAGACTGACATGGCAACAGCAGAATATAGGCAAAAGACATCTGTCACAGAACTATTTACGACTACTGTCAAAACACACGGAGCCAACTCTCTTGTTCCAGGGGCCCTTTAGGAGTTTAGCCATCCAAAGGCCAATCTTCTACCCAACTCCTCAGCCCCTAACGACAACTCACATGAAACTGCTGGGATGAACCACATTTTGGGATGAACAAATGGAACAGGGCTCCAGGGTCCAAATGCCAAGGCGCGCCCTAGCAGAAATGGCTGACACTTCTTCACCTCGTTGTTGCAGATGCTCTCCAAGCCCCTGACAGGATTCAACACATCAAACCTTATCAAACCGTCAAACCCCTTCATGATTGAGGAAGTGCTCCTCAGACAAAAATGAAGAGCGGACAGCCATTGGCCAGTGCCATCAAGCTGTGTGGCTGGACTGCTGTGGCCAGCACCAGGCCTGCCCCATTTCCGGAAGTTTGCCTCAGCAACACTTTCAACAGGGTCCAAATTGACCTGTGATGTCTACAAAACTTGAGGACTAGTTCAATAAGTGCAGCATCCATCAGCCCCATCTGCCTTCCCGCCATTTCAGCCATTTTGCCGTGAGACATGGGCAAGGCACGCCAACATCTGCGCTGTTTTGCTGCCAGGTGAAGCGCAGGTGTCGAGGCATCGATGACCTGCCTGGATGTCCAGAAGTGTCACCGGCAGCATCGAGACCTGGCGACTGCAGTCCAACGTGCTGAGATCGAAGGATCAGGGCTCCAACAAGATCCAGGAACAGTGGCGAACAGTGATCAGAACAGTGATCAGAACAGTGATGAGCTGTCATGATTTCGGATTTTGATCTGGAGGCCCACTGATTGGCAAATGTGGGAAACAACACACTGATGTTGTTCTGGAAGCTCAAGACTCAAGTCCCTTCCCACCCAAAATATCCAAATAGCACCTCTTCCATACGATTGATCGTGCCCTGAAGAAAGGTCATCGGCACCCAAAAGGTCATCATCATCGACACACATGATTCCACAAATTTCAATGTGCTCAGAAATTCAGATTATTTCAGATTATTGTAGATGATTTCAGACTCCGCACTTATCAGTTATCAGTTATCAGTTATCAGTATGATCAATAGTATGATCAATTGTATGATCCAGGTTGATCAATGATTGACAGCATCACATATGTCCAATGTATTCCAATGTAGAATCTGAACGGCATCGCCTTGGCAGTGTAGTCAATGAGCATTTGGTGCAAAGGCTTGAAGCGTGGATCCTTTCGAAGCAGCGTCTTGGGAATGTCCACCTTGGGAGGCTCAGAACAGCCCCGGGGCTCACCGTGCCGGTGCTGGGAGAGGAGTTTCACCTGTTTTTGTGCTATCGATTCATTGACGTCTAAAGTCTAAAGAGCACAGGAGCATTGCAGTATCTTTTTCCACCTTCCCAAGGCAACACAAGAACCAGAAAGACTAGACGAACAGACACGAATTGAGAAAAACAAGCAAAAACCATGCCAATCAGCAAAACCATTGTGGTGCCGTTACCTGCAAAGCACAACTGACTCTCTCTCTCTCTCTCTCTCGTTCGCCGAGATTAGATGTACAATAAAGATCGCCATGCCAGCGGTGTGGGGCTTAATCATGTTTTATCATGTTTTATCACTGCTTCCAAAGCACCCGCCATCCCATTTCTTCAGGCATCCATGGAAGCATCTGCACTGAAACCCTAGCATGCGGAGGATCAAATAAGAAACTGTCAGAATGACACTATGCAGCTCTAACAGGGAAACTGTTGCATTAGCCTGTTTTGAGAAGTCACACTTAGATGAGATGTTGCCATATTATGTTGCCCATCTTGTTTGCCTCCCTTCACAATCTCAGCTCATTGTTCCGTGGTTTGGGATATTTGTTTGATACATTTCTTCTAACTTAAACTGCCCACAGCACCGGAGCCTTTGTTCAATATCTGTATCAGCACTTGATGCTTCTTCTGCCGCAGCCTTGTACTGCCTCAATGCTCCTTAGATGCTGCTGTTGGTGAGATCATGGTAGCGCGATGCCCGTCACCACACGTCAGAGAAGGCCCATGGGTGCCATCCAGGAGGCTACGAACTTTTTCAGCATCTCGGTCGGTGGGAGTGATCCACAATGTCACTGGTAGTGGCTTAGAAAGGCCTCGCAGCAAAACAAAGCCGAATTGGGATACAAACGGCAGGATCGCGACACAACTCTCTTCTTCCAAATTGTGAATAACTCTGCCTGTACATAGTGGAGAATGTTCATCAATTCTGGAGAATTTTGAGAGTAATTATATCTAATTTTGAGGCATGATCTTTTGTAAATGTTTGTAAGTTTAGAACATGGCGACGGTGAGAGCACCAAAAAAACATGCACCATATGGTTTGCAGGACGAGGGCCGAACTGTCCAGGAAGATCTCCCATTCCGAGTCCTTCTGATCTGATAGATCTCACTGGTATGATAGATCCGATTCATCTGAAATTCATCTGATAGATCTGATAATTCCAATGTTGCTTGCAAACCACCAGAGAGGGAGGGTGCCAAAAGCACAAGCCAATTGCGATTCGCTCCTTTACATGCCCGGTCTCCACCTGAGCAACTTGATCTGGAAAAAACCGTGGGAATTTGCGTGGAATGCTGCTTTCGCTGGTCAAATGAAATGTGTCCTTCTGGCTTTCTTAGCCTCTTGCAGGGAACGTCTTGAGATGTCATGAAGCCAAGTAAGCGCAGCTTCTAAGGTCCAAGGTCAGTGCCAAATTGGCCCAGTAGAATTTCTCAAATGCTCGGTTTCTTTGCCTTTCAGCGGGAGGCTACACTGCACGGAATGCAGGGACAAAGCGAAAAACTCCCCGATGTCTGCCAGACAACAAAGTTGCAAATCAATTCCAAGGAATACAGAGATTGACAAATACATTTGTCTGCATTTGTCTGCATTTATCTGCATTTATCTGCATATGGTGTGCTTCAAGGTGCTCTTTGGCTCTCTGGCTCCCAAAAAACAGGGATTATTCTTTTCCCGCTGTGAATGCAAATGGTTTCACTGCTACTTATAAAGGACTCGGGTGTACTTTCGTCATTTGAACTTGATCGGCAGATGGCAACAAGTGTCGACTTTTGGCCGCTCGCCATCAAGGCAGTAACAAGATGTAACAAGCACCAATAAGAAAAATCATCACAACGGCATTTCCCATATCCAATGGTCCAATGGTGGATTTCACCAGTTGATCAAACCAGGGCAGCCCGTAGGCTAGGCCGGCTAGGCTCCCCCAACCGTCCAGGTGCATCTTGAGGACCTTGGTGGAAAATGATCTGGGCAGGGCACACATTCGCGCTAAAGCTGGGTTGAACTTCAAATGCAAATAGCAAAAAAGTATCAAAAAGCATCAAAATATATGCAACTCCAAGCAGACTTTGCCAAGCGGCCGCCATCTTTGGGTCCCATCAAGCGGCTTAGTATCGCCACATGTCAAGTCAGTGCGCAGCGCATTCCATCGCGAACACGTGAAGCAATCGCTTCAAATTTGAGCAACTCGTCAGGCCATGCTGCCTTGAAAGGATCTCTGGTAGCAAGTTCTCACACCGAAACCAACCCCATTCGGCCCATTCGGCCCATTCGGCCCATTCGGCCCATTCGGCCCATTCGGCCCATTCGGCCCATTCCTGTCGTCAACCGCAGCGCGCTTTTCTCAAACTCAGCTGTTCCCAGGTGCTTGCTGCCATTTTCACATACAGCCCCTAAGCACATCTAAGCACTATAGCACCCAAAAAAGGGGCGCTGTACGCCTGGAGTCCGATCAAACTGATCTTGCTCTGGCGGAAATATGGAGAAGTAAACCTGAAGAAGATATCTGAAGATTGTATTAAGATTGTACATGTAGCACATTGGCTACGGAGATCCCTCGAGACTCTTCGCAGCTGAGGCACTTTACAGCCAGCCGCGGACCGAAATCGCAAGCTGTACTAAGGCCAGAGGGGTCCAGCTCCGAATGGGCGAAAGTCAGCGCCAAAGTGCAGAGTTGGTAACGCACCACTTGGCTCCTCTTGGAACCTCAAAGGTTTGTCCTTTGGCGCTGTCACCTTGAGAGGAAAAAAAGTCATACAGTACTTCTGATTGCTTGGGTCTTAAGTTGTACGACTGACCACCCGCTATGCATAGAACGCATCACACCGCCCAAACAAGATAGAACACCTGCCATGTTCTTTGAATGGACTCTGGCCTTCCTTAGCATGTGCTGGCGGCTGCTGTCTTTGGCAACCGCAGAGATGTGAGTCAGTGGACTCAGGTTAAAATGTCTGCTTTCTAGCATTGCATCAATCTATCGATTCGTGAACTCGGAACTTGGCACTGCTCAGTCTGAGACCTGCAGTAGCAGCGATTGGTTTGGGGCGTAAGTGTCAGTAGAGAGCGTATCAGCTTAAATCCGTCCCCAGCTCAAAGCTGCGTTTATGTTTTCGTGGAGGATTTCGAGTCAGAACTGTGCGCAAAAAGATTTTGCCGCACATGAAGTCCTGTTTGCAACATGAGGCACTGTCATTTTTTATATGTTTTAAACATTTAATGTCGATGTGCTTATCATCCAATCCTGAGCTAGCAGCACATACCCCCATCATACAGTAGAAATTCTGTCCTTCCATGTACTCGGAAAATGGCAAAACACCCAACTTTGCGAATTGTTGTAGATATCCTGTGATCATGGTACGGATAACCAAGGCAGGCACAACGAGAGGGCGGACTTCCTGTGGCGGTATCTCCGTCGAGACCTCCCATAACCTCAGCTGAGGGGTTCTTCGTCCCTGAAATGCGTGGCCCTTGCACTTCCCCCTTGGGATGTTCGATCTGCAGCCTAGAGGCTGACTCGCGCTCTCCGAGTTGCAGGTCAACAAACGCCTTGGAGAGTCATGGCACTCCTGAAACATAATCGAAGTGTAGATGAATCACAGTTATCTGGATCTATAAATTGGAGATGAAGCGAACAGCCGAGGCGATCACACACGATTGCCAGAAGTGGATCTACCAATCGCATCTAAGCATGCACCATCCTGGTGCCGGCGTTTTGTGTCGGTTCAAGAAGTTCCACAATTAGACATGCCATGCAATGCAGGAAGGGCAGAAAGTTGGTAAGTCGGAAATGTCGGGAACATGAACTCTTTTTTCGATGGCATCGTTTCTGCACACAGATGCCCAGGTTTGAAAACCATTGAAAACCTATGCTGGGCACAACGATCCAAATGCATTTGAAAACCAAACAAAAGATTCGGCTAGAACCTGTCCATGTCTATCGTTCATGCATGGCATTTCTTCGGATTCACAGCTCCTGAACAGATGTGATTTGGCCGCGCATGGAATCCACATTCCAGAGCCTGGCCAGAGATGTCGTGCACAGATTCTGAAGCATCAAAGACTAAATCAGCTCTGCCCGAGCTGGTGATCTCTGCCTGTCTCAAGATTTGCAAGCAATAACAGTCGTTAACTGTTCCCAGACAGGGGTGTAAGCGGTCTATTTGCAGCACGGGCACTGTCGAAAGTCACTAGTGTTGCAGTCGTTCATGATGACCTTTGTACTTTGCTTCGAATGCAGCAGCAGCAGCTGCACCACTTCACTGAGGCAAACACCGTCGCGAGCGCACGACAGAAATAGCCAGACAAATTTGCACTGGCACCAACCTGCAGAGACCGTCCAGGTAGACTCAGGTAGACAGTTTAAACTTTAAACATGTTTACACAGTTGACCTCTTTGGGAATGAAAACTGAGTATATAATAGATCCACAAAACCTGAGAAGGGGGGAACGAAAGCCAGCATCCCATCTACCCCTATTTTCCACCATACTTTTCACCCAGAGACTCTTCAATACATTTCACCCATATACTTTTCACCCAGAGATTTTTCACC